>ENA-OOXF01002631-OOXF01002631.1-human-gut-metagenome-genome-assembly--contig:-NODE-2631-length-9801-cov-4.666222_pt1 | contig 9801 bp, 7 predicted proteins | sample MGYA00241586_ERZ501341 | MGnify/ENA primary metagenome ERZ501341 (study PRJEB25962, sample SAMEA2042985) | human gut metagenome | biome: human gut; feature: human-associated habitat; material: faeces... | reverse complement strand
CACGCCGCAGCTGTCGGCCAGACCCATGCCCGCCGAACCGGAAATGCTCAGCAACGCCTTCTGACCGTGCAGCTGCTCGGCATCGATGCGGCGCAGCAGTTCCTGCGCCTTTTCCAGAATATGGCTGTAATGCCGTTCGTATGTAGAATACAGCAGCGCATCATGTTCATCCAGCACCACACACTTGATGGTGGTACTGCCGATGTCAAGACCTACTCTCACGTTGTTTTTCCTCCTAAGGACAAATGCCGGAGGCAAAGCCCCCGGTGGACGGCAAAATCAATTTCTTTGCCAAAAATTAGTTTGTTAACGAATCATTTTGTCAATTCGCATACAAATGTATTATAATCCAATTTTGCGGCACAATCAATCAGCGTCCTTTATTTTACACAGAAAAAATAGTATTTTCCGCTCAAAAAGTTAAACATTTTGTGAACTTGTCGCTTTTTATGCGGCTGCGCCGGTGTCCCGGCAAAGTTTTTTAACCTTTGCCAACAAAAAAGGACTGCCGCACAGGAGCATCTCCCCCGCAGCAGTCCTTATTCATTATTATAATGCAATCATGCAGCATGCATCACAGCTCGTCCGGGTCACCGCGCTCCGGCATGGTACGCAGCTCCCGCACCAGCATATTGCGCAGCTGGTACTGATGCTGCTGTGCCTGTGCCGTATCGCCGCCCGTATGCAGCTCTACCGTCGGCTCCGTTATGCGGTCGGTGCACAGCGGAATGGTCACCACTGCCTGTGTGCCCTTTTCCGGTGCGCGCTCCACCCGCAGGCCCCAGCCCATACGGCGGCAGCACTCGCGGCAGAGCAGCAGGCCCAACTTTGCGCCGCCCAGAAAGCAGCGCCGGTTCTCCAGCCATGCATCCTCGCCTGCTTCCGGCAGGCCGCAGCCATTATCCATCACCGTCAACTGCCAGAAGCTTTCGCTGCGGCGCAGCATCAGCCGCACTTTGCCGCCCGCACTGCAGGCCCGCAAGGCATTCGAGAGCAGATGCAGGCACAGCAGTTCTGCATCATTGCGGTCCGCCATGATCCGGCAGGCTGTCCAGCCGCCATAGTCCAGCGTCAGTTCCACCCCAAGCTGCGCCTGCACCATATCGGCCTGTGCGGCGACCTGCTGCAGCAGCTGGCACAGGTCCAGCGGATAGAGCCGCGGGTCTTCCTCGGTGCGCAGAAAATCCAGCAGCGACATCACTTCGTTCACAGTGCGGTCCAGCCTTGCCGCTGCAGCGCTGATATCGTTCACCGCCTGCCGGGTCTGCTGGTCGGCACCCACATGCGCAAGGTGCTGGTCCAGATATTCGCAATTGCGTCCGATCAGGCCCAGTGCATGGAAGCATGCCTGTTCCACATCCTTCTGCGGGACCGCCTGCGCGGTCAGTGCACCCGCCTCGTTCTGCCGCATCTGCTCCATACCCTTGCGCCTCCTGTGTTTTATGCTCAGTCGTCCTTCTGACGCTGAAGATAATTCTTGACAGTGTAGATCAGTTTACCAGTGGTAGGTTTCTCGTCCGCAAATCCGCTTTCGTCCTTGAAGCGCAGCCACTTGGCCGAGGGCTTTGCTTCCAGCTGGTCGATCATACGCCGGATGCCGCTGTCCACAGCAGAGACCGACACATCGTACTGCTCGCTCACCGCCTGCAGGATCTCCTTGCGGATGGCCAGCTTCTGGCTGGTGCCGTACACCACGCCCACCGCACAGGAAAGATAGTTGCAGTTCACGTCCGGCAGCTGGATGCCCCAGCCCTCGTACAGTTCCTGACACTTGCGTTCCATACGCTGGCTCTGCCGTCCCGGCAGGCGGTACAGCTCCCACAGCAGGTTCTTCAGTTCGGCATGGCCCACATAGCAGAATCCATCGCCCGATTCCAGACAAATGGCACTCGTATTCTGCCGCCTGCCCTCATCAAACAGAACAACATTCGGTTTGGGATCCATGCTGCGGATATTCATTAAAAACTCCAGCCCGCTCATATCTTCCAGCTGGCTGCAGAGGATCACAACATCAAACTGACGGCCCTGACGCAGCTGTTCCAGCAGACGGCCGCCGTTCTGGAAGCAAGTGCACTCCAACGCAGGGCTTTGCTCCTGCAGGTAGTTCTTTTCCACCCGCAGCTCCTTGCGGTCGTAGCTTCCAAGGGCGATCTGCAGCGTTTTTGCTGTGTGCTCACTCTCCACGCAACGCGCCGCCTTTCTGCCTGAGCTGTTCTGTATCGGTCAGTTCTTCTACCACATCCTGCCAGATCTCCGGCTGGACGCCATTCTCACACAGATAGCGCAGGATCCGGTAGCAGAACTCTGGTGCAGCTGCAATGTAGCAGCTTTGCATGTACTGCCGGTTCCCGGTACGGCAAAGCGTCAGGCAGCAGCCGTTTTCGTTGCCTGTATCCATTGAGTATACCAGCGTATATGCTTTCTGCAACCCGTCGATTGCCGAAAACTGACGGATCATAGGTGAAAATGTACGTTCCATAATTTTTCCTCCCTTGCTACAAGGTCCTGCGACGTTTTCAAGGCATTCCTTGTTTTTCTTATCTTATTTTAAAGAGCAGAGAGGGCTGGTTCAATCCTGAAAAAGCGTCTAAAAATGTCAAAATCACATTCGTTGCGTTTTTTTGTCGTGTTTTTCTGTTCTGCGACGCATTTTATTTTGTGCTTGCGGTTCATCGCAGATTTTTTGCGTCGTATTGGCAGTGTAATTCTGCTTTCGCGATGCTTTTCTGTTTTATCAGGATCTTCCGCTATTAAAATAGCACGACGGCGACGCAAATTCAACCTCCACGTCAATTTTTCCTTTATTTTCCTGTTTTTCTGCCTCAAAAGCCAAAAATACCGGTCCGGTCAAAATTTACGTTGAAATATACACAGTTTTTTCATATTATTTCGGTAAAATAGAAGTGTATAACGCCTTGCTGCGGGTCCTGTATCCGGGCAGTTTATTATAATGTACAGCGGCAGCGTTCCTGCGAGGATGCGCCGGAAAGGCTCACACATGCTCCAACTCAACCACATCAAGAAAGAATACAAAACCGGCGATCTGGTGCAGAAAGCACTGGATGATGTCAGCCTGAACCTGCGGGACAACGAATTCGTCGCCATTCTCGGCCCCAGCGGTTCCGGTAAGACCACCCTGCTGAACGTCATTGGCGGTCTGGACCGCTACGACAGCGGTGATCTGATCATCAACGGCATCTCCACCAAGAAATATACCGACCGCGACTGGGACTCTTATCGCAACCACACCATTGGCTTTGTGTTCCAGAGCTATAACCTCATCCCGCACCAGACAGTGCTTTCCAATGTGGAGCTGGCGCTGACCATCTCTGGCATTTCCGGTGCCGAGCGCCGCAGCCGGGCCACCGAGGCGCTGGAAAAGGTCGGCCTGGGCGACCAGCTCGACAAAGCGCCGAACCAGATGTCCGGCGGCCAGATGCAGCGCGTGGCCATCGCCCGCGCCCTCGTCAACAACCCCGACATCCTGCTGGCCGACGAGCCGACCGGCGCACTGGACAGCGACACCAGCATTCAGGTGATGGAGCTGCTGAAGGAGGTGGCCAAAGACCGCCTTGTGGTCATGGTCACCCATAACCCGGAGCTTGCAGAGCAGTATGCTACCCGCATCGTCCGCCTGCGGGACGGCGTGATCCAATCGGACACCGCACCGTTTGCGCCGGATGATTCCGCTCAGGTGCCGCCGGTGCACAAAAATCTGGGCCGTTCTTCCATGTCGCCGCTCACCGCTCTCGCGCTGAGCTTCAACAATCTGCTCACCAAAAAGACCCGCACCCTGCTCACCGCATTTGCGGGTTCCATCGGCATCATCGGCATTGCGCTCATCCTTTCGCTCTCGGCCGGTGTGAGCAATTATATCCAGGAGATGGAACGCTCCACCCTTTCGGAATATCCGCTGCAGATCTCGACCACCGGCGTAGACCTTGCCGCCCTGCTGGACCCGGGAAGCTACACCAGCGCCGTTGCCAACAACACCAATGTGGGCGCCACCAGCGCTTCTTCCACCCCGGAGGGCATGGTCACAGTGCGTGAACTGCTGAGCCAGCTGACCGAGGATAATTCCTCCGTCAATGACCTTGCCTCCCTGAAAAAATATCTGGACAGCGACGAGTGCACCATCTCGGAGGATGCTGCTTCCATCGAGTATTCCTACGGCATCGCACCGCTGATCTACCGCCAGAACAAGGACGGCACCGTGCGCCAGATCTTCCCGGACAGCAGCCTTTCTGCGCTGAACAACACCACCTCTGCCGCCGGCATCGTCTCTTCCATGACCAATCAGAGCGTGTTTACCGAGATGGCCGAAGAGCCTTCGCTGTACGAAGATCAGTACGATGTCAAGGCAGGCCGCTGGCCGGAAAGCTACAACGAGGCCGTTCTTGTGCTGAATTCGGATGGCAGCATCAGCGATTACGCTCTTTATATTCTGGGCATTGAGGACGACAGCGTGATGATGCGTTTTCTGCAGGAGTACGCAAAAAACAAGAACACACAGGCTCCCACCGGCTACGGCACCTACCCCTACGATACCTTTGTGGGCCTGAAATATAAGATCGTTACCAGCTCGGACTATTACGTTTATGACGAAGAACGCCAGATCTGGCGCAACCGCTCCGACGATGAAGCGTATGTGGAGCAGCTTGTGGAAAACAGTCCGGATCTGACCATCGTGGGCGTGGTGCAGCCCCGCGCAGATGCCAGCTCCACCATTCTGCCCATAGGCGTTGCCTATACCCATGCACTCACCTACTACGCCATCGACCATGCAGCCGAAAGTGAAGTGGTAAAGCAGCAGCTTGCCGACCCGGAAGTGAACGTGCTGACCGGCGAGCGCTTTGATGCCGACCAGCGCGAAACCGATCTTGACATTTCTTCCCTGTTCTCGGTGGATACCGATATGCTGAAGGATGCCTTCCAGTTCGATGCAAGCAAGCTGCAGTTCGACCTGAGCGGTGCATTTGATCTGCAGGATGGCAGCTTTGACTTTTCCTCCATCCTTGATCCGTCCGCATTCCAGCTGGATCTGAGCGATCTGGACCTGAGCGACATCGACATGAGCGATGTGGAGCTTCCGGACATGGACGCGCTGGATCTGAGCCAGTTGTTTGCCGATATGGACCTGTCCGTCTCGGAGGATGCGCTGCAGAGCCTGATGAAGAAGATCATGAATGGCTATAAGCGCTATATCATCAGCAACGGCATCTTGAATCTGGATAAGATCGGTTTCTCTTCCTATATGGAGAGCGACCAGTTCAAACAGCTTCTGTCCGAATCCATGGGCGACCTGCTGGACACCACCGGCCTGCAGGAGCAGTTCACCGCTTCGCTTCAGCAGAACCTGCAGGGCATCATGACGAGCTATCTGCAAAGCTACTCGGAACAGCTGAGCCAGAAGCTGGGCGAAGCTCTGCAGACCAAACTCACCGCTGCCATTCAGACCCAGATGAGCACCGTGATGCAGCAGCTGATGACCCAGCTGACCACTCAGTTCAGCCAGCAGATCCAGTCCGCCATCCAGAACAACATCGCTCAGCTCAGCAGTCAGGTGGAAGATGCCCTGAAGATCGACCCCACCGTGTTCCAGAGTGCCGTGCAGGTGAACATGAGCACCGACGACCTTGTGGATCTGGTCAAGATGAACCTGCAGTCCAGCACCACCTCCTACAGCAGTGTTCTTGGTGCACTGGGCTATTCGGATTATGCAAAGCCCGGCAGCATCTGGATCTACCCCAAGAGCTTTGAGGCCAAGAACCGTATCGTGGACAGCCTGAACGCCTACAACGCCGCCATGCGTGCGCAGGGCGAAGAGGACAAGGTGATCGTATTCTCGGATACGGTCGGCACCCTGATGAGCGCCGTGACCAAGATCGTGGATATGGTCAGCAATGTGCTGGTGGCCTTTGTTGCCATCTCGCTGGCGGTTTCTTCCATCATGATCGGTGTCATCACCTATATCAGCGTGCTGGAACGCCGCAAGGAGATCGGTATTCTGCGTGCCATCGGTGCATCCAAGCACAATGTCTCCGAGGTGTTCAATGCCGAGACCTTCATTATCGGAATGTGCTCCGGCGTGATCGGCGTGGGCCTGTGCCTGCTGCTGCTGATCCCTGGCAACATGCTCATCCACTCCATTGCAGGAACCACCAGCGTCACCGCTGTGCTGCCGCCCAAAGCTGCACTGGTCCTGATCGTTCTGGCTACCCTGCTCACGATCCTTGGCGGTCTGATTCCCGCCCGCAGCGCAGCCAAGTGCAACCCCGTCACCGCCCTGCGTTCTGAGTAATTTCCTTTCTCGACAAGCAAAAGGAGTCGCTGCATCACGCAGCGGCTCCTTTTTTGATGTTCGGTGATTTATCTCAATTTCTCGTGTAATTCCTCATGCAGTTCCTCGCGCTCTTCCTTCAGTTCCTGCTTGAGAGTCCGGTCGATTTCCCGTGTCTCCTGCCGGATCTCAGCCAGATCCTTTTCGATCGCAGGGTTTTCTTCGATTTCTTCCCGGATGAACATGAGCGCAAAGCTTACCAGCAGCAGCCCGCAGGAGATCCAGATGGTCTTTCCTGCCAGCCGCGCTGCGCCCATGCTTCCAATACCGGCACCCACCGCGAACAACAGAATGATGCCAAAATAACGCATCATCCGGTCCTTAACTTTCGGTTCATGGGTCTTGCTCCAGATGCAGAATGCTTCCACACCGCTGCGCAGGTCACCAATGCACATGGTGCTGGCAAATGCATAGCCGTTCACCTTGCGGAACGCCTGCACCTGCATTGCGCAGGAGAAGGAAACGATGGCGTTTGCCAGCAGGTTTTGCTCCTGTGGCAGAAAGCCCACAATGAACAGCAGAAGCACTTCGCCCAGCACCACCAGCTGCCGCCAGTGAAGCCGCTGCATGTCGCGAAAGCTCTCCCGCATCTTTTCTGCCACCAGTACGCCCAGCGCAAAAGCACACAGAGGAACCAGATAGTGCAGCACCCGATCCCACTGACCACCCATGATGTTGGAACTCAGCAGCACGATGTTGCCGGTCTGTGCATTTGCAAACACCTTACCGCGGAACAGATACGTATAGGCATCCTGCAGCCCGCCCGAAAGCGAAAGGAACACCGCCGTCAGGAAGGACTCTGACATCTGCCCATGATGTTTTGTTTTCATATTACCTTTTCCCCTCTTTTCGTACCCTATTATAATATATTTTTACAGCTTGGTCCATATCAGTTTTACATATCCGGCATGTGTATCCCGGCGCTCTGCCAGCGCCGAAAATACGGCCCGTGCCCGGCCCGCACTTTGCATTCCCTCACAGGTTGTGTTAGAATAAGAAAAAAGCTTTTCCAAAGGAGAACTTCCTTATGCCGAATATTGTCGAGATCACAGACCTTTCCGCACCGGAGCTGGATGTCTATGCCCGCCTGACGCAGGCGCAGCTGCGCAATCGTCTGGAACCGGAAAAAGGCATCTTTATTGCCGAAAGCCCCAAGGTGATCGCCCGCGCGCTGGATGCCGGATACACACCGCTCTCCCTGCTCATGGAGCGTAAACAGATCACCGGCCCGGCTGCCGATATCCTGACCCGTTGCGGTGATGCCCCGGTGTACACAGCCGACCGCGAGACCCTTGCCAGCCTGACCGGCTTCGAGCTGACCCGCGGCGTGCTGTGCGCCTTCCGCCGCCCGCTGCCGCGCAGCGTGGAAGAGGTCTGCCGCAATGCCCGCCGGGTGGCCGTTCTGGAGGGCATTGTGGACTCCACCAATGTGGGAGCGATCTTCCGCAGCGCTGCTGCACTGAACATGGATGCCGTGCTCGTTACTCCTTCCTGCTGCGACCCGCTGTGCCGCCGTGCCGTGCGTGTGAGCATGGGCACCGTGTTTCAGGTACCCTGGGCGCAGATCGGCACCTGCCCTGCCGACTGGCCGGAAAACGGAATTGCTCAACTGCACGGCCTTGGCTTCAAGACTGCTGCCATGGCTCTGAGCGACCGCTCCGTAAGCATTGACGACAGCGCTCTTTCCGCCGAGCCGAAGCTCGCCATCGTGCTGGGCACAGAGGGTGACGGCCTTGCCCACAGCACCATTGCCGCCTGTGACCACACCGTAAAAATCCCTATGTCCCACGGCGTGGATTCCCTGAACGTTGCCGCTGCCAGCGCTGTTGCTTTCTGGCAGCTAGGCAACCGCTGAGCGATGCTTTTTGGCCCTGCCCAAAATACTTGACAAATTTCCCGAACAGAGTTACACTTACAGGGTCATCACATGGGCCTATAGCTCAGCTGGGAGAGCGTTCGGTTCGCATCCGAGAGGTCAAGGGTTCGAATCCCTCTAGGTCCACCAATTTGCCGCATCGTTTTGTACGATGCGGCGTTTTTTATGCCTAAAAAACTTTGGCAGACCGTGCCGAGCTCCGAACCCTGAAGTCGGATGCGAACCGGGCGGGGTCATCCATGTACTTTTTGAAAATCCATCGGTTTCACGCTTCTTTCTTTGCATTTTGCAGAGTGCTGCGGGCAAGCGCATCGCTTTTATGCCCCCTTCTCGGAAATTCCTTCAAAAATCTCCGCGCCATCGTAGGTTGATACAGCCTTGAGCTGCTCCACTTGGTTGAAGCTGGCGTTCAGCGTAATCGAGATCTCATAGTCTTTTCGGACGCGAATCTCCTTAATGAACTGCTGCAAAATGGCGCGGCGTTCATCGTGGTTGGCGGTGTCGTAAACATCCGCCCATGTAAGAAGTTCATTGCAGATGTAGTTACTGCGCTTTGCCGTTTTGGTGGCTTCTTCGTATTCATCCTGTGCCTGCACGAGCTGCTTTTCCAGGTTTTCCAGTGCATCTTTTGCTTCGGCCACCAGTGTGCCAAGCAGTTCTTTGTCCAAGGCACTTACGCCCCGGATGACGAGGATGGTTTCGGCTTTCAGGTCGTCCAGTTCTTTCTGCTTGCTTTCCAAGTCTTTCTGGATTTTCTTGACCTTCTTCTGGATGCGGGCGACATCGTTGGTCTTGACCGATTCCAGCAGCTTTTTCCGGGAAACTTCCCGGAACTGTGCGAAGATCTGCCGGACAACTTCTTCTACAATGGAATCCAGCTTAGAAACACCATAGCCGGACTGCCCATCGCAGTCACCCGGATGCCGAATCTTATAAAAGCAGCTATACCGGGGCCGGACTTCTTTCACCGTATGCCCATCGGCGTAGGTGTGTGTCCGTCCGCTGCTGGTCAGGCTCAAGCGGTTGCCACAGTGGGCACAGTAGACCAGCCCGGTCAACAGAGCTTTGGAGCTGGTGCCCAGTGAAGTACCGCCACGCTCACAAGTGCGTGCCTGCCGCAGTTCCTGTGCCTGCTCGAACAGCTCTGGTTCGATGATGCGGAGCTGCGGACACTCCGTCTCCACCGCACCGTTGATGAGGTACCCCGTGTATCCTTTGTTCTTGATCATCCGAACGATGCTGGTGTTGGGGATATTTTTGTTGTTCCGTCCTACGACTCCCTGTTCATAAAGATAGTGGCTCAACTTCTGTGCGCCGTAGCCCTCATAAACATACTTGTGAAAGATCAGCCGGACGATCTCAGCTTCCGCTTCGTCGATCACAAGGTCACAGACTTCCTGATTCTTCTTGTTCACCCGACCAAGGCGGACACGCTTGTAGCCAAAAGCCACGGTGCCGCCTGTATAGTGACCTTCCCCGGTGAGCTGTTCCAGCCTTGTCCGGGTACGGACAGAGGTTTTCAGGCTCTCGCCGGATGCCTGCCTCGGGAATCGTGATCATCACGGCCAGCGGCAGATCCATGCCG
>ENA-OOXF01002630-OOXF01002630.1-human-gut-metagenome-genome-assembly--contig:-NODE-2630-length-9802-cov-4.311788_pt1 | contig 9802 bp, 8 predicted proteins | sample MGYA00241586_ERZ501341 | MGnify/ENA primary metagenome ERZ501341 (study PRJEB25962, sample SAMEA2042985) | human gut metagenome | biome: human gut; feature: human-associated habitat; material: faeces... | reverse complement strand
CGACATACTGGTTCTCGATCAGCGAGAGCGTATAGGAGAGTTTGTTGTTGGGCAGCGCCATGCGGCTGAGCATGCCCTTGAGCTGCGACGTGGTGGTGTTGCGGCCCAGATACTGGCCCAGAACGAGGCCCAGAACGACTCCCGCGGCCAGCAGCAGCGGGAAGAGGACGGTGTGTTTCGAGTTTTTGTACATCGTATGATGGCGCCAAAGACGCCGGTTCGGTATTTAAAACTTATTAGGGTTTCGGCTTGTTTTTGAAAGTATAGGTGAGACCCACCTGCAACAGCGTACGGGTCTGCACGTCGACGTTCTGCGCCCGGTTGTAGTAGAGCTGGAAACTAACCTTCGTGGAGAGGTATTTCGTCGCCTTGATTTCGAGCGTGTTTTCCCAACGCACCGTGGGATGGATCGGCAGGCGGGGCTTGTCCTTGATGTCATGCCCGACGCTGGTGTCTTCCTTGTCGGCCCACTTGTCGTAGGCCTCCAGGTACTTGGTGTAGTCGCTGATCTTGTTCTTCTGGCCGATGTCGGTAATCCAGCCGTAGAAGGAGAAGACCGTCGTGATGTAACGCAGGTAGCCCGTCTTGCCGAACGTGCGGTCGAAACCGATCTCGACCGATGAACCGCCCTCGTATTTCGAGGTCTTCTCGGGATCCTCGATACCATAGGGATAGGCCGGTTTGATCTCCTTGCCGTCGCCGTCGACCTGCCGCATGCGGATCCAGTCGCTTTCGGCAAAGGTGGCGTTCAAGGCGAGCGGAGACATGTTGACCGTGATGGGGAATTTCTTTTGAGGGCTTTTGTAGGTGATACCCAGCGAAATGTCGAGGTAACCCGGAGTCATAAACTTGCTCTTGAGGTGCTTCTTCTCCTGCTCGGAGCGCGATTTGTAACCGTTGACGAACTGGCTGCGGAATTGCAGAATTGAACCGTAAGTCCAGTTCTTCGCCATTTCGAACGCCGGGTTCACCCAGATGACGAACTCGTCCTGATTCTTGAACCATACGCCTTCGCTGTCCATGATCTTGTTGCCGCTCTCGTCGACCATCGGCTTGCCGTCCGGCCCCACGCGCTGCGTCTCGACCTTCATGCGGTTGTAACCCAGCTTGGCATTGAACTTGGTTTCGATGGAAAAGAGGTTCTTCTTGAAGATATGCCGCAGGTTGAAGGTCGCCACCAGCGCAATGGAGTTGTCACCGCCCGACACCTTCATCCAGCTCTCGTTGTTCGAGGTCAGCGTACCGTTCAGTCCGGTACCGATCTCCAGATAGTTGCGCTCCTTGCGGATGGCCGCACGCTCGGCCTTGTAGCGGGCCAGGCTGAAGTAATCGACATCCACGGGGGTCGATTTCAACGTATCGCGGAAGGCGACACCCGACGAGGGGGCACTGACCTTGTCGATGGAGATCTGGGCCGTAGCAGGCAATGCCGCTGCAAGCAGCGACAGAAGGGCAAATATCGGACGGAGGTATCGCATCGTAGCTGGGATTTTTTCGAAAGACAAAGTTATGAATTTATTTACAAAATCTTTAACTTTGTCTGCAACATAACCGAAAACATCGCACATGAAATACTTCGGAGCCCACGTAAGTGCTGCAGGCGGGGTCGAGAACGCCCCCGCAAACGCCCGTGCCATCGGGGCCACGGCCTTCGCTCTGTTCACCAAGAACCAGCGCCAATGGGTCGCACCCGCCCTGAAGGCCGAACAGATCGAAGCCTTCCGCCGCGCCTGTGAGGAGGGAGGCTACACCCCGGCACAGATCCTGCCCCACGACTCCTACCTGATCAATCTCGGACATCCCGAGCGCGAGGCACTCGAGAAGTCGCGCGCAGCCTTTTTCGACGAGATGCACCGCTGCGAACTGCTGGGACTCGATCGACTGAATTTCCATCCGGGGAGCCACCTGGGAAAAGTCTCCGAAGAAGAGAGCCTCGACCGCATCGCCGAGTCGATCAACCTGGCGCTCGACCGAACACAGGGTGTGACGGCCGTGATCGAGAATACGGCGGGCCAGGGATCGAACCTCGGGTTCCGCTTCGAGCACCTGGCTTACCTGATCGACCGCGTGGAGGACAAGTCGCGCGTGGGGGTCTGCATCGACACCTGCCACGCCTTCGCCGCCGGATACGACCTCCGCACCGCAGCGGCTTGTGAGGCGACCTTCGCCGAACTGGAGCGCGTCATCGGGTTCCGCTACCTGAAGGGCATGCACCTGAACGACGCCATGAAGATCCTGGGCAGCCGTGTAGACCGCCACACGCCGCTGGGCGACGGCATGATCGGCATCGAGTGCTTCCGCTACATCGCCCGCGACCCGCGCTTCGACGGCATCCCCCTGATCCTCGAGACGCCCGACGAGGCCCGCTGGCCCGAAGAGATCGCCCGCCTGAAGGCCTTCGCCGAGGAAGCGTAGCGATCCGAAGACAAAAACAGCAATCCCTGCAGCCATCGGGCTGCAGGGATTGCTGTTTTCCGGACCAGGCTACAACCGGTCGAGGCACTCGCGAATCAGGCAGGCGCTGTCGCGCACCTCCTCCTCGGATACGGTCAGCGGAGGCGAGATGCGGAAGGCCGTGTCGCAGAAGAGGAACCAGTCGCTCATGATTCCCGCCTCCTTGAAGAGTTCCATGATGCGGTAGAGGCGCTCCGACGACCCCAGTTCGACGGCCAGCAGCAAACCGCTGCGGCGGATCTCCCGCACGGCGGGATGGTCTTCGAGCAAACGCTCGTAGAGCGCGCCCTTCGCCTCGACCTGTTCGACGACATGATGGTCCAGCAGGTAGTTCAGGGCCGCAAGCCCGGCGGCACAGCAGACCGGATGGCCGCCGAAGGTGGTGATATGCCCCAGGACGGGATTCGACTGCAGGGTGTCCATGATCTCGTGCCGCGAGACGAAGGCCCCCAGCGGCATTCCGCCGCCGAAGGCCTTGGCCAGGCAGACGATGTCGGGCGTCACGCCGTACTTCTGCATGGCGAAGAGCTCGCCCGTACGCCCCAGTCCGGTCTGGATCTCGTCGAAGACGAGCAGCGCCCCCACCTCGTCGCAGCGGCGCCGCAGCGCCTCGAGGTATCCCGGCTGCGGCGGACGTATGCCCGCCTCGCCCTGCACGGGTTCAGTCAGCACACAGGCCGTGCGTTCGGTGATGGACGCCAGGGCATCGAAATCATTGAACTCGATGGCCTGCACATCGGGCAGCAGCGGACGGAAGGCTCCCTTCCACTCCTCGCCTTCGGGGGCTCCCATCATCGACATCGCCCCGTGTGTCGAGCCGTGGTAGGCCCGCCGCATGGAGATCAGTTCGGTGCGGCCCGTATAGCGTTTGGCCAGTTTGAGCGCACCCTCGACCGCCTCGGCCCCGGAGTTCACGAAATAGACACTTTCGAGCGGATCGGGCAGCAGCGAGGCGATCCGTGCCGCATACTCGACCTGCGGTGTCTCGACCAGCTCGCCGTAGACCATCACGTGCATGTAGCGCGCGGCCTGCTCCTGCACGGCCCGAACGACCGCCGGATTGGCGTGACCGACGTTGCTCACCGAGACGCCTGCTACCAGATCGTAGTAGCGCTTGCCCTCGGGCGTGTAGAAAAACGACCCTTCGGCCCGGGCCACCTCGACCAGCATGGGCGAGGGCGAGGTCTGGGCTACATGGGCCAGAAACTGTTTCCGTAAAATGTTCATCGTATCTCCTCCCCGAATTTACGTTTGAGAATCTCCTCGGAATCCTTCACGCTGCGGCGCATCCAGCGACACAGCACTCTGGCCTGCTCGGCGGGCGTCAGCCTCCAGTCGGGCACCGTACGGCGCACCCGCTCCGAAAGCTCGTAGATGAGGATGGCCGCCGAAGCCGAGACGTTCAGGCTCTCGACCAGGCCGCACATCGGGATGCGCAGGAACTCGTCGGCCGAGGCGACGATCTCGTCGGAGATGCCGGCGTGCTCGGTACCGAACACCAGCGCGAAGGGGCCGCGTGTCACATCGAAGGTTTCGGGCGTGCAATCCTCGCGGTGGGGATGTTCTGCAGGTTGGGATTGCTGGAGCTGAGGCGGGGCCCGGCCCGCCGAGGCCGTAGACCGGTGGCGGCGCACATCGACCCAGCGGTCCGTGCCCCGCACCACGGCGGCGCTCGGCTCGAAGCGGCAAAGGGTCTCGATCGTGTGCATCTCCTGCAGGCCGAACGCCTCGCAATGGCGGATCAGCGCCGCAGCATTCTGCCCGTGGAACATGTTCTCGGCGAGCACGGTCATGTAGCGCGTGCGCATCGCCACGGCACGGCGCAGCGTGGCATAGCGCTCCGGAAGCATGAAGTCCGCGAGGCAGGCGATCCGTTCGCCGTCGCCGCCCATCTCGGGGCCGAACTCCGCACCGGGCGGCAGCGCCGGACCGTTATTTTCGGTATTTGTCATCTTCATCGAGCATTTTCAGGTAACTTTCGTAGCGCGCGAGGGCGATTTCGCCCGAACGGACCGCCTTGACCACGGCGCAGCCGGGCTCGTGCGTGTGCGTACAGTTGTAAAAACGGCACCCCGAGGCCACGCGCATCATCTCGGGAAAGTAGTGCCACAGCTCGGCGTCGTCGATATCGATCAGACCGAATCCCTTGATTCCCGGCGTGTCGATGACCGCACCGCCGTCGGAGAGCGGATACATCGTCGAGAAGGTCGTCGTGTGGCGCCCCTTGCGGTGGCTCTCCGAAATCTCGCCCGTGCGGATGTCGAGCGACGGGTCGATCGCCCGGATGAGGGTCGATTTTCCGACCCCCGAGTTGCCCGAGACCAGCGTCCGGCGTCCGGCAAGCAGCGAACGGACCTCCCCGACCCCCTCGCCCGAGGGAGCTGCAGCCTCCAGCACGCGGTAACCCGTGCGCTCGTAGACGGCACGGAACTCCGCGACGGCCCCGGCATCCTGCAGGTCGATCTTCGAGAGCAGGATCGTCACCGGCACCTTGTAGGCCTCGCACGTCACCAGAAACCGGTCCACGAACTCCGTCGGGGTCTCCGGATCGCGCAGCGTGACCAGCAGCAGCGCCTGGTCGATGTTCGCTGCGATGATGTGCGACTCCTTCGAGAGGTTCGACGCCCGGCGGATCACGTAGTTGCGGCGGGGCAGGATGTCGGCGATCACGCAATCGCCCCCCTCGTCGGCCTCACACGCCACCTCGTCGCCCACCACCACGGGGTTGGTCGAGCGGCGTCCCTCGAGACGCAGCCGCCCCCGAATCCGGCAGCGGACCGTCCCGCCGTCGGTCAGCACCTCATACCAGCTTCCGGTTGCCCGGACCACCGTTCCCTTGAAACTACGCTCCATCGTCTTCGCTCTTTTCATCCAGCTCCGGGACCCGGTCGCCCACCCATTCCAGGAAGGGGAACACGGCCTCCGACAAACGCAGGACCGGTTTATAACTCCTTGATTGATCAATCGTACGGGCCTCGACAAGCGTATAGTCGGCATTGATCCGATCGAAAGCCGCAAACAGCGCACTGAGCACAAGCAGGTACTTCAGCACGGCCACGACTACGCCCAACAGCGTATCGACCATGCCGAAACCCGCAAAGCGAAATACCCCGCGCAACAGACGTCCGATGACCGCGACGACCAGTACCACGACGACCAGCACGGCAACAAATCCGCCCGCCGCCGAAAACGACTCGTCGAGCCGCAGCCACTCCCCGACCCGGGCGCCGTAATGCGCCGCCAGCCAGATGGCGATGATGATCCCAGCCAGCGAACATACCTGCACAACGAGGCCCTGCCGCCAGCCATTCCATACGGCCAACAGCAGAATCAAGCAGACTATCAGATCGATACTATTCAATAACCCTTCTTTTTTGCAGGCATAAAGATACGACTTTTACACAAACCCTACAAAAAAGAATCACCGACATTACAGAACTCGGATCGGGTTTGCACCCAATCGTCCCTGTTATTTGTCGTCTTATAATATATTAAATAGGTATCGAATCGTTTTTTCTATCGAATGACGTCCCGCAACTCAACCTCGAGGGCGGAACAGATAATGCAGATGGTGCGAATTGTCAAATTTGTCCTGCCGGCCTCGATGCGACTCAAATTGGACCGTTCCATGTCGCAGCGATAAGCAAGTTCTTGCACCGTCAGATGCCGTTCTTTGCGCAACTCCCTAATCCTCGAAGAGATGTAAGCAATCTCCTCCTCATAAACCACTCCCATTTCAAAAAAACGATTGAAAATTTTGTTGTGCAAATTTTTATATATATATTTGCATCGTTGGTATCATATATGATACCGAAAACGACATTAAGGGGACTTAAAAGCAGAAAAACAGAACCAAAACACATAAAACTCAAACATCAAAATCCATTTCAATTCTATTCTGTCTTATGAAGAAATCTTTCAAAAAACTTCTTGCATTGTTCTTGACCGGAACTATGCTGGCAGGTGTCGGTTGTAAGGACTACGACGACGACATCAACAACCTGCAAAAGGAGGTCGATGACCTGAAGGGTCTGATCGAATTGAAAGCCGATGCCGAGGCCTTCAATTCGCTCAAGCAAAAGATCGAAGCCATCGACTTCGACTCGTTCCTCACCAAGGAGGATCTGGCAGGCTATGTCACGGAGGACAAACTGGGTACCGAGCTCTCCGATCTTCTGGCCGGTACGGAATTCAACAACAAGGTGGTAGAGATCGTCAAGGGACTTGGCTACAAGACCCAGGAGGAGATCGAAGCCATCGTAGAGGGCATGCTCCCCGAGGCTCTGGACAAGGAGGACATAATTGCCATCTTCAACGAGCAGCTCGCTGCCGCTGACTTGTGGACGGGTCTGCTGCCCAAAGTTCAGTCGGAGATCAAGAACGAACTCGCTTCGTACGAACTGAACGACAGCCAGCAGAAGCAGGCTGTCAATGCCGTTCTTGCCGCCATCGATGACAAGGAAGACACTCTCGGCGTTCGCAAAGCCATTGCCAAACTGCTGGGCGATGAGTTCGAGACCTACATGGGGGACTACATCGACAGCAACTGGAGCACCTATTCTCAAAGCGTAAACAAGGCTGTCGAGGAGAAACTCAACGACGCAAACAGCACGCTGACCACGAAGATCAAGAGCATGATCTCGGAGAGCATCAACTCGAGCATCGAGGAGGGCGCCCTGAAGACCGTATTCGACGAATATGACAAGCAGATCGCAGCTATCTGGTCGGCTATCGGCGACCTGGCTTCGCGCATTCAGTCGCTTGTATACGTTCCCGAGAACGCACGCGGATATGCATTCTTCCGTGGCGCTACGCTCGGCGACTACAAACTGACCGAGGGCAAGAAGGCTACGCTCACGTTCCGTGTATCGCCCGCTTCGCTGGCTTCGCAGATCGCTGATGGTTACAATGCCGAGACGAAGACCGTAGACCTGGCATTCCTGCCCGAGAAGGTCGAGCTCGTAACCCGCGCCGAGGAGGCAATCTACTTCAATATCGAAGGCAAGGTTGAAGCCAAGGACGGCAAGATCTCGATGGTTGTAAACACCAACTACCCCTACGACAAACTCGGTGAGAACGAGACCTACTCGATCGCACTGCAGGTAATCAGCGAGTCGAAGGCAACGGTTGATGAGGGCACCGAGATCGAGACGGGTGTCGAGTACACTTCGGCTTACCTCCCGACGATGGCTGATCCCGACGCTATCGACGTCGCAGACCAGATCGTACTGGCCAAGGAAGTTGGCGAGGGCGAGAGCAAGTCGTATGAGAAATACGACACGAAGGCCGAGTACAGCCTCGTATACAACGACATCACGACGCAGGTTACTCTGCTGGGCGACTACAAGTTCGTCTTCGAGGACGGCGACGAGCTCATCTCGCTGGCTAATGCTGCCGAGAAATACAACTGGGACATCGTTCCGGCCGAGAAGCCCGCTATCGAGCGTACGAACTTCACGAACGACGCTACGGAGCTTGCTCTGACGCCCGAAAACCCGATGGAGGCCGTCAATGAGTTTGCCAAGATCGGCATCAAGGAGGCTGCTCCCGTTTCGAACATCGACAAGACCGTAACTGAGAAGGGCAAGTTGTTCGTCGAGGTTGAGGTTGAAGGCGAAACCAAGCAGGTTGAGAACGGCACGTACGAGGCAGTCCTCAGCATCACGCGCAAGTCGCTGGGTACGATCGACAACATCAACGGCACGATCGACTGGGTATACTTCTCGCAGGCTTACGAGACGAACCAGGGCTATGCATTCCAGCTCAACCTCTCCGAGCCGATCTTCATCGACAAGGAGAACAAGGTTCTCTCGAAGGAGCAGTACGACGGCATCAAGGCCAGCCTGGCAGATGCTGAATGGACGATCGAAATCGACGAGACGAGCGACGAGAGCTTCAAGGCTCTGAACACCTACATGGAGGTTAAGGCTACCGCCATCAGCGATCCGTACATCGGAACCGACTCGAAGGTACTGCAGTACACGATCAAGAACTACAAGAACGGCAACGGCAAGATCAATGTTTCGACGAAGATCACCGTAAACGACAACGAGGAGGTAACGCTGAAGGGTGTCATCACCTTCAACGGTCTGCCCGACATGAGCTACGAGGTGAATGTTCCGAACGGCATCATGGACATCAACGAGGGTCAGAACAACATTTGGGTAATGGTTGAGAAGGACTTCTACGCAACGATGTTCGAGAAGCTCGGCAAGGAGCAGACCTACTTCAAGGATCTGGCTTCCTTCGAGGAGTTCATGCGTCAGTCGAAGCTCGTCTCGGTAGATCAGGAGGCAGATGCCCAGAAGCACATCGCCAAGGCCGGCATGCGCCAGAACGGAACCGTACTGCGCTCGTTCTTCAAGATGAACACCGTAGACTTCAACGCCGCCGATTCGTACACCTACACGGTACCGGAGGATTCGTACTACGGAGTTCCCGCAACCACGCCGATCTTCAAGATCAACCTGAGCGGTAGCGTAACGATCAACAAGGAGCAGGGTTACTACCTGGGTATCGGTACCAACCTCTACACCGACAAGGAGCCCTACTACATGATCGCCCGCGGCAAGGTCGAGAACAACCAGTTCAAGACCGAACAGGTGAAACTGACCAGCGGCTACGGCAAGATGGTTCCGGAAGGCTCGGATGCTACGGCAACGGTTACCTACAAGGTTCTGCCGGTTGAGAACTACACGGGCGACATGCCGACGATCGACGGTTCGACGAGCGGAACGAACGGCGTTCTTGACTGGAACGGCTGCCAGCTCGATGCAGTTCAGATCGAGGCTACGATGGTTGTCAATGGTCTGACGATCGACACCAAGGTGTTCAACGTTGAGCTCCAGAAGCCTATCAACTTCTCGGAGTGGACCTTCTCCGCGGACAAGACGGTGAACATCAACGAAACTGCAACCGTCAATGTCTATGAAGTCATCAACAACGCAGGCGCCAACGTAAAGGATATCTTCGGCACCAAGCTGGTAAGCGCCACGGGTCTGGCTTCCAACGTAGACAACGATAACTACTACGGCATGACCATGACGCTTGGCGAGCCCAAGTTCGAAAGCGCCCAGGGTGTTGAGACGTTCGAGAACTTCTCCTACTCGGCACCGAATATCACCTACGCAGCCAACAACGCTCCGCTGGTGAATGACGTGACCGTAACGATCCCGGTAACCTTCACGTACAAGTACGCTATCGAGTTCACGGGTGCAGCTTACGAGCCCGTTGAGTTCCCGAGCACGGTAAAGGTAACCTTCAAGAGCAATAAGTAATCTTCCCCGAATCCCGCCCCGCACACAGCGGGGAACGGGATTGCGGAAAGAATGAATCCCGGCAGACCGCA
>ENA-OOXF01002613-OOXF01002613.1-human-gut-metagenome-genome-assembly--contig:-NODE-2613-length-9862-cov-2.460589_pt1 | contig 9862 bp, 9 predicted proteins | sample MGYA00241586_ERZ501341 | MGnify/ENA primary metagenome ERZ501341 (study PRJEB25962, sample SAMEA2042985) | human gut metagenome | biome: human gut; feature: human-associated habitat; material: faeces... | reverse complement strand
GGACCCGCCTCGAACAAAAACTCTCCATGAGGGCTGCGGATGTTACATTTTAAGTGGCGTTAGGGGTTTTGTGTTATACTCAAAATATCTTTTTAAAATCCGGAAAAAACGTCTGTCCGAAAAAATCCAATTTTTTAAAAATTCGACATACTATAAATGTAACTGTTAATAAGTCTTTAGAAAGGAGGGGGTCAAAATGAAAATTTGGACACCGATTCCAGTAGAAACAAAAAAAGCGTTAGAAAGGGGGGAATGTGTGGGGCAAACAATTCAAGATTCTCCGTGGGAGGTCAGCGTTGAATCTGTGATTGGATATGAATTTGTAAGAGATATGCAGATCAAAAAAACAAAGATTTTTCCGCCGTCAAGAGAAGCTATTCCAATCGTTGGTTGGATTAAATATATGGGAGAAACTGCATCTATTGACGAAGGGATAGACGAGGACAGTGAGAGACGGGCAAAGGAACTGCTTGTGAAATTGGCAGAGTACAAGCCACTTGCCAAGATCGAGGAACTTGAGGAGCAGAATTATAACATGATTGATGAGAGGCTCAACAATGGAGTGGAAAAATTCAATCGTGAGGAAGAAAAGAAAGAAAAGCAGGAAAAGCCGGAAGCACGTTTTTTCTTAAAAGGACGACTGGCAGCCAAGCAGAAGGAAGCGGCACAGGGAAAAAATAAGGATATGAAGGATCAGGAAAAATCAAAAAATACACATAGGGAGATATAAGAATATGGACAATCTATTTCGATAGAAGAAACAAATCTGCTCTGTATATTCCAGAGCGATAGTAAAGAAAAGGTCATAGAAGAAATTCGCAAGTCAATGAAGCACATTGACGATGATGAACTTGTTGAGTCGTCGGTGCGTGTGATAGAAAAACTGAGTTGTATGAGTGATGAAGAGTTTTCAGGAATTGACATAGAATTTGTAGAATAATATAATGGGTATGTGCAATCAATGCTGGTGGTGCAGACCCATTTTTTAAAAAATAGATTATTGTAATTTAACTGATATATGCTAATCTAATTATAGACCGTAGGAAGGCAGGGGTAATGCCCGAATCCAAATATTTCATTGGCGGGATTAAGAATGGTATATCCATTCTTTTTTTTTACCTATCAGGAGGTGTAAAATTGGCTAACGATAAACCCTTTACTGTGGAAGAACAGATTGATACGATGAAAAAATATGTGACATTCACAAAGAGAGCAAGAATGCGTGATTTTTTACAATATTCTGGATATTTTCGTGCCAGCAGATATGGAAAGTATTTGTTATCATACACCAATGTATTTGCGATGAAGCCGTCACAGGATGTGCTGTTTGCTTTGTATCAGTTTGATTTTGAACTGAGGAAGGTTATGTATGAAGCTTGTGCGAAAGCAGAAATTCAAATAAAGTCTGCGATTGCTAATGCGGTTTCATTGAAAACTGGTGATGCAGTGTTTTATCTGGAGCAACAGAATTATACACCAACGAGAAGTGAAAGAAATAAGTTTTACAGAAGGACCTGTGTTCCAGTCTTTGCTTCGGTTTGCCATTCCCGTGCTTGGCGCATTGATCCTGCAGGCTGCGTATGGCGCAGTTGATTTGCTGATTGTTGGAAAATTCGGAAATGCCTCGAGTATTTCCGCAGTAGGAACAGGAAGTTCCTTTATGCAGATGGCTACTTTTATTATTACAAGCCTTGCAATGGGCTCCACCGTAATAATCGGGCATCACATCGGAGAACAAAAACCAAAAGAAGCAGGAAATGCGGTCGGAACTACGATCATTCTTTTTCTGATCATTGCTGTCATCATGACATTTGTACTGGAATTTGCCGCCGGAGGAATTGCGCATCTTTTACGGGCACCGGCTGAATCCTTTGACAAAACGATTCTTTATATCAGAATCTGTTCTGCCGGTATCGTTATTATCATTGCATACAATGTAATCAGCGGTGTGCTGCGAGGTGTGGGAAATGCAAACCTTCCACTTCTATTCGTAGGAATTGCCTGTGTCATAAATATTCTGGGAGATTTGCTTCTGGTTGGAGTATTTCACATGGATGTTGCAGGTGCCGCCATTGCCACTGTATTTGCACAGTTTGTCTCTGTCGTCTGTTCTGTCGTTGTATTAAGAAAGCAGGATATGCCTATAGAATTTTCCAGAGAACAATGTCGGATTTATAAGGAAGAGTTAGGGAAAATATTGAACGTAGGTGTGCCGATTGCACTTCAGGAGACAACGGTTCAGATTTCATTTCTTGTCGTAAATTCTGTTATCAATCAGATGGGTCTGATGCCATCTGCCGGATATGGAATTGCACAGAAAATCGTTTCCTTTATTATGCTGGTTCCGTCCTCTATCATGCAGAGTGTATCAGCATTTGTTGCGCAGAATATCGGTGCCGGAAAGAAAAGCCGGGCATGGAAGGGTTTTTACACTGCAATTATTACCGGATGTTCCGTTGGAATCATCATCTTTATGGTAGGATTCTTCGGAGGCGGAGTATTATCCTCTTTCTTTACCAATGATTCCGAGGTAATCGCGCAGAGCGCCGCTTACCTGAAAGGTTTCTCTGCCGACTGTATACTGACTTGTGTACTTTTCAGCAGTATCGGATATTTTAATGGCTGTGGAAAAAGTATTCCTGTTATGATCCAGGGAATCACTTCCGCATTCTGCATCCGAATTCCGGTATCTATCATTATGTCGAGATTACCGGAAACATCTCTGACTTATGTTGGAATGGCGACACCTATCACAACTGTATATGGAATTATCTTTTTTGTAATCTGTTTCCGGCTGTTAAATAAAAACTCAGCCAAATAATAAAAATGGTTTCCTGTTATCAGTTCTCTTAGTAGAGATGCTGATAACAGAAAACCATTTCCATTATTTGATTATCCTCCGATACATGAATCGCATAGAAAATTTCATTATGATACGAATCACGTACAACTGTCAGATACCATGCCTGAATCCATAAACTTCATAATCTTATCTAAATACATTTCCATCGTCCTGTCATCGCTGCGGTAGGTCTCATGTCTGGTTCCCGGCAGGTAAACATATTCGCAGGAAGTAATTCCTCTGTGATTGATTTTCTCTGCAAATTTTCTCAATGCGTTTACAGATACAAAATCATCTCTTTCTGCCTGAAATAGCAAAACAGGTGCTGTCAGTTTCTTCCATCCACAATATTTTATGTACCAACTCATTTTTACAGACGCCAGAAGCCACCCATAAGAAGCTGCACTAACCTGGAATTTTTTATTCTCTTTACACAGCTCATTATATTTTTCGAATCTCGGTCTGGAAGTACATCCACTGGTTTCGAAAGTCTCACCACCATCATAAGGCTTCTGACCAGCCACATAGTCTTCCTCCCTTCCCAAAAGGCACTTCGTCTGTGCAATAGCAATCACCAATGGCCAGGGAACATTTCCGGTAAGCGGGCGGAGCATAGGAGAATTCAATATAATCTTCTGAAACAGTTGTGGCTCCCATGCAGCTGCAATTGTGCCAATCGCCCCACCCATAGAATGCGCAAAAAGAACTAACGGCAGTTCAGGATATGTTTTTTTAATTACATGGCATATTTTCAAAAAATCTCTCACATATCGCTTCCAGGTATCTATATGTACAAGAGATGAATCTGCTGTCAGACGATAACTTTGTCCATGTCCCATATGTTCCGGCATATACACATGATATCCAGCCTTCAGAAAATAATAAATCATCTCATCATATTTCGGCGCTGCTTCTGTAAAGCCATGACTGATTATAATAACGCCTTTCGGCTTCTCTGCCAGGTAACGCTGTACATGAATTTTCCCCACTATCCCCATATCTTTTCGGTGCAGATGATCCTCTGCACCAGGAATGTATCCCTCCTGACGGTGCGTTGCAAGATATGGCTCTATTTCATCATTCATTTTATACACATATTCATTCTCATGTATTATTTCCATTGTATATACTCCTGTTACTTTTTCATAATTCTATTGCTATCTGCTTTTCACCATTCGATATATACCTGTATTATAATCTTCACTGGTGCCTGTTAATAATCCCATTAATCTTTTTCTCATTATAAAATACCAGTATAATTCCGCCTATACAACAGAATACTGCTGCCCCAAAAGCAGCAACTCTATAACCAGTTCCCTCTGCTGCCCCTATCGTCGAGACTGCTGTAAATATCAACATAGAAATACTCTGCCCAAGTTTAAACGCAAATGTTCTCGCCGCATAAAACATTCCTTCACGATTGCTTCCTGATGTAATCGAGTCGCTCTGCGAAATATCTGCCACAACAGCCTGCGGAAGAATTCCGAAAATCGCCATAGGAAGAGCCGCCACGACTGTCAGGATCAGTCCCTGCACCGATGCCGGAATGAATAGCCCCCATATCGTAGGTGCCAGATACGCCACTGCAGTTCCGGCAATAAATGTAAAGGAAATCAGTTAGAAATAATCCCGGACAACATCGCCCATCCAAACTGTCCGGCTGCAAACTGCCATATTTTCCCTGTTGTTAACTTTTTCACCGTGCACCTCCAGATTTCAGAACTACTACTTATTTCTTGCAAGAATCGAACTCTTTTCCAAGCATGGAAGTTCTTCTCCTTCAACAGTCGTCACAATTCCGCCTGCTTCTTCAACAATAAGTGCACCTGCCGCAAAATCCCATGGAGATAAAATAAGCTCGAAATAAATTTCCGCTCTTCCTGATGCTATGGCACATAAATCAAGTGCTGCAGATCCGCTTCGTCGGATATCAAGGCATTTTTGAAAATATTCGTAAGCTAATTCAAAGGATGCCTTCGCAAGCTCCGTATTATACGGTGATGAACCAAACAAAACAATGCTGTTTGCCAGATCATCCTTCGATACATGAATCGCATTTCCATTCATATATGCACCCTCACCGGAAATCGCATAGAAAGTTTCATTAAGATACGGATTATGCACGACTCCCATATATCTCTTTCCATTTCGAATCAATCCAATAGATACACAGCTCATATGATAATCTTTAATAAAATTGGTAGTTCCATCAATCGGATCCACCACAAAAATATATTCTGCATTTCTGTTAATCTGGCAATCCTCTTCTTCCCCCCAAAACTCCGCTTCCGGAAGAATCTCAGACAACTTTTTTTCTAGCATTTCCTGAATTTTGCAATCATACTTCGTAACAAAATTTGCTTTTCCTGCCTTATCCTTAATGCCAAAATTCGCCCTGTCCGCCTGAAGCATAACCTGTCCGCATTCTTTTGCCGCTTCAATTATTTCATTTAATATCGTATGTGGAGTTTTCTCCTTTAGTTCCATATTATCTGTCACCTCTCAATAGAAAATGGTTTCCGTTTTATCAATACTTTTATAATTTCTCATACTTTTCAATCAGACACTGATGTTCTTTTGTCTTCTTGTCATAGTTTATCTCAACCAGCAAAATATCTCCGGTATAATCCAGAACTGAATCCGGATATTGTTTTTCCTTAATCTGCTGTAATGCTGTCTTGACATTCTTATTCCATTTAAGTTCTACGACAAGCGCCGGATAACTGGAAACGTATTCTGGTTTTGGAATAAATACAAAGTCTGCAAACCCACGTCCTGTCGGCAGTTCACGAACTGGTTTAAAATAATATTCCATTGAACTCAGATATGCAATTGCAAGTACACTGCTCAAAGAATTCTCATTATTATACTGAATATTCGAAACATACTCTGTATGGATTTTCTCAATTCCCTCTTCAACTGCTTCTTCATCCATGTCCAGCGTAGCCTCCAGTAAATGTTCTGATTCCTGCTGAAAAGTAATCATCTCATTCCATTTTCTGCTTTCAACCGCCATTGTCAATTCCTGCCGGATTTCTTCATTTGGAACAAATGCAGTTCTTCTATTCTGGTTATATCCCAAATAACCAAGATGGATCAAATACGTAAGTACATCATCTTTGCTTTGTATATTCACCGTATCATTTTTGAAAGCAGCTGTATTCACTTTAATCGAAGCACCGGAAAGTATTTCAATTATAGCGTTTTTCAAACCATCATAATTCATATTGATAAAAGGAACAATTGCTTCATAAGAAGCAGTCTCAGACCAGTAACTTCTAAACCTGCCCCGCACACAAACACTTACTACTGCTTTAGGATTATATACCTGATAGTCCTCCAGCAAATAACCATCATACCAATATTTTACTTTCTCAAAATCTCTGTGATATCTTTCGCAAAGATCCTTCACTTCAGCTTCTGTAAATCCAATATATGGCGCCATCACTCCTGCATCAAGCATTGTAAACTCATCAAAATTATTTAATGCAGACTGCGTTTTTTCTTTCTTTATCGGCAAAATACCTGTAAGATACACCAACTGAATATATTTTGTCGGTTCCGTTCCCTTGAACATCGCCCGCAAAAAATTAATGTACTTTTCCTGTACTTTTTTATTTGCCGCTTCATCTCTGATCAGAACATCCCACTCATCAATAATTATAATAAATTTCTGTCCAACAATATTTTTAATACGCGAAAGACTTTCCGACAAACTTATCTCTTCTTCAGGCAGAACACCAGGGTAAATCTCTCTCAATTCAGCCTGTACGGATTTCGTAATAAACGCTACAACATTATCCACATTATCACAATTTGCCAGAAACCACTGAATATCAAGATGAATCACATCATACTTATTAAGATGCGTCTTAAAATCGGATTCCCTGCTTATATCCAGCCCTGAAAACATTTCTTCGGAATTACAGCCTTTACTATAATAAGCGGCCAGCATATTTGCAGCATATGATTTTCCAAACCTGCGTGGTCTGCAGTTACAGATATAAGCTTCTGTTGTATTAAGTACGCTGTTTGTATATTCCAACAATCCGGTTTTATCCACATAATCTCCGGTTTTCATAATGGATGCAAATCCATCCGCAGATGGATTCAGATAAATTCCCATACCACGCACTCCTTCCTAATATCCGTAAATATCATAAATCTCCGGCATATATACCCCCGGCTCTTTGTATACAATGAGTGGTTTTTCCACCGTCAGACGGGATTTGCCGCCCCGCAGCCCCTCTATCAGCACCATATTCGGCTCCTTATCCACAAACGGATAGACCAGCCGCATGCGCTTCGGCTCGATATGATATGCTACCATCTTACTGAAAATTTCCGCAAGGCGGAAGGGCCTGTGTACCATGTAAAAACGTCCGCCCTGCTTTAACATCTTTGCGCTTTCACGCAGGATATCATCCAGATCACAGAGAACCTCATGCCTTGCAATCGTCTTGGCATTGGCATCATTCTGGATTCCATGCTGCCCGATCATATACGGCGGATTGGTGGTGACAATATCAAAAGAAGATGCCCCGAATATTCCCGAGGCATCTTTGATATCGCCTGTCACAACCCGGATCTTTTCTTCCAGGTGATTATATAATACGCTTCTTCTCGCCATATCCGCGCTCTCTTCCTGAATCTCCAGCGCGGTAAAATCTTCTGCCTCTGTCTTTGCCTCCATTAAGATCGGGATAATTCCGGTGCCCGTCCCCAGATCGAGCACGCGCTCTCCCCGTCTGGCACGCGCGAATCCCGACAACAGCACGGCATCCATACCGAAACAGAATCTCGCCGGATCCTGAATAATATAGTAGCCGTTCCGGTGCAGTTCATCCAGACGCTCGTTTTCATGGACAAGATTATTTGGTGTCATCAATCTTGGATTTTCCTCCCTTATCCTCAAGCGCGGACAATTCCTTCAGCTCCTTTGCAGAAAGCTTTATATTTTCCTTTCTGCGGCGCGGACGGAACTTCAGCTCGTCCACCGGATATTCCCGGAGTTCTTTTTCATCGTCCACCTCTACCAGTACCTTCACCATCTGGCGGAGCACATTGACCGAAGACACTTCTCCTTTCAGTCCGTCCACCGTCGTCACGCGGTCGCCGATACCCGGAAGTCTGCTGTTGAGATACTCGTAGGTCTCTTCCTCATTCTTCAGGCAGCACATCAGTCTTCCGCACACACCCGAAATCTTGGTCGGATTCAAAGAAAGATTCTGCTCTTTTGCCATCTTGATGGAAACCGGCGCAAATTCCGAGAGATAGGTGTTGCAGCACAGCGCACGTCCGCAGATACCGATTCCGCCCATGATCTTTGTCTCATCGCGCACACCGATCTGGCGAAGCTCGATTCTGGTGCGGAATACCGCTGCGAGGTCTTTTACCAGCTCACGGAAATCGATTCTTCCGTCCGCCGTGAAGTAAAACAACAGCTTATTATTGTCAAACGTGTATTCCGCCTCGACAAGCTTCATATCGAGCTTGTGCTTGGCAATCTTCTCGAGACAGATGCGGAAGGCATCCTTCTCTTTTTCCCGGTTCTTCGCAACCGTCTTCTCGTCCGCCTCCGTCGCAATGCGGATGACCGGCTTCAACGGCTGGATGACTTCCTCCTCCGAAACCCCTTTCGGCTCCGTCATGACCGTTCCCATCTCGACACCGCGGGCGGTCTCCACGATTACGTGCATTCCCGCATGGATGTCCAGCTTGCCCGGTCCAAAATAATATATCTTGCCCGCATTCCGAAAGCGGACTCCTACTACTTTTACCATATTTCTAGTTCTCCTTTATTGTCAGCAACAGCAGTTCCATTGTAAGGTCAAAGTTGACGTTGGCATTCAGCCGGATCTGCGCTTTGCGCAGCGCCTCTAAGATCGTCTCGATGCCGCTGTAGGAACTCTTCTCTGCCTGCCGCTTGATGTCGTACACTTCATCCTTGAAGATCAGACCGTTCACGTCGCCGGTTGCCTTAAACAGCAGCACGTCCCGATACCATACCATCATCAGATCAAAGTAATCATTGATCGAGAGCTTGTATGTAGCGATCTGCTTTACCGCCTCCGTCATCTCATACAGATCGATGTCCCGAAGCCTCTTGATCAGCTGGAGCACCGCGTCCTTTAACTCGTTGAACTCCTCCGAGGACGCAAGCTGAATGGCTTTTCCGACGTTACCCTGAGCGAATGCCACACATACGTCCGCCTGGTAGTCCGGAATCTGATACTTGCGCATCAGATAGCCGCGGATCTTCTCATCCGGCACTGCCTTGATGTTCAATGTGACACAGCGGGATAAGATCGTCGGCAGAAAAGCGGCAGCGTTTGTGGTAAGAAGAATCAGAATCGCGTAGGCAGGCGGCTCCTCAATCGTCTTAAGCAGCGCATTCTGTGCCTGCTCGTTCATCTTCTCGGCTTCATCGATCATATAGATCTTATATCTGCTGCTGTAAGGTTTGATTACTATATCGTTGTTGACCTGGGTACGGATATCATCGACCGAGATTGTATTCGGCTTCTCATGCCGCACATAGATGATGTCCGGCTGGTTCTTCGTCATCGCCTGCTTACAGGAATGACATTCCATACACGGCTCCACGTCGGACGGCTGCGCGGCATTTTTCACCACATCCTCCAGCTTCTCACATTCGAGTGTCTGGGCAAACGCCTCCGCGAGCATCATTTTGCCGGACTTATCCGGTCCGTTTATAATGTATGCATGTGATACCTTATCCATTGTGACTGCATTCTGCAGATGCTCTATGATCTGCTCATGCCCTAAAATAGCTTTAAATCCTGCCATAGTTTCCCTCGTTTTATGTTAAGTCAGAATATCCAACAGAAGTCCCTGAATCTCCCCGATCTTGCTCAAGATCGTGATGTGATCCTTCTCATCCTTGACCAGTTCCTGTGCAAGTTCGTCCAGATTGGCATCGATCAGCCGGATCAGTCCGTAGACTCTGTGGCGTCCCTTGCGGTCCAGGAAATTCTCTCTTGAAAACTTATGAGAGCG
>ENA-OOXF01002606-OOXF01002606.1-human-gut-metagenome-genome-assembly--contig:-NODE-2606-length-9897-cov-2.423999_pt1 | contig 9897 bp, 10 predicted proteins | sample MGYA00241586_ERZ501341 | MGnify/ENA primary metagenome ERZ501341 (study PRJEB25962, sample SAMEA2042985) | human gut metagenome | biome: human gut; feature: human-associated habitat; material: faeces... | reverse complement strand
CTCGGATTTTCAAAAAAATATAGAAAAAAGTTTTATTAGATCTGCATTAGAAAAAAATATAAAATTTAGTGTGGTTAGTTCCGGTGTCTTAAAAAATATAGAAAATGATTTTAAAAGAAAATCAAATGCTTATATAATAAAAAATACAATTGATATTAAAAAAAGTGGCAAGAATAGAGAGTTATTAAGGAAAAAATATGGAATACCTAATGATGCGAATGTTTTAATATGTGTAGGTTCCATTGGACAAAGAAAAAATCAAGTTCAAATTATTAGAGCATATCAATTATTACCAGATGAATATAAAGAAAAGTTATACATTATATTAGCAGGTAAAAATAATATAAAAGGATATATTAATAAAGAGATAGAAAAAATAAATATAAAAGATAGAGTAATAATAACGGGATTTGTAGATAAAAATACATTAGCAGAATTATATGAAATATCCGATGCAAATATTGTAGTTAGTAAAAGTGAAGGATTTGGTTTATCAATAATTGAAGCAGGATATTTTGGATTACCAACAATAATGTATAAAGATTTAGATGCATATGAAGATGTGTATTTTAAAGGTGGTTTTACTATTGTAGAAAATCGAGAAGATAAAAATGTTAAAGATGCAATTATAGAAACATTTAACACCGATTGGAACAAGAATTTTATAAAAAGAGAAGTTGAAAAAAATAAAAAGGATTTAAAAAATCAATATATAAGATTTTATAATGATGCGATCAAAGAATGCGTTTTTTTAGATATAAATAAAATAGTTAAAGAGGTGAATTGCTTTGAAAATGAAATTTAAAGTATCACAATTGAATATGCTCGAAGATTGTGGCTTTTTAGAAATCTTTTTACCTTTTTATGTCATTTTGTCATATTATGTACTTCCAGCAGTAAGTTCAATTGGTATGCTTATAATTTATATGTATGTTTTAGTTAGAATCATAAAAAGTATTTTGATTAGTAATGATGTTGTATATGTAAATAAATTATTGTTGATATTCGTTGTATACGCTATTTGTACGCAACCATTCATATTTATGGTGTATGGCGGATTTAACAGCTCAAGATTATTTAATTTATTTGCAATAATAATGATGTTTTTAGTCATATGTGTTTGTACGCAAAAAATTAATTTAGATGCATTTTTTAATGTGTACTTAATTGTAGGTTTCATATGTTCGATAGCAATAATTTTTCAAAGTCTACAACTTTATGTACTTGGAATGAAAGTATATCCAATAGTCTTGTTGCCAATAGATACAAGTAGTTGGTTTAATGGGGGAACTAGACCTTGCGGTTTTTTTCCAGAGCCACAAGCTTATGCAACATATATTTTGCCACTTTTATATTATCAATTAAAAAAGCATAATTTAAAATGGGTTGTATTTTTTTCAATATCAATATTATTTTCTACATCTTCGCTAGGTATAATTGCAGTGGTGTTATTGTTTGGATATTATTTAATGTCATCTAATACGAATAAAGTATTTAAAATTGGAGCAATTATTTTAGGATTAGCAATATTTTTAGTGATAAGACAAACCACAGTGTATGATTATGCTATAAGTAAAATTCTAGATATTGATATTACAAATAATACAAGATTATCACATGGTTTTGATGTATTTAATAAACTTTCTTTTGAACAAAAAGTTTTAGGTATAGGAAAAAATAATTTGACATATTTTCTTTCTGAAGAAAGAATTGTACTTACAGATAGAGTTAGTATATTAATGAGAAATTCAGCATATATTACATCTATTTCAGATATATTAGTAGGATTTGGTGTTATAGGATTATTAATATATATTTTATTTATTGTTAAACAGATAATTACATATGATGATAAAATGTTTATTTTTTTATTACTTGTATTGTCTTTTGCTCAAACTATTTTTTTAAATTCAGCATGGATTTTTTGGATGGTTATATATTTCAATATGATTGATATTAAATCAACAGATTTTTATAAAATTCGAATAAAATAAAAGGTAATGAATATGGCAAAAACAAATGGTAATTTTTATAAAAAATCCTTACAACTTGCGTTTATATCAATATTATGCCAAACTGTAAATTTAGTAAGAGATGTTTTTTTAGCAAAATCATTAGGAGCAAGTAACTTAAATGATATATATCTGATATCACAATCAACAATATCAATGTTTGTTTCAATGGTTAATTCGCCGTTGGCAACAGCGTATGTTCCAGTAACAACTGAGTATTTTGTATCAAAAGATAAAAGAGAAAGAAATAAATTCATTAGTAAAGTATATGGTGATATATTTATACTTTCACTTGCAATTATGGTGATTAGTTATTTATTTATCAATCCAATAACTCAAATGGTTGCCCCGGGTTATGAGGGCAGTGATAAAATTATTTTAATTAAAATGATATTATTACAGATGCCTATAGTATCAATAAATATGTTGAGAGGAATAAATAGAGGCAATTTTCAAATATTACAGAAATATAATATTAGTGAAGTGACTAATGTTATACCCTACTGTGTTATGGTATTATATCTGATTATATTTAATGTTAATAGCAATATCTATATTATAGGAATAATACTTACAGTTACGACATTTATTTCTATTATACCTGAATTGATTATTTTAAGAAAAAATGGTGTTGAATTTAAGATGTCAATAGGAATAACCAATGACATAAAAATAATGATAAAAATGATGTTGGCAACAATTATTGTTACAGCTGTAAGAGAAGTAAACGTAGTTACAGATAAAGCATTTGGTTCAATGTTAGAAGAAGGTAGTGTTACAATGTTATCTTATGGAAGTAAGATAACGGTGGTTTTTGTGAGCTTAGTAAGTACAGCAATAAGTGTAGTAGGATTTACAGATATTGCACGTTTGAAAAATCAAAATGACAAAAAGGGTGTATTAAATATAATAGAAAAATCTTCTAATATTATAAATTTGATTATAATTCCATTAGCATTTTATTTAATTGTTTTTTCAAATGATGTTATAAAGATATTATTTGAAAGAGGAAATTTTACATCAGCTCAGACAAACATAACTGCAAATATTATGCGTTGTTATGCTATAGGTTTATTAGGTTATGGTTTTCAAGATGTTTTTACTAGAGCATTACATGCTTATAAGATTGTTAGGTGTACAATAAAAGCATCAATTATAATGGTGATAATAAATATCATATTAGATTTTTTGTTTTTTAAATCAATAGGAAGTTATGGAATTGCTTTAGCTTCATCATTGGCAATTTTATGTGTAATTCCTATGTTATCTAGGGATGTAATAAGATATATCGGGAAATTTAGTATTAAGTTAATTGTTAGTGAAATAATAAAAATAGTGGCAGCTTCAGTAGTGGCAACTATATCTGTGATATTCATAAAGAAGTTGTTAATAGATAATTTTATGACGTTTATTATATTAAGTATATTGTATATGATTATATATTTTATAATTTGTATAATATTGAAAGTAAATATCTTTAAAGAAATTTTAAAGAATAGAATGGAGTTTTAAAATATGAAAAGTTTTATGAGGAAAATAAAAGCAAAATTATTTAATTTTCATAATCCTATTCCAAGTGATATTGCTGCATTTAAAGAAGATTTACATAAAATTTCAGAATTAGAAATTGATGATTATAAAAGATCATTTTATCAGTATAAAATTAGAGAAAAATATGGTGATTGTAAATTTATATTGATTAGGAAAGTTACATATTATATTATTGGGCATTTATTTTATTTTTACGTAATTGTTAAGTCAAAAAGAAAAATTGATTTAGAAAAAAAAGATGTTGTTTATTATAAGATATCGAATAATAAAGATATTTTACCTGGCAAATTTAAAAATGCCTATCAATTTAGCTTTGGACAAAATTATTATTGGGACAATAATACAAAATATATATTTAATAAGATGAAAATAGTTAGCTCTAATGATTGGTCATATTTATTTGAAACTCTTTTTTCATTAGCAAATTACTCATATATTATAAATAAATATCAACCCTTTAAAATAGTTACGACTTACGAATCATCTTGTGCTTCATCAATATTAACATTATTATGCAGTAAAAATAATATTGAACATATTGATTTTATGCATGGAGAAAAATTATATTCACATTTAAATACATTGGCTCATTTTAATAAAATATATGTATGGGATGAATATTATGTAAAATTGTACAATAGGCTATTATTTAAATATGATGACATAAGTGTTTTTAACCCATGGTTAAATAAAAAAGAAGAAGGTTTATTTAATTATGAAAGAGATATGTGTTTTTATTTGAATTATGAAAGCAAGGAGTCTTTGGAAATATTAGCAGATGTTATAAATAAGCTTGCATTAAAGGGATTAAAGGTAATAATAAGACCTCATCCATCTCAAATTGAAGAAATTTTAAAAAAGAATATAATAAAAATTGATTATATAGAAAATCCTAAAGATATTTCAATATTTGACTCAATAAATAAAACAGATAAGATAGTTTCAAGATTTTCAACGGTATTATTTCAAGCGTATTCTATGAATAAGAAAATAGTTATTGACAATGTTAGTGATATAGAACAATATAATAAGTTAAAAGAAGTCGGATATATAATGATAGAAAAAGAACATGAATTATTATCAGATATTTTATAAATGATAAATGGAGAATATTATGGAAAAATTAATATTAATAGGTGCAGGTGGATATGCAAAGTCTGTATTAGATTCAGTTGATTATTTTAATTATCAGGTTGTAGGATTTATAGATGAATATAGTGAAGAAAAAGAACATTTAGGTTACCCTATATTGGGTAAAAGTTTAGATGATTTGGATAAAAATAGTAAATATGTTTATTTTATTTCAATTGGAAATAACTTAAAGCGAAAAAAATGGTATGATAAGTTGGTACAGGAGCATAAAAGGATAATTAATATAGTCGATCGTTCTGCTATTATATCTCCTAATGCTAATATTGGAAATGGTTGTTTTGTTGGTAAAATGGCTATTATAAATAGTAATGCATATATTAGCGATAATAGCATAATAAATACAAAAGCATTAGTTGAACATGGATGTAGTTTAGAAAAACATGTAAATATGTCTACAAATTCAGTTATTAATGGAGATGTTAAGATAGGAGAAGGAAGTTTTATAGGAAGTTGTTCAGTTATAATTGGACAACTTAGTGTTGGAAACTGGTCTACTGTTGGGGCAGGTGCTGTTGTTATAAGATCAGTTGAGGATGGTGTAACTGTTGCAGGTGTTCCAGCTAAGGTGATAAAAAATGGAGCAATGTTAGGATGATAAAAAAATACTTTTATAAAATATACGAAAAAATACTTGGAAAATTTGATGATAACGATGGAAAATTGCTTAGACAATATTATAAAAACGATTTGGTGTTGAGGTTGGTAAGCATAGTTACGGAATGGATTTTTCCAATATTGCTCAAGGTACAAAAATAGGAGCTTTTTGTTCTATTGCCTCAGGTGTGAAAATTGGATTGATGAATCATCCAATGCAGTATGTTTCTACCAATCCTTTTTTATATTATAAAAATAGGGGGTTTGTTGAAAAAGATATCCATATTGCGGTTAAGATGGGGAGTTATATTGGTAATGATGTATGGATAGGGAATAATGCAGTTATATTGCCAGGGGTAAATATAGACAATGGAGCTATTATTGCAGCAGGAGCAGTGGTTACGAAAGATGTTTCTCCATATGAAATTGTGGGTGGTGTTCCAGCTAAACATTTAAAATTTAGATTTGATGAAAATATAAGAAGTGAGTTAAATAAGATAGATTGGTATAATTGGCCAGATAATAAAATAAGAGAAAATTTAGAATTATTTTATAATCCTAGTGATTTTATAGATAAATTTAGACAAGAAATGGAGCCGAAAGATGAATAATGTTTTTATAGTAGCTGAGATAGGTTGTAATCATAACGGTGATAAAAAATTAGCAAAAAAATTGGTCGAAGAAGCAAAAAAATGTGGGGTAGATGCTGTTAAATTTCAAACATTTAAAGCAAAAAATTTAATTTCACGATATGCTCCTAAAGCGGAATATCAAAAGGAAACAACAGGTGAGAATGATTCACAGTTAGAAATGACAGCTAAGTTGGAGTTGAGTTATAATGACTTTATTGAGTTAAAAAAATATGCAGAAAGTTTAGGATTAATAGTATTTTCAACCCCATTTGATATGGAATCTGTTAATTTTTTAGATTCTATAAATCAAAAATTGTGGAAAATTCCATCAGGGGAAATTACTAACCTTCCATATTTAGAAAGAATAGGTTCTATTGATAGACAAGGAAAAAAAATAATTCTTTCAACAGGAATGGCAACTATAGATGAGATTAAAAAGTGTATTGATATATTAGTAAAAGCAGGAACAAAGGAAGAAGATATTATATTATTGCATTGTAATACAGAGTATCCAACACCAGATTGTGATGTAAATATTTTGGCTATAAAAGATTTGAAAAATAATTTTCCAAAAGTTAATGTTGGTTTTTCAGATCATTCTGTTGGATATATTGCGGCTGTGGGTGCGACAGCCTTGGGAATATGTTTAATTGAAAAACATTTTACATTAGATAAAAATTTTAGCGGACCAGATCATAAGGCATCAGCAACTCCTGATGAATTGAGAGCATTGGTTGAAAATGTTCGTAGAATTGAGACAATGTTAGGAAGTGATAAAAAGATTGTTACTTTATCGGAAAGAAAAAATAAAATAGTTGCTAGAAAATCAATAGTTGCATCAAAAAAAATAAATAAAGGTGATATTTTTACAGAAGAAAATATTACATGTAAAAGGCCGGGAAATGGTATCAGTCCTATGGAATGGTATAATATATTAGGAAAGACGGCAGAGAAGGAGTTTGATATAGATGAATTGATAACACATACTAATTTTAAATGGCAAGATTTATAAAAGGTGGTAGATATTATGAAGAAAATAGCAATTATACCGGCACGTTCAGGGTCTAAAGGTTTAAAAGATAAAAATATAATCAAAGTATGTGGTAAACCACTAATGTCATATTCTATTGAAGCGGCTATTAATAGTAAATGTTTTGATAAAGTTATTGTCACTACTGATTCAGAAAAATATGCCGAAATTGCGAAAAAATATGGAGCAGAAGTCATATTGAGAGGAGAAAGGTTATCTAATGATAATGCAACATCTTATATGGTAATAGAAGATGTTATACATAAGCAAAGTAATGATTTTGATTATTTTGTATTATTGCAACCAACATCACCAATGAGAAATGAATTACATATTATTGAGGCTATTAAAAAATTTGAAAATAATATAGTTGATTTTGATTTTTTGGTTTCAGTTAAAGAAGCAGAGAATACGGCGGATTTAATAAAACCTATTGACTCAGATGAAAGTCTTAAATATTTTGATAGAGATTTTTCTAATTATAGAAGGCAATCATTCAAAGAATATTCTCCTAATGGAGCAATTTTTATTGGAAAAAAAGAGCAATATTTACAACAAAAACATTTTTTTGGAGCAAGAAGTATAGCATATATTATGAATCAGATAGATTCGATTGATATAGATACAGAATTAGATTATGAATTAGCTTGTATATGTATGAAAAAGAGGAAAAATATATGAAAAAAGTAGCATTTGCAACGGGTTCAAGAGCTGATTATGGAATAATGAGAGAGTATTTGCGTTTATTAAATAATGACGAAAATATTGATTTGAGTATTCTTGTTACAGGGGCTTTGTTGGATGATAAATATGGTAACCAAGTTTCATTGATAGAAGATGATGGATTTTATATTGAATCAAAAGTAAAGGTTGATTTGAATTCAACATCTAATAAAAATATATTATTATCTATTGGTGAAATTATCAAGTCATTTGCAGAGGTTTTTGATAAAAATAAGTATGATTTGTTAATAATTTTAGGTGATAGGTATGAAATGCTATCGGTTGCTATATCGGCTGCAATTAATAGAATACCTATATTACATATACACGGCGGAGAAGCGACATATGGTAATTATGATGAATTTATTAGACATTCAATTACTAAAATGAGTATGTATCATTTTACAGCTACAGAGATATATAGAAAGAGGGTGATACAATTGGGAGAATCACCTGATAGGGTATATTATTTAGGTGCATTGGGAGCTGAAAATTGTCTTAAGATAAATGAAAAAAATGTACCTGAGTATGTTAAAAATATGGACAAAAAGAGTTATTTTGTAATTCTATTTCATCCAGAGACATTAACGAATATAAATGTGTTAGATCAGGTTAATGAATTATTAAATGCTATTAAAAGATATAGTCAATATAAATATGTTTTTTTAGGAACAAATGCAGATACTTATTCTGATATAATAAGAAAAAGAATAAAGGATTATGTTGATGAAAATTCAAACGCAGTTTATATAGAAAACTTACATACGGACGCATATCATTATATGTTAAAAAATTCCATTTGTTTAATAGGCAATTCATCTTCAGGTATTATTGAAGCACCAAGTCTTGGCATATATACTATAAATATAGGAGATAGACAAAAAGGAAGGGTGAGAGGTAATAGTGTAATTGATGTAAAATGTGATAGAAAACAAATAGATGAAGCTATTAGCAGAGTGATAAATATGAAAGATAATATTGAAATAAATAATCCATATTATAAGGAAAATTCTATTAAAGAATATTATAAATATACTAAAATGATACTTGAACACATTATAGATGATATTAAAGAACCAAAGATTTTTTATGATATAAAAATGCAAGAGGATATATAAATGGCTAAATTTTTTTTATATTTAAAAGAGTGGATATGGGACTTATTTGTAAATGGAATAATCTCTAGCTATTTAGTTCATTTTAAGGTGAGAAATATATTTTATTATATAGCTGGAATTAAAAAGATTTCTGTAAAAAAATCTGCCATACATGCTAGATGTTATATAAGTGGGAAAAATATAGAAATAAAAGAGGGTTCATATATTAATAAGGAATGTTTATTAGATGCTAAAGGCGGAAATATAACAATAGGAAAAAATGTTGGAATTGGATACAGATGTCAGTTATTAACAACTAATCATAGTTATACGGATAAAAAAAAGAGAACGGGAAAGGTTATTGCAAGTGATATAACTATAGGTGATGGTTGTTGGATAGGAGCAGGTTCTATTATTAATCCGGGAGTAACTATAGGCGATGGTTGTGTTATAGCAAGTGGAAGTGTTGTTACAAGAGACTGTATATCCAATGGATTATATGCGGGTGTACCTGCGAAAATGATTAAAAGACTTGAATAGGGAAATTCAGTTTAGTTAGAATAGTATTGCAGATAAGATAATAGTGGATATGAGAATTTGCTTATTGGTAAACGCTTCAACGGTTGAGACCGTTTCAAGTTTTGTGTAAACGTTAAAAACTGATATAAGATTTGTGAATAGTTACAAATGGGCAGAGCCGATTTTCCGGATTCTGCCCATATCTGCATTATACAAGAGTTTTTGGGTATGTCAATAAAACCTGCCTAAAACAAGCTGTTTTGTAAATGCTCCAACCCATGTACCTACAAATCCACCCGAAAAATTTGATATAACCATAATAATCCAGTTGCACAAGTTGTACGATTTTAACGAATTGTACAATTCGTACAATTATCACAAATTTTTCAGGAGGTTATAATTATTGAATGCTAAAGAGCTTGAAACACAGCATAATCTAAAAAAGTGGGCAGCCATAATAAAGGAATGCCGTTCAAGCGGCATGAAGATACTTCAGTGGCTTGAGATAAACAACATATCAAAAGACCAGTATTACGTAAACGCTCCATCTGATGTACCTTGACTTTTAAAAGACCGTGGTTAACGGT
>ENA-OOXF01002600-OOXF01002600.1-human-gut-metagenome-genome-assembly--contig:-NODE-2600-length-9911-cov-5.804890_pt1 | contig 9911 bp, 7 predicted proteins | sample MGYA00241586_ERZ501341 | MGnify/ENA primary metagenome ERZ501341 (study PRJEB25962, sample SAMEA2042985) | human gut metagenome | biome: human gut; feature: human-associated habitat; material: faeces... | reverse complement strand
CGCCGTCCAGCGACATGAACCGCGCGGTCGGCTGATAACGGTCGGTGTCCTCCATGCCGTCCAGCAGGGCATCAGATGCGTCCAGATGAATCTGCATCGCGCCGTCCTGCGGCACGGGTTCGCTCAATTCGCCGCCCAGCGTCTGGCACAGCGACAGCGCCGAATCGCCCACGCAGAGCATTGGCAGCCCGGTTTGCAGATAATCCATCAGGAACGGCACATCCGCCGCTTCGCCGCTGACGCCTGCCGCCAGCACAATGCCGCGCGCGCCCATGCGCTGGATATCTTCCGCAGCACAGGCGGACGACACAATCCGGCAGTAAAAATGCTCCGCGCGGAGCTTCTGCGCCATCATCCGGCACGCGCTGCCGTTCAGATTGACAACGACCACCAAATCCTGCATGAATCTTTCCTCCCCAATGCCGAAAAATCCTGAAGCGTTCCCCGTAATGTTGTATGTACCCGGCGGCTTTTGGTGCCGGTTTCCTTCAAGCGGAGAAATTCGCAAGGGACAGAACGCGCGGTTCAGCAGAATCCGCTTTGATTGCTTCTATCCTTCACGAGAAAAACTCTTTCTATTCATTCGCCCCCCAAGTGGCAAAATCCTTTTTTTACGCGTGAGAATTTTGTGTTTTCTCAAAGAATATAGCGAAAACACAGGAGAGCGAAAAAAGTTGCAGAAAAATTTGATTTTGGTGTTTCACTTTGCCTCAAAGCGGGGTATACTGTTTTCAGGCGGAAACGCCGGACAAAATGAATGGAAAATCGGCTGAAAAGCCAGAATAAATTGAGGAGGAACATCAATATGAAGTGGGTTTGCAGCGTGTGCGGTTATGTTTACGAAGGCGAGAAGGCGCCGGAGCAGTGCCCGGTTTGCAAGGCGCCGGCGAGCAAGTTCATCAAGCAGGAAGCCGAAATGGCATGGGCGGCGGAGCACGTCGTGGGCGTTGCAAAGGGCGCGCCGGAGGAAATTATTCAGGGCCTGCGCGAGAACTTCCAGGGCGAATGCACCGAGGTCGGCATGTATCTGGCGATGGCGCGCGTGGCGCACCGCGAGGGCTACCCGGAGATCGGCCTGTACTGGGAGAAGGCCGCCTATGAAGAGGCGGAGCACGCCGCGAAGTTCGCCGAGATGCTCGGCTCCGACCTCGAGCCCAACATGAAGGCAAGCACGAAAGACAACCTCAAGTGGCGCGTCGACTGCGAGTTCGGTGCCACGAGCGGCAAGTTTGACCTCGCCCTGTGCGCGAAGAAGAACGGTCTCGACGCCATCCACGACACCGTGCACGAGATGGCCCGCGACGAGGCCCGCCACGGCCGCGCCCTCAAGGGCCTGCTGGAGCGCTACTTCAAGTAAGATAAAACCCTTAAAAATCAAGCGATTTTCGAGAGGAAGCTGAGAAATCAGCTTCCTCTTTTTTGCGCCGCGGGAAGTGTGGTGTGCAACTCTATGTGCAAAATATTTTTTCAGGGATGGTAGAAAGCCGGCAGATGTGCAACTGTGAAAAGTGCAACCTTGCCGGTATGATACACCTTTAAGTTGCTCACGAAACAAGAGGCGAAGCAGCAGAGGCAAAAATGAACAGCAGGAATGTTCTCATTCCTGCTGTTTTACGGTTTGCCGTGCCAGATCTCAGTGAAGGTGCGGCACTCATTCAGCCAGTCGAGATAGGTCTGCTCACGCATCCGGGCACCCAGCAGTACGAGGTAATCGCCCCGCGCACTGCCGGTCAGAGAAGCAGGATCGACATCATGGTAGGAGTTTTGGAACTGCTCATTGAGCAGCGCGAGCTTTTCGCTGCGCTTTTTGATCTGACTGGAGAGAAGCGAAAGATAGTTCTCAGAAGAAAGCCACTGCGAGAAATAGGAGCGCAGCTTAAATACATCTTTCGGCGTTGGATCGAGCGGCGGGTCCTGAATGAGCCATTGGAGGAAATCCTCACGCCCGGCATCGGTGATCTCGTAGAGCTTTTTCTCAAGCTTTTCACCCTGAATGACCGTCCGATAGCGGATCAGCCCCTCTTCGGTCAGGCGCTTGAGCTCAGGGTAGATCTGACTGTGCTTGGCGCTCCAGAAGCTGCCAAGTCCATCACTAAAAGCTTTAGAGATATCGTATCCAGTGACACTTGACTGCATCAAAAGACCGAGAATGGCATATTTTAACGTTCGCATAGGAAGGCTCCTTTTGACAATTATCAAAAATAGCATAGCACATTTTTTTCAAAATGTCCCGCACTATTTTGTCTGTTTGACCAGTATATCATGTTTTGGTTGACATGTAAATATTGACATGTTAGACTTGTGGTATCAACACTTGATAACGGAGGGCAAGCATGAGTTCTGAAAACATTTTGTTCACACCACTTTCCATTGGCAAAGTAAGCATTAAAAACCGTTTTGCCATGGCACCAATGGGACCGCTCGGCCTCGGCGATGAGCAGGGAGGCTTTAACCAGCGTGGTATCGACTACTATACGGCGCGCGCCCGCGGCGGCACCGGCCTCATTATCACGGGCGTTACCTTTGTGGATAACACGATCGAAGAGCACGGCATGCCGAACTGCCCGAATTCCACGTATAACCCTGTGCAGTTTGTGCGCACTTCTCGCGAGATGACCGAGCGCGTGCATGCCTATAATGCGCGTATCTTTTTACAGATGTCCGGTGGTTTCGGCCGCGTGACGATTCCGACGAATCTCGGTGAGTTTCCGCCGGTCGCGCCGTCGCCCATCCAGCACCGCTGGCTGGATAAAACCTGCCGTGCGCTGACGGTGGATGAGATCCACGAGCTTGTGCGCGATTTCGGCGAGGGTGCTTACAATGCAAAGCGTGCCGGCTTCGACGGTGTGCAGATTCACGCAGTACATGAGGGCTACCTTATCGACCAGTTCGCAATTTCGCTGTTCAACCAGCGCACAGACGAGTATGGCGGCAGCCTTGAAAACCGTCTGCGCTTTGCACGCGAAATCGTCGAGGAGATCAAGCGCCGCTGCGGGCAGGACTTCCCCGTGATGCTGCGCTACAGCCCTAAGAGCTTTATCAAGGCCCTGCGTGAAGGGGCGCTGCCCGGCGAAGAATTTGAAGAAAAGGGCAGAGACCTGCCCGAGGGTGTGGAAGCGGCAAAGCTGCTCGTTTCCTACGGCTATGATGCGCTCGATGTCGACGTCGGCTCTTACGATGCCTGGTGGTGGAGTCATCCGCCTATGTACCAGAAAAAGGGCCTCTATATGCCCTATGCTAAGCTTGTGAAGGAAAATGTAAATGTGCCTGTGCTTTGCGCTGGCCGCATGGATGATCCTGATATGGCGGAAGGCGCTGTTATGGACGGCGTGTGCGATATCATCAGTCTTGGCCGCCCACTGCTGGCGGACCCCGATTACGTGAACAAGCTCCGCCGCGGCGAACGTAAGTGCATCCGGCCCTGTATCTCCTGCCAGGAGGGCTGCATGGGCCGCATTCAGGAGTATTCCATGGTCAACTGCGCGGTGAATCCGCAGGCGGCACGCGAGCGCGTAACGGCATACAATCCCGTACTGAAGGCGAAGCATGTGCTCGTGATCGGAGGCGGCGTGGCGGGCTGTGAAGCTGCGCGTGTGCTGGCTGAGCGCGGCCACAAGCCGGAAATCATGGAACGCAGCGACCATCTGGGCGGCAATCTGCTCGCCGCGGGCGCGCCATCGTTCAAAGAGGATGATATTGCCCTCGTTCGCTGGTATGAAAACGAAATGCAGCGGTTGAATGTGCCGGTGCACTTCAATGCGCCGGTCGACCCGGCGTCTAAGCTCTACGACGAGTACGACGCAGTGATCGTTGCCACCGGTGCAACGCCGAAGAAGTTCCCGCTGGGCGAAAACGCCCCCGTTTACACGGCGACAGACGCGCTGCTCGGAAAGACGCCCATTGGTGAGCGTGTGACGGTCGTCGGCGGCGGTCTGGTCGGCTGCGAGACGGCGCTCTGGCTGGCGCAGGAGGGCAAGCACGTCACCATCGTGGAGGCGCTTGACCGCCTGATGGCCGTCAACAAGCCGCTCTGCCACGCCAACAGTGAAATGCTCGAACGTCTGCTGCCGTTCCACGGTGTGGAAACTCTTGTCTCGTCCAGCGTGCAGAAGTATGAGAACGGCAAGCTTCTTGTCAAGACCCCGCAGGGCGAACAGCAGCTCGACTGCGACACGGTTATCCTCTCCGTCGGCTTCCGCGAGGATCGCGGGGTGTTCGATGCCTGGGAGAACAGTGCAAAAGAGATTTATCTGCTCGGTGACGCGAAAAAGGTTGCAAACATTATGTATGCTGTGTGGGATGCCTTTGAGGTGGCGAACCACATTTGAGAACGTAGAAAGACAGTAAAAAAGCAAGGCTCTCACGAGCCTTGCTTTTTTATTATGGACTTGCGGCTTCCTTACTTGACCTGAGCGGCTCTGTACAGGAAGGTGACGATCTGAGCGCGCGTGCAGACGGCGTCAGGGGAGAACGTCGTGGCGGAGGTGCCCTCGGTCACGCCCTTTTCGACCGCCCAGTTGACGGCGGGCGCGTAGTAGGCGTTCTCGGGGACGTCGACAAAGGTCTGCGCGCTCTTCTTGACGAACGTGCCGTTCACTTCGACCTTGCCGTCAGGCATGGTGAAGCTGTACTTGCCGTTGCCGAGATCGGTGAGGGCAAGCGTGCTGCCGTTGGCGTCGGTCGCGGTCAGGGAGCCGAGCTCGTAACCGTCAGCGGGCTTTGCGGTGATGGTCACATTGGTGCCCTTGGACGCAGTCGCGGGGCTCACGGTGATGGTGCCGTTCTCGGTCTTGCCAACGGTGATGGTGGAACCGGTGGAAGAGGAGGGACGGCTGGGAGCCACATAGGTCTGCGTGCCGGAGAGAACGAACGTGCTGAAATGCGTGATGTCGAACACAGCACAGTTGTTTTCGTCGATAGTGAAGTGCTTCGCGCCGCGCTCATAGTGGTCGAGATAATACTCGGTGCGGTAGCCGTCGGACTTGTGCGCGATCTGCTTGGGGGTGAAGCCCTCGGGCAGAGGAAGCGTGACGGTGATGCTGCCGTTGAGCATGTCGTTGGAGACATCCTGGGCTTCGCCTTTCTTTTCACCGTTGACGTAAACGATGGCAGTCGGGTCAGCTTCAAAGGTCAGGGTAGCGTTGTTGGTATTGCTCAGGTCAGAGGCAACGGCCTTGATGGCGACATTGACTACAATGGTGACGGTATCGCTTTCATCGAGTTCGGAAGCCTTAACACCAGCATCAGCAATCAACTTGTCCTGCGCATCATCGGTCAGAGCCTTGGCAGCATTTTGGACAGCAGCCTTGCCGATAACGGCCTCGACAGCCTCTTTGTCCTTGACATCGTTTTCAACATCAGCAGCGACCTTGTCAGTCACAATAACGGTGGTGTCATCGGAGGTGCCTTTGACCACCATATAGGTGTAACCGTCCTCGTTAGAAGCGACGGTATGGAAACCATCGGCAACATAAGTGGTGGGATCAACGGTGAAGTAACCGCCGGAGACAGTGACAGTGCCCTTGTTATTTGCATCATAATGGTCACAGATGGCTTCCTGAGAATCACCGGTGGTTTTAACCTTGCCACCGTAGAAATTCAGAGTACCGCCAACACCATTCCAAGAGGAACTGAACAAAACAGCGGTAGCGATGCTGTTGGCTTCAAACGTGCCGTCGTAAATGTTTGCAATGTTCCAGTTCATAATGACGTGCTGGGTGACATTGCTGAAATCGCCGCCCTTGATTGTCAGAGTGCCGCCTTCATCGTTTTTTATGGTGTTAATACCGCCACTGAAGCTGCCTCCGTTGATGAGGAGGGCAGATGTGGTGCCAGTAGTACCACCGTTGCGAATCATACTGGAAAAATGGCCGCTATTAACAACTTTGACACCAGCGTTGATAGTCAAGTCACCACCCTTATCATTCAGAATGGTGTAGTAGCTATTACCACCGCTGTTGTCAGAATTTTCACCGGCTTCTTTAGAACGAGTAAAAGTACCACCATTCAGAACAGCAGTACCATCGTTAATTAAGGCTGCTTTTGTATGGGTAATATTATCAACAGTACCCGCACCAATAACAGTGAGGTTGCCGTGGTTGGTGATGGTATCGCCGCCAGCATTAGTCAGCGTCTTGCCGTTCAGGTCAAGGGTAATCTCCTTGCCAGCGGGGATGACAACAGCCTCGGTGGTGTCTTTCAGCAGCGTGACGGTATCGCCGGCATCAGCGGCAGCGACAGCGGCGACAGCGTCGGACAGGGACGAATACATCGCAGTACCGACCTTGGCGACAAAGAACTTTTCAATGCTGCTATCGCCGGTGATCTTGGGCTGGTTGGTGGAGATGACACCTTTACCATCCTGATATACATAATAGAGCGTAGTGATGTCCTGAGGAGCGGACAGTTCTTCGATATTCAGCGTGATAGAACTGAAATCCTGAGAGCCCTTGGAATAGTCCTGAAACAGGATGAGAGCATCATAATCAGCACCAGAGTCACTGTAAGTAAAGGTATTGTTGATAATGTTGAACGTAGCACTTACATTGTTCGGATTGCTGATGCGAATACCGTCACTGGCCTTGCTGGAATTCAGAAGCTGGTTGTTCTCAATATTGACAACGGCTCCCTCAACCATCCTGTAAAAGCTAAAATAATTATTTTTGATAGCGCTGTTAAATTTGTTGTCGGAAATAGTGGCGGCAGACAAGCTGTTCTCGTTTGCCCCAATACCAAATTCAATAGCGTTATAATAGCCGTTTTCAACACCGGCAAAGGTGTTGTTGGTGACGACTGCCTCGCCGACATTCAGCTTAACAGGATTGCGGACAAAACCGTTATTATCAGAGGCTGTTTCAGGGGCGAAAGTGCATTTGTTAAGTGTGAACTTACCTTTAGTATTAACGACAAGTTTTGCTTTGTCGCCAAAAGTGAGATTTTGAATGGTGACGTTATTACCGGTAACGGTGATCGTACCATTCATGTAGGTGACATCAGTGCCGTCAAGCACGGCGTTGTCACTATCAATAGTGAAATCACCGGTGTTGCCCTCAGGAAGAGATACAGTTCTAACGGCCTGAGTTTTTTCGTTGCTCTGCACGTCCAATGCCAACACGGCGGTGGGCAGCAGGCTCAGCACCATTGTCAGAGCCAACAGCACGGATAAAAATTTAGCCTTCATGGTTTCCTCCTATAATTATAGATTTGAATTTGAGAATTTGCTGTGCGCGGGGATGTGTTTTCGTTGTTTTTTTCATCTCTCACTCTCCTTGTTTGCATCGGCGTCCACAGGACACACCTGTTTTCCTTATCATAGTATGTTCGTATGCGGAAAACAAGAGACGTTTGAAAAAAATTGCAAAGAAAACGTAAAAGTTTTGCTTAGAATCCAAAAAGAGCGCATCGCGCTGCATGCGCGCGCATAGAGATAACGGACGAAGGGGGATGAAGATATGAAAAAGATATGGCCCACAGTGCTTTGCTTACTTTTTTTGTGCTCCTGCGGCAAGGAGATCGACCGCGCGGAGGCGATGCAGGAGCAGTACAAAAATTTGGCGTCCTACGAAACGGACGTGCGCGTCAGTGTGCCGCGCGGGGACGAGACGCTTGTCTATGCCCTGCACCTGAGCGCGCAGGGCGACGCTGTGCGCGCGACCGTCAGCGAGCCGGAGGAGCTCACGGGCGTCGGCGCGGTGCTTGAGGGCGACAAGCTGACGCTGACGTTCGACGATCTGGTGCTGGACGTGGGCACGCTCTCGCCGCGCGTTTCGGCGCTTTCCTGCGTGCCGCTCGTGCTGCAAAACTTCCCGAAAGTGTATCTCGACAGCTCGGGTGCGGAAATACTCGGGGACGTCGATACGCTGCGTGCCGATTTTTCGCTGACGCTCAGCGGCGAAACGCTCGCCTGCTCGCTCTGGCTCGACGCCTCCGGCGCGCCGGTGTACGCCGAGATCGCGGAAAATGACAAAATTATTGCCGCGGCGGAGTTTACGAATTTTATTTTTGGTGATATACTATCGCCGGACGCAGCGCAATAGCGCGCGTCGAAACTGAAAGCAAAAGGGTGGAAGCGTCTATGGAAAGCACGCTCAAGAGGACCTGGGCGGAGATCGACCTTGACCATCTGACCCATAATTTCGAGGTCATCCGCCGCCGCGTCGGCGATAAGGTGAAGCTGCTCGGCGTCGTCAAGGCAGACGGCTATGGCCACGGCGCGGTGGAGATCGCCAAGCGGCTCGAGCAGCTCGGCGCGGGCTATCTCGCCGTGTCGAACATCGACGAATGCGAGGAGCTGCGCGACAGCGGCGTAACGCTGCCGATCTTAATGCTGGGCTTCACGCCCGCGGATCAGACGGCGCGCATTTTGCAGCTGCACATGACGCAGGCGGTGCAGAGCTACGACATCGCAAAGGAATTTTCCGACCGCGCGGTCGCGCTGGGCGGGAAAATGATCGTACACATCAAGCTCGACACCGGCATGGGCCGCCTCGGCTTTTCGTGCGACGAGGCGCACTTTGACGCGAGCCTGCGCGACATTCTGCGTGTGCTCGAACTGCCGGGACTCGACATCGAGGGAGTGTTCACGCACTTCAGCGTGTCGGACGAGGACACGACGGAGAGCGTCGAATTTACGAAATTGCAGCATGAGCGCTTCGCGCGCATGATCGAAAAGGTGGAGACGCAAAGCGGCTTCCGCTTCCAGCTCCACCACTGCTGCAATGCCGGCGGCATTGCAAGCTACCCCGAATGGGCGTGGGATATGGTTCGCTGCGGCATCATCCTCTACGGCTCGGGCGACTTGGCCGAAAAAATGGGCATGCAGCCCGTCATGTCGCTCAAAACGCGCGTGGCGACGATCAAGGACTTCGCTGCGGGCGAGCCCATCAGCTACGGGCGCACATACTTTACGCAGCGGCCCAGCCGCATCGCGGTCCTGCCCATCGGCTACGCCGACGGCCTGCACCGCGCGCTCTCGAATCAGATCGAAGTGCTCACGCCCTATGGCCGCGCCAAGCAGGTCGGGCGCATCTGCATGGATATGTGCATGATCGACGTGACCGACCTCCCGCAGGTGAAGTCCGGCGACGAGGTCGAGATCTTCGGCGAGCACATCCTCTGCGCGGACGATGCTGCGCTCTGCGATACCATCCCCTATGAGCTGATGTGCGCGGTCAGCAAGCGTGTGCCGCGCGTCTATCGCTTAAACGGCGTACCCGTCGACAAGAATTTGCAGCCGCTTTAAGAAAAGCACGCGGCATCTGTCCTCAGCATACGATGGACTGGGGGCAGAAAGACGGGGAAAGTTGCGAGCCCCCGTATAAATTCCGCCCCCGCGTGGGAGAATGACAGTGGCCCCTGAGAGGGTACTTCTTCCGCTCGGAGTGTGAATAGCTAAGTGGATATCAATGTGAAACGCGGCGATATTTATTACGCCGATCTCTCGCCCGTGGTCGGAAGCGAACAGGGCGGCGTGCGTCCGGTGCTCATCGTGCAGAACGACACCGGTAACCGCTACAGCCCCACGGTGATCGCGGCGGCCATCACCTCGCAGACGAACAAGGCGAAGCTGCCGACGCATATCGCGCTCTCCGCGCCGGACTACGGCCTGCCGCGCGACAGCGTGGTGCTGCTCGAGCAGATCCGGACGCTCGACAAGCGGCGCCTGCGCGAGCGCATGGGCCGCCTGGACGAGCCTGCGATGCATCAGGTGGACAACGCGATCGCCGTGAGCTTTGGACTGCCGCAGTAAACACCCACGCCATCAAACGGAGGGACGGTTATGAAGAAAAAGACACTGACCACCATCATCCTCATCGTCGCGCTCGCCATGGTCGCCGCCGTGACCGTGTATGCCGTCGCAAACTACGGCACAAAGGAAGACCCGCTCGTCACATCCAGCTACCTGCAGGATG
>ENA-OOXF01002595-OOXF01002595.1-human-gut-metagenome-genome-assembly--contig:-NODE-2595-length-9926-cov-3.832033_pt1 | contig 9926 bp, 8 predicted proteins | sample MGYA00241586_ERZ501341 | MGnify/ENA primary metagenome ERZ501341 (study PRJEB25962, sample SAMEA2042985) | human gut metagenome | biome: human gut; feature: human-associated habitat; material: faeces... | reverse complement strand
GGATTTCATTGCCCTTGGGGCAGCCGATGCGGTGCACCTCGCCATTTTCGTCCACCAGCAGGGCACCGTCACCCGCCATGCTTACCAGCACGTTGCGAGCGCCCTTTTGCTGTAGGGTGCGGGCCGCAGCAATGATCTCTTCGTCCGTAGTCAGCACCCTGCCCACGATCTCGCCCAGCTCGTGGTTATTGGGCTTGATGAGGAAGGGGTGGTACTGCAGCACGTTCACCAGCAGGTCGCGGGTGGCATCCACCACAGCACGCACGCCCCTGCCCTGCAGCCGGGCCAGCAGCCGCTCGTAGGTATCCTGCGAAAGGCTTGCCGGGATGCTGCCCGCCAGAATGAGGATATCATCCTCGTTCAGGCTGTCCAGCTTCTTTTCCAGCTCCTGCATGGCGCTCTCCGGGATGTCGGGGCCCGCGCCGTTCAGCTCGGTCTCCTGCCCGGCTTTGATCTTGACATTGATGCGGGTCATGCCCTGTTCCAGATGCACAAAATCGGTCTTTAAGCCCTGTGCAGCAAGACCGCGTTCCAGCCATGCGCCGGTCTCACCGGCCACAAAGCCCAGCGCCACGCTCTCGCAGCCCAGCTGTGCCAGCACACCGGACACATTGATGCCCTTGCCGCCCAGCACGCAGTCCTCGCCTTTGGCGCGGTTCACCTCGCCTACTTCCAGCGGTGCATCCAAACGCACCACATAGTCAATGGCCGGGTTGAATGTTACGGTATAAATCATACTTCCGTCTCCTTTACCAGCGTGAATTGTTTGTATTTGGGGTTGGGGCAGCGGTTGGTGAGAATGGCACCGCCCTGCAGGTCGGCAATGACTGCCGGGTAGATGCGGGAAAACTTGGCATCATCCACAAGGAACCAGGCTTCCCGTGCACGGTGCACTGCCGCTGCTTTCACGGCAGCTTCCTCGGGGTCCGGCGTGGTAAAACCGGCATCCAGCGCCACACCGTTGGCACCCATGAACGCCTTGGTAAAATTGTAGCGCTGCAGGCTGGTGGCTGTGGGTGCACCCACAATGGCTTCGGTCTCAGGCCGCAGCAGTCCTCCGGGCAGATACACTCGGCAGCCCTTTCGGGCCAGTGCCCGGGCATGGGCCACGCCGTTGGTCACATAGCTGGCTTTGAGGGCATCCCCCGCCAGTGCACGCACCAGCTCCAGCGTGGTGGAGCCTGCATCGATGAACACAAAATCATCGGCGTTGATGAGCTTTGCCGCCGCCTGCGCGATGCTGCGCTTCTGCTCCACAGCCTGCGACTCCTTGGCCTCCATGGTGGGTTCATCCGCCAGAAAACGGCTGTCCGGCAGGGTGGCACCGCCGTGCACCTTGTTCAGCTTGCCCAGCCGGTCCAGTTCGGTCAGGTCGCGCCGGATGGTGGATTCGCTGGTGTTCAGCGCCTCGCACAGTTCCTGCACTGTCACGGTGCGCTTGCGGTTCAGCTGTTCCATAATCAGGCTGAAGCGTTCTTCTGCCAGCATCGGCATCCTCTCCTTTGGTTTGATCTTATCTTTGACGGTTTATGACCGTTTGTGCGTTGTTTTGGTTGATTACATCTTTATTATAGCAATTGCAGCGCCAAAATCAATCGCTTTCAGTCAATTTCATTCATTTTCGTTCACAAAAATTTGTCTTTAAATTTGTGCAGGGAGCACAAAAGCTGGGATACAAGCATTCTGTGCAAACAAAAAGCCGCCGTGCGTACCAATCGCACAGCGGCCGGAGAGATGGCTTATTGAGGAATCACTCGGCAGTCCAGTAGAAATCGTCGCCGGGCATTGCGCCGCCCACTGCCTTGGGGTCGGCATCAAACAGCACCTGCAGATAAGCGGATGCGTTGGTCTTGAGCTCGTCGCCGGTCAGGCAGACGATGTTGCAGTTGGGCAGGGCCTTCTTGGCAATGGCAGCCTTGGCCACAACACTCTGCTCCTCGCACAGAGCGGCAGTGCCGTCCAGATCGGTGTTGGCAGCTTCCACGCTCTTGGCGTAGTCGGTAAGGAATGCGGCCACAACATCCGGGTGTTCCTCGGCATACTCCTTGCGCACCACGGTCACGCCGGTGATGAGCTGGGTATCCGCGACCTTGTTCCATTCCTCGGTCAGGTCGAGGGCCACACGCAGGGTGTCGTCCTGCAGGCCGGCTGCAGTCACATAGGGCTGGGGCAGAACTGCAATGGCATCCTCGGTATTGGCCATCTGGGCCGTGACCTCGGTGGCCTCGCTGTAGTATTCAATGGTCACGTCCTTGTCCGGGTCGATGCCGTTGGCGTTCAGAAGATAGCGCAGCACGTACTCCGGCGTGGTGCCCTTGCCGGTGGACAGGATGGTACGGCCTGCAAGGTCTGCCATGGACTGGATCGTGTCGCCGCCTTTTTCCACTACGTACAGCACGCCCAACGTGTTGACGGCCACAGCCTGAATGCCGCCCTCCGTCTTCTGATACAGGGTGGCGGCCAGATTTGCCGGGATGGCAGCCATGTCCAGCTCGCCCTTCATCAGCAGGGGCACGATCTCATCGGCAGCGCCGTAGAGCTGCAGGTCGTAGTCCATGGCGGCGGTGCCGTCGGCTTCCATGCTGAGCAGGTTGACCAGACCCATGGTGGTGGGGCCCTTCAGGCCCGCGATGCGCAGGGCGTCGGTGGTGGAAAGCTCCTGTGCGGCTTCGCTGGAAGCAGCCTCGGAGGAAGCGGCCTCACTGGAGGCTGCAGAGCCGGAAACGGCGGAGCTTGCGCTGCCGCCGCAGGCTGCCAGGCTTACGCACATAGCGGCGGCCATTGTGGCTGCAATAATTTTCTTTTTCATATGGTGTTCTCCTTAATGTCAAGCAGTGGAACGGCGGCTGGGCAAGCGATGAACCAGCTTTGCCGTTAACATTTTTTATTCAGGCGGTGTGCACCCCGTCTTTCTTTCAACACTGTCATTATACCTGCTGGAAAGCACCGAAAATACTAAAAAAATATGCAGTTTTTGCTACAAAACACAGTTTTCTTGACTTTCCCCAAAAACAGTGTATTATATATATCCATAATACATAAACACATTTTCTCCAATTTATGCACAATGCTAAAAGTTACAACTTTATGAAAGGACGTCTTTGCCAATGAGTCCCGAACGCGAACCGATGGAGAACGACTCCAACTCCCGCACGGCGGAAGAATTGGAGCAGCAAACTGTTGATGTTTATGTAGAGCGTGCTCTGCACGGCCCGGTGTTCCGCATGTCTTACGAGCACACCCACACTTATTGCGAAATTTTTTACCTGAAAAGCGGCACCTGCACCTACACCGTCAACCAGGGCCAGTGGCACCTGGAAGCGGGCGACCTGTTTATTGTGGCTGCGGGCGACCCCCACAGCACCCGCTACGAGGGCAAAACCAGCTGCGAGCGCATTATCGTGTTCTGTAAATCAGATGTACTTGCCGGCATGATGCGTGGCGACCCGACCGAAGTACAGCAGGCGCTGGAGCGTTCCTGCAAGGTGATCCTGAACGCCGAGACCCGCACGATGGTAGAAGCTCTTTTGGACCAGATGCTGCTGGAAAACGACCTGCCGCGCAAATATTCGGAGCAGGTGCTGGAGCTGGAATCGCTGCATCTGGTGCTGCTTTTGCTGCGGAATGGCATTTTCAGCCATGAAACCATGTCCCCCAAAGAGGGCTACAGCGCCGACATTGAGCGCGCGCTGAAATACATTGCGCTGAATTACCAGCAGCCCTTAACGCTGGAAGAAGTGGCCGGATACTGCAACCTGAGCCCCACCTATTTTTCCCGCAAGTTCAGGCTGATCACCGGGCAGACGTTCAAAGAGCATGTGAATTACATCCGGCTGCGCCAGGCCACCCAGATGCTGTTGATGACAGATAACTCCATCACCAAAATTGCCATGCTGTGCGGCTTTGGCAGCAGCAACTATTTCAAGGATCTGTTCCGCGCCAGCACCGGGCGTTCCCCCCGTGAATACAGAAAGCACTCCGGGCTGCCCATCCACCCCCACCTGCGGGATAACGGGTAACGCACGGAGTGCCGTAACCAAACCGTATTTTATTGTGCAGTTATTCCAGCGTCATGCCATATTTATCAAAAATGCGGTTGAACAAAAAGGCGTTGCAGTAGCTCGCCAGTCCCGGTGCCACCAGCAGCACCGGCCAGAATACAAAAACGCCCACGGCAAAAAATGCTACCGTAACCATCAGCGCGGCCAGAACAGGCATTACATTGCGCAGTGCCATGGCAATGCCCATCTTGAACAGCGCGCCGATGGTGTTATCGCACCGGGCAACCAGCGGGAAGAGCATGGTGATAAACAGCGCCCAACAGGCCAGCAGCACTACGCTGGTAAAAAACATTGCCCCCGCAAACACCGAACTGGTCTGCAGGCAGATCACCAGATCCAGTACCAGCAGGATGCCAACCGCCAGGTACCCCACCCACAGCGCGGTTGCCTGCTTGAGATTCTGCTTAAAAGAATGGAAAAACGCGGGAATGAGCTGGCCTTCCTGCCCGCGGGCCATCTTTAAGGTAACGTAATACAGCGCCGTTGTGGCCGCACCCGCCGTTACCACCGGCAGGCAGCAGAGATACCACAGGCAGGACAAAAGGAAAAAATCCGCCAAATTGCCGATAAACTTCCAGATTGGATTTTCGAGACTGAAAAATTTCATGATGTGCCCTTCCTGTTGTTGGCTGCATGGTCAGGGGGGCTCCCCTGCCGCTTGCGGCCATTTTTGCTTTTGTAGGGCATGGTACCACAAAAAAAGAGTGCCTGCAAGACCCGGCAGGAAGAAAGGCTGAAAAAATTTGGCGGCATGTTCAGCAGGAAGCGCTATCAAAAAAGTCTGCAATAAAGGCTGCCGCCTGCTTTCCCACGGTGTTATAGGTGCTCTGGTGGTATAAAAAACATGGTTGATTCTGCGTTTCAAACACCTATGTAAAGAGATTTTGACGGTGGTTGGAAAGTAAACTTGATCGTATTTTTGCGGAAATGTGTTATAAAGAATATACAGAAGAAAGGAACAAATGCGATGTACATAAGTAAACGACTAAAAGAACTGAGAACCGCAAGCGGTTTTAGCCAAGAAAAACTTGCGGAGCTCCTCGATGTTTCAAGGCAAACAATTTCAAGTTGGGAAAATGAAAGGAGCTATCCTGATGTTCACAATCTAATTATGCTCTGCGACATTTATTCCGTTTCTTTGGATGACCTTATGAAAGGAGATATAGAAACGATGAAAAAAGAAGTGGCCAACACAACTCTAAATAAATCCCCCCAAGATGCAATACAACTGATCCAAAGCGGCCTGGTTATGATTATAGGACTGCTTATTGCGGTAACTGGTCTTATCATTACGCTAAATGGTGGAAGTACCCTATGGGGATACGGATTGATGATGATTGGTGCTGCCCTTGCTTGCTTCTTTGCCTTTTATGCTGATTATCTAAAACGCAAAAATAAGATACAGACATATAAGGAATTGAGTGATTTTTACGATTATTCCATGAAGTTACTAAATCAAGACAATCATTAGGAAGCAAAAACTATGGAATTATTTGTTAGGTATTGTGCAGAAACCGGTTGCTTCAACACCCTAAAGTGTATCTGGAACCTTAGCCAAAACAGCACCGCCGCCCGGGTTTTTCCCTTTGGGCAGCGGTGCCGTTTTTGTTTATGCTATTGTTGAGTTACGGGGCAAAGCCTGCGATCAGATCAGGCCCATCAGGCTGGGCAGACCCAGAGACAGTGCCGGGATATAGGTAACAGCCAGCAGGGCCAGCACCAATGCGACAAAGTACGGGATCAGCTTGGAAGTGACCTGCTCGATGGAAACATGGCCAATGCCGCAGCCGACAAACAGAACGGAGCCAACCGGCGGGGTGATGTTGCCCAGGCACATGTTGAAGATGAGCATAACGCCGAACTGGATCTCGGTCATGCCAAAGCTGGTAGCGATGGGCAGGAAGATCGGGGTAAAGATCAGGATGGCCGGGGTGATATCCATGAACATGCCGATCACCAGCAGGATGATGTTCATCAGCAGGAAGATGATGTACTTGTTGCTGGTCAGACTCATCAGGCCGTTGGAGATGGCTGCCGGGATGCCGGAGTAAGCCATAACAAAGGACATAGCGGAGGAAGCGGAGATCAGGAACAGGATGATACCGGAAGTTTTGGCGGAATCCAGCAGGATCTTCAAGAAGCTCTTGAACGTGATGCTCTTGTAGACGATGGAGAGGATCAGACAGTACAGAACTGCGATGCCAGCGCCCTCGGTAGCGGTGAAGATACCGGAAACGATACCGCCGATAACGATGACGATGAGCAGCAGAGAGGGCACAGCGTCCCAAATGGTCTTGCCGATGCTCTTGCTCTTATCATAACCGGTAGCTTTCATGCCTGCCTTTTTGGCGCCGACAAAGGCAACCAGCATGCAGCACAGGCCCATCAGGATGCCGGGAACGTAACCAGCCATGAACAGGGTGGAGATGGAAACACCGCCAGCAACGGTGGAGTAAACAATGAATGCGGAGGTGGGCGGGATCAGCAGGCCGGTGGGGGCGGAAGCAATGTTGGCTGCTGCAGAGTAAGCGGGGTCATAGCCGTTTTCTTCCTCAATGGGGCTGATGCAACCGCCCATGGCGGAAGCAGCAGCAACGGAGGAACCGGACAGTGCGCCGAACAGCATGTTGCCCAGGATGTTGGCCTGTGCCATGGAGCCGGGGATCTTGCCAACGAACAGCTGGGCAAAGTTGACCAGGCGCTTGGCAATACCGCCGTTGTTCATGATGTTGCCAGCCAGGATGAAGAGGGGCACAGCCAGCAGAGAGAAAGACTCAACGCCGGAGTTCATCTTCTGCATGGTGATAAAGGTGATCTGGTCCCAAGACAGGGTGGACATGGCGGTTACAATGGAAGAAACCACGATGCTGATGGAGATGGGCACGCCCAAAAACAGCAGCACGCCGAACACAGCAAAAAGGATAACGGTTGTCAGTGTAATGCTCATTGTTCTGTGCCCTCCTTAGCAGTCAACTTTTTCGCCGGTGATATCTTCATAAATGTTGATGATCTGGGCGATGATGATGAAAATGCCGGAAATCGGAGCGATGGAGTACACCAGACTGCGGGGGATGCCCAGCAGAGCGGAGAATTCACGGCTGGCAGAAACAGCCAGCTTGAAGCCGCCGATGGTGATGACGAAGATCGCCAGCAGCAGGATCAGGCCGTCGATGGCAACCAGCAGAGCGGTGTGGGCTTTGCCGGTGAATTTATCGCGCACCAGCGTCAGGGACATATGCTCGCGGGTGGAGAATGCGTAAGCTGCACCGATAAAGCCGGTCCAGATCAGGCTGTAGCGCACCAGTTCCTCCGTAAAGGCAACGGGGCTGTTGAGGACATAACGGGAGAACACCTGGATGAGAACCAGGATGGTCATGAAAGACAGCAGAACGGCGCAGGCAATGCTGAGGAACTTATCCATCCAGAACTTTACTTTACCCAAAAACTGTTTCATGTTTTATTCCCCCTCTCGTGCAGCTTCAATCGTATCCATCAGGGTCTTAACGCCGGGATACTCGTTTTCGTAAGCTTCGATCATGGGCTGGGTTGCTTCGCGGAAAGCTTCCTTGTCTACATCGTAAACAAACTCAACGCCCATGGTTTCCTGTGCTTCTTTTACAGCTTCTTCAATGGCCGTATCCCACATGACCTTATGGGCCTCGGTGGAGTTGTGGGCAGCTTCCAGAATGATCTCCTGATCTTCCGGGGAGATCTGCTTCCATACCTTTTCGCTCATGATCAGAACGTCGGGGATCATGGCGTGCTGGTCAACGGAGTAGACCTTGCACACTTCGCCGTGCTTGCCGGTGGTCAGTGCGGTTTCGTTGTTTTCGGTGCCGTCAATGATGCCGGTCTGCAGGGAGGTATACACATCGCCGTAAGACATGGCAACGGGAATGCCGCCCAGATAGTTCATCATATCGGTCTGGGACTTCATGTCCTGCACGCGGATCTTCAGGCCCTTCAGGTCAGCCGGGGTGCGGATGGCTTTGTCTTTGGTGTAGAAAGAGCGGGCGCCGGAGGTGTAATAGGTCAGGGTAACAAAGCCGTCATCGCCGGTAGAGAGGAAGAAATCCTGCATCTGCTGGGAGTCCATGACATGGTAGAAATCCTCGGTATCATTAAAGATGTAAGGCAGACCGAATGCGTTGTAGGCTTCGTTGTACGTTGCCAGACCGGGGGCAGAAACCTTGGTCATGGCGATAACGCCTGCCTGCAGCTGCTCCAGGTTCTCGTTTTCGCTGCCGAGCTGACCGTTGGGGAAGATCTTGACCTGGACGCGGCCATCGGTCTTTTCGTTCACTTCCTCAGCAAACTGGGTCATGGCAATGTGGACGGTGTGGGCCTCGGACAGGCCGTGGGCCAGCGTCAGAACCAGTGGGTTTTCTGCGCTGTAGCTGGTGTCAGCCGTGGTGCTGGATGCGCCGCAACCGGCCATCAGCCCGGCGCACAGCACAGCAGCCGTTGCCAGCGCTGCAATCTTTTTGAACATTTTGTTTCCTCCTTCTATTTTGTATCGCGTTTTACGGCGCGTTACATACCAATCAGATCAAACTGCTCAAACGAGACCATGATCTCATGGTCCTTTTTGGGGTTGGGGTATTTGACCTGCACACTCTTCAGGCGCTGGCTGTAGTACCAGCCGCTCTCGGCTTCCTCAAACTTGCGGCGGTGCAGGAAGTGCGGCAGCTCCTTGCCGTCCAGCTGCACATAGAACGGGGATTTTTCGCGGTGGATCATATCCAGATACATGCTTTCCACAGCGGTATCGTAATCGCCCTCGTTGGTAAAGTGAACGTAAGTCTTTACGCCTGCGGTCACGGCAATGCGGGTCTTGAGGTAAGCGCCCTTCAGGTACTCATTGGTGCAGCCGTCATCCTCGTACAGAACAAACTCGGAATCCACATCCGGTGCCATCAGGATCTCCAGCTCAGTGGTCTTTTCGGTCATCAGGTTGTGCAGGCGGTTGCCGCTCATGGGCAGGATAGCACCGCTGCGCACAAACAGCGGGATGCTGGAAATATCGACCGGTACCTCGATCGTCTGGCCGGGAGCGTACTCCTCGCGGGTGTAGAAGTTGTAGAAGCGCTCATTTTCGTTCTCGGTCTTGGGCAGGTAGACAGGGCGCACGGTCTGGCCCTTTTCCACAACGTTGGCAACCAGCAGAGAATCGCCAAACATGAAGTCAACGCCCTCATCATAGGTGGCGGGGTCGTTCTGGAACACGGCGAAGGTGGGCTGCCAGATCGGCAGGCCGCTTTCGTGGGCGCGCACCATCAGGGAATACAGCATCGGGCTGAGCTTGTAGCGGAAGTTGATGGCATCGCGGATGTACTGCTTTTTATCACTGAACATCCAGGGCTCGGTCACGGTGTTGTCGGTGTTGGTGGAATGGATGGAGAAGCGCGGCTGGAAGATGCCGTTCTGCACCCAGCGCACGAACAGCTCGGCCTCCGGTGCGGGGCCATAGAAGCCGCCGATATCGCAGCCGTGGTTGGAAACACCGCACAGGGCCATGCCCAGGATGGTGGCAATGTTGTATTTCAGGGTATCCCAGTGGGTCAGGTTATCGCCTGCCCAAACCTGGGCGTAACGCTGGATGCCGGCATGGCCGGAACGGCAGACAGAGAAGGGACGGCAGTTGGGGTCGTACTCTTCAATGGCTTCGTTGGAAAGCTGGCACATCAGGTTGCTCATCACCGGCTTCATGGTGCCGATGGTGCTGCCCTTGCCTTCAAAGTAAACCTTGGCGTCCTTGTCCACCATGCTGTCATACTCGCAGTTGTCGTTCCAGATGGAGCGGCAGCCGTACTTGAGCAGCGCGTCCTTGATGTACTGCTTCCAGTGCAGGCGGGTGGATTCCTT
>ENA-OOXF01002587-OOXF01002587.1-human-gut-metagenome-genome-assembly--contig:-NODE-2587-length-9963-cov-1.977392_pt1 | contig 9963 bp, 9 predicted proteins | sample MGYA00241586_ERZ501341 | MGnify/ENA primary metagenome ERZ501341 (study PRJEB25962, sample SAMEA2042985) | human gut metagenome | biome: human gut; feature: human-associated habitat; material: faeces... | reverse complement strand
CCAGGTCATAGTCGTAATAACCGGCATTCATGTAGTTGCCGCAGATGACGCCGCCGCGGCCGGTGAGATTCTGCGGCAGCTTGATGGTGGCCTCAAAGGTGCGGGGAATATCGGTCAGCCGCTCGGCAGAGCAGAGCTGATCCGTTGCACTCTGAAAAGAAACACCCTTCAAATCCAAGCCGGCATCGGCATAGTGATAGTCATATCCGGCATAGATCGTGACGTCCTTCCAGACGGTATCGGCAGCAAAAACCAGAGTCTTTGTACCAGCCGGTGAAGGTGAAGCCGGTCTTGGTCGGAGTCTGGGTCGGAGCAGTGACTGTTCCGCCCACCCGAACGGTTTGGTCGGCGATCTCTTCGGTTACCGTTCCGCCGGCAAGCCGAAAGGTCACAGTGTATTCCGCATTCGGATTGACCGGGAAGCCCACAGCTTTCACAGGAACACCGTCGGAAACCTGATCTTCGAACACGGTATCACTATACACATCGCCCGCGCCGGAGAAGTTCCACAGATGGGCCAGACCGTCCTCGCTGCCGGTGACGGCCTCGTTGTAATATTGCTTGATTTCGTCATCGGTGCGGATGTCATTCCACATGCGCACCTCGTTGATCTCGCCGTTCATGTAGATCGGGCTGCTGTGGTAATCACTGCCGAAGCAGAGCCACTTGGTCAGCTTTGCGCTGGTCGCCGCAAGGCTCGAGGCATCTTTCGTTCCCGCAAGCGCACCGTTGATATAGGCGCGAATCTGCTTGTTTGCAGGGTCCCGAACCACGGAGATCAGCATCCACTCGCCGGTGCAGATGTTGATGTCATCAAAAAAAACATTGGCGCTGCTGCCGGACACAGACTCCCAGTAACGAAGGGTATTGTTATTCGCTACTTCAATTCCCCAGCTGTTGCCGCTGCCCACATAGTTGTTCATGATGATCTGTCGGGCATTGGTGCCGGGGTCCAGCTTGATCCAGGTTTCCACAGTGGTGGGAATATCCAGTGTGCCCTGGACCTGAACATACTCCTTGTCCTTAGCATCAAAGCGCAGGCCGCTGAGCTGGACGGGCGCAGGCCCGGGCTCCGTTGTCCGCTGAGCAAAACCTTCGGCCTTTACCGCGATTCCGCCGTCTGTTACCAGATCATTAAATGTGGTATTCGGCCCCAGGTCAGCCGGTTCGCTGAACAGCCAGGCGTGTGCCAGACCTTCCTCCTGACCGGTGACGGGCTGAGCCGCACAGGCTGCAATCTCATCGGCGGTGCGTGCATCGCTCCACATACGAACCTCGCTGATTTCGCCGTTCAAGAAGTACCCCTTCCGCAGGTCGGTTCCAAAATACAGAGGGTTTGTCAGCGTAACATCATGGAACGGGCTTGTGCCTTTGGAAAGCGTTCCAGCCAGTGCACCGTTGATATAGGCCAGCACATTTCCGTTGATTTTGTCTCTTACCAAAGAGATCAGCATCCAATCTCCGGTGCAGATGTTGATTTGGTTGCCAATGGAGTTGAATTTGCAGCTGATCTGCTCACCATTCACCCGCTCCCAGTAGCGCAGGGTATTGTCCGTATTGACCTCAATACCCCAACTATTTTCATCGCCCTTGAGGTAATTGTTCATGATGATCTGCCGGCGGTTCTGGCCAGCCGGGATCTTGACCCGCACCTCCACGGTGTCGGGGATGGAGATGGCGCTTTCCGTTACAGCGTATTCCTCCGCAGTATTATTGAAGGAAAGACCACTTGTCTGGCTCTCCTCAGCGGCCATTGCGGCAGGAACCAGGGATACGGAAATGGCCAGCGCCAGCAGCGTGGACATTCCCCGCTTAAAAAGCGTTTTGAGTTTCATAAAGTCTCCTTTACTCAGCCGATGCATTTGCTTAATGGATGCGTTTTTTGATTTGTACGAAAATGCGTTCAATACAGTAGGCCAACAGGAACACCAGGAAGATAGCCACACCTGCCGTGCCGTACTCATAGCCCTGAATGCTGTTGGAGATCACGAAGCCGATGCCGCCAGCGCCCACCATGCCGAGGATGGCACATTCAGAGAAGTTGATCTCGAAGCGCATACCCGTCCAGGCGATAATCTGCGCCAGCGCAGAGGGCAGTACGGCATTCAGAAATACGCCCAAACGCCCGACGCCGGTGGCCTCCAGAGCTTCCAAGGTCTCCTCGGGAATGCTCTCAAAGCTCTGGGCAAAGGATTTGGTGAAGAACGCAGTCGTGTGGACGCACAGGCCCGCGATACCGGCCGCGGGACCCATGCCCAGGCACACCATCATCAGCAGCACCCAGATCGGTGTTGGCACCGCCCGCAGGAAGGTGAAAAAGGACTGTACAAAGCGGGAGAACCAGCGGATGCGGAAGATGTTTTCGGCCGCCAGCATTCCGAACAGCAGGCCCAGCACCAGACTGTACAGCGTAGACAGCACGGTGATGGACAGCGTCTCCAACAGGGCGCTGCCGATGAGTTCCATTTTGGAGAAGTCAAAATGGAGCAGTTTCCAGAAGATCGTCCCAATGTCCGGTATGCGGGAGAAAAGTTTCAGCCACGCAATGTCCAGAAATACCAGGCTGATAACGGTAAGGGCAACAATCGATACCAGAAACACGGGGATCGTCCGGTCCTTTTGCGCGCAGTCCACCCGCAGCTTGCCGGAACGCGTGCGCCGGGGGGCGGTCATACTTGTTGTGACTTCACTGTTCATTTGTTCAGCTCCCTTCTCAGGTATCCGGTCACCAGATCCACCACAATGACCATCACAGCGATCAGCAAAATGATACTGAAAGCGATATGGTACTTGAAGCTTTTGATATAGGAGAACAGAACCAGTCCGACGCCGCCTCCGCCGACCATACCGACAATGGTGGAGGCACGGATGTTCACCTCTACGCAGTAGAGGAACCAAGAGAGAAAGCCACTCATGCAGGAAGGGATCACGCCATGGGCCACCCGCTGCGGGAAGCTGGCGCCCACCGCCTGAAGGCTTTCCAGGCAGTCCTGGGAGATGTCCTCCATCGTTTCCGCAAAAGCACGGACCATAAAGGCAAAACTGGTGATGCACAGCGCCACAAAGCCGACGCCGGTGCCGATGCCCAAAGACGAAAACAGAATGAATGCCCACACCAGAGCGGGGATGTTTCGCAGGAAGGTGGCAAATCCCCGCACGAATTTCGCAAGTCTTGGAGCCGGGGACACGCTCTCGCTGGCAAACAGAGACACAAAAAAGGCCAGGACAGCTGCCGCCGTCGTGGCGGAGATGGCCATGGCCACAGTGACGAACACACTATTGATGATATTGGACAGTTTCGCCGCCCCCGGCAGTGTGGGCGGGAAGAAATCCTCGCTCAAAAAAGCCCAGAAGTTTTCAGAGTTTTGAACCAACAGCAGGGGGTTGAATTGGGTATAGGCGGTGCAGAGGATGAACAGCACCACGATCACGCTAAAAAACAGCTCATAGACCCGCTTTTCAGCTTGCGAAATCTGCGGGATACGCTTCTTCATCTCCACTACCTCCCATCATCAGATTTTCCTTGGATGTGCCATAAATCTTCTCGATGACATCGTCAGTCAACTGATCAGGAGTCCCGTCAAACACGATACTTCCTTTGCACAGTCCGATGATACGGGTGGAATATTTGATTGCCACATCCACCTGATGCAGATTCACGATGCAGGCGATATTCCGCTTCCGCGTCATGTCACGCAGAATGTCCATAATGGTCTTGGCACTGGAGGGGTCCAGAGAAGCAATGGGCTCATCGCATAGCAGCAGCTTGGGGTCCTGCATGATCGCCCGGGCGATACCCACACGCTGTTTCTGACCGCCGGAGAGGTCGCTGGCCCGGTTGTAGCAGAAGCTGCCAAGGCCCAGCTCCTCCAGCAGCGCCAGTGCCTTTTCCTTGTCCTCCTCCGTGTAAAGGCCAAAGATCCCTTTGGCACCCTGCATATGCCCCAGCCGGCCATGAAGCGCGTTTTGCAGCACCGAAAGGCGGTAGACCAGGTTATAGTTCTGGAAGATCATCCCCACCTTGCAGCGGGTGGCCCGGAGGGCACGCCCGCTTTGGGTGGAGATGTTTGTCCCGTCCACCAGGACTTGACCGCCGCTGACAGAGATCAGCTTGTTGATGGCACGCAGGAGGGTGGATTTGCCGGACCCGGAGGGCCCGATGACAGAGATGAACTCTCCGGGCAGGACGGAAAAGGAGACGTCCTGCAATGCGTGAACACCGTTGGGATAGTTCTTGACTACATGGTCAAATTTTAAGATCGGTTCCATAGATTCCTCCTGCATACGCTGTTTGATGGATCAGTCCGCGTTGATGATCTTGTTCAGCTCCACAATGGGCTCATAATCGCTGATGTCACAGGCAACAAAACGCGCGCCTTCTTTCTTGATGACCTCAGTGAAGTAAGCTTCATTATCATAGCTGGTCAGGAAGGCCACCAGCTTGGCCTGGAGGTCGTCGTCTACGCTGGTGCCCACCACCATGGCCTCGGCAGGGATAGCGGGAGAGGTGTGGATGATCTTCACAGCACCCTCGGCAGCATTGCCGTTGGCGATTTCAGAGGCCAGGATCTGGTCGGAGATAGGCGCCACATCTACATCGCCCTTGATAACAGCCTGAAGGCCAGCCTGGTGCTTGCCGGAGAAGCTGACGGCCTCAAAGAAATCACCGTTGGTGTGCAGCTTGTCGGTGTCCAGATTGTCATTGGGGAACGCCTTGATGATCTCAGAAGTGGGGACCAGATTGCCGGAGGTGGAGTCGGGGTCCACGAAAGCCATGGTCTTGCCCTTGATGTCCTCGATGGAATTGATTTCATCGTTGTCCGCGCGGGCGATCAGCACAGAGTGATAGACAGCCTGGGACTTGTCGCCGCCGGGGGCCTTCATAACGATAGGCTCCGCGTCAGCCCGCTCAACAGCCAGGGCTACAGACAGGGGACCCATGTAGGCCATGTCAGCCTTGCCGGTACGCAGTGCCTCAATAATGGCGTTGTAGTCGCTGGCCTGAATCTCCTCAACTTCCATACCCAGAGCTTTACCCAGATCGGTAGCCAGGCCGTTGCGGGCATCACTGCTCTGCTCGGTGGATTCGTTAGGTGCGTAAGCGATGGTAAAGGTGGTCTTTTCGGCAGCCCCATCGTTCCCGGAGGCGGTATTGCTGCTGGAGGAGGCATTGTTGCTGCCGCAGCCAGCCAGCAGGCTGAGGGACAGAGCGCCCGTTAAAACCAAAGTCAGAAGTCTCTTTGCGTTCATAATCAATTCTCCTTTGTTGTCTTATAAAATCGTTTTCAGAATATTGTGAATGACCGTTTCAGTCAGTTCCACTGGATTGTTGTCGGCTCGCCCCTTGGTGATGCCGTGAGCGGCCAAAACAGGAAGTTCATCCTCTGTGATGCCCCACTCCCGCAGCGTGACAGGGTGACCTGCTGCTTTCAGGATCGCCGTGACGCGTTGCCCGATTTGTTCGGGCCGCTCCGCGCCGAAAGCACGCAGCAATGCATCCGCATCCTGGATTGTGGGGAAATTCAGTTTCAGCACAGGCCCCAGCAGCAGACTCACCGCCACACCGTGGGGAATATGGTGATGCATTGTCAGGGGATAGGAAATGGAGTGACAGGCGGTGGTCCGGGTATTGCTGAAAGCAAGGCCTGCCAGCATGCTCCCCTTTGCCATCTGGTCGTGTGCTTCCTGACTGCTACCGTCTGCCAGCAGTTGGTCGATATGTCCCATAATGGTTCGAATCGCTTCCAGTGCCAGCCCACGGGATACCGTGTTTGTCGCGTTGGCCCAGTAGCTCTCCGTGGCGTGTGCCACCGCATCCAGTGCAGAGGAAACCGCTAAACCCAGCGGCATGGTAGCTGCCAGCTGCGGGTCTACCACAGCGGCGAAGGCATAGTTTTCCGAAGTGTCAACGGAGTATTTCACACCGTTTTGGGAATCCCAGATGGTGGCCCAGCAGGTCACCTCACTGCCTGTGCCGGCAGTGGTCGGCACACCGATCCAGCGGCAGGATGGTGTTCCATAGGCCTTGGCGGCGATCATCTTCCGCAGGTCCTCCTCGGAAGAAAGGGGCTTCCCGTACAGGCAGCAAAGGGACTTTCCCACATCCAACACACTTCCGCCGCCCACAGCTACGACCAGACCGATGTCCAGCTCCCGTGTCTCCGCATACACTTGCCACAGTTGTCCCAGCTCGGGATTAGAGGCGCTGAATACCCGCGTGATTACGCGAGCTTTTTCAAAGTTTTGCAGATCCCTGATGCCCGGCCGGGTCAGCACACCTTCATCCCACACCAACAGAAGGATATTCTTTCCGGGTATTGCCGTGGAAGCTGCCAGAGAAGGAAGTTGCTCCAAACATCCGAAGCCCTGAAAGGTGTGAACAGGATTGAAATAAGTGTTCACGTTCCTTTACGCCTCCCGTTTCGCCATGCGCGCGTTGATGGCTTCAATGGCTTCCGGCAGATCAAGGATGCTGTCGATCACGGCATCCGCTCCGGCCTCCAGATAGATCTTTCGGGCATTCTCGCTTCTGCTGTGGAGTTCTTCAGCAGAAGCCTGCTCATACTCCTCCTGGGAGAGGCCCATGAGGTTGGAACCTTTCAGGATTCCGATGGCCCAGGCACCTGCGTTTTTGCCCTCCTGGATATCTACAACGGTATCGCCCACCTTCACCACGCTGGAAGCGGGCCACACGCCGGTCCGTCTCATGCATTCATAGAGCATGAAAGGAGTTGGACGGCTGTACCCGGTGACATCGGGGGTCACAACGCAGTCCGGCTCATATCCGCCCGCTTTGGCTACAGGCAGCACGAATTGCATCATTTCAGAGGTGTAGCCGGTGGTGGAACCGATCTTGATGCCCCGGCTCCGCAGTTCCTTCACTGTTTCCGGCACGCCAGGGATTACCTGGCTATACTCCGCCACCACACGGCGAAGATTGTCTTCAAAGCTCTGATAGACAGACTCCACATCCTGTTCATTCCAGGACTGACCCTTGGCTGCTTTCCAGAGCTCCCGGCCATGTTCCGTGGACAGCATGGAGCGGATGTGGGCTTTCTTCTCCATCCCCATGGGAGCGTTAATCTCCTGGCGGCTGAAATGAAGGCCATATTGAGAGAAGGTTCGGTCAAACACCTGGACCGGGGCCTGGGAACCAAAGTCTGTGGTAGTTCCCGCCCAATCGAATACAACAAGCTGGATCTGAGAAGGCATTTCTTTATGCTCATTCCTTTCTTTTGCTGTTTATTATTTTTTATTTACTGCATTTTGCTGTTTTCGACTACGATTATATCCGTGCGTACACGACACTGCTACCGCCCTTTTGTCAAGCATTTGTGAAATCTTCGTGAAGCAGCAAAAGAAAAGACGGCTCTGTTTGATGTGCTTTCACACCAAACAGAGCCGTTTCTAGCATTCTGTCTATTGAATATTCGCGCCTGCGGCAGCGTAGCGTTTTTTCTCCTTTTCTGAAACAGCGTTATCCATAACCAGAATATCCACACAGTTCAGCGGGAATATCTGCTTCTTTGACTGCCGTCCGAGTTTACTGGAATCCATCACCGCGATGACCTTTCCGGCCCGGTCGACCAGCGTCTGCATCACACCGATCTCAGCAAAGCGGAAATCCGAGTAGCCCATCACATCGTCCACTGCGTTGATGGACAGAAAGGCGCAGTCCGGTGTGTACCGGGAAAACTCTTCCTCACAGGTATGTCCAAAAGTGGAACGTTCCATGGCATCCAGGTCACCGCCAACCAAAATCGTATGGATAGATGGATTCTGCATCAGCACTGTGGCGGCAGCCAGATTATTGGTCACAACAGTCAAATTGGAAAACCGCCTGACGATTTCCTGTGCAAAGACAGTATTGGTGGTGCCAGAGTTGAGGGCGATCACCATTCCAGGACTAATATATTGCAGCGCCTTTACCGCGGCCTGCCGCTTCAATGCGATATTGATGACTTCACGGCCGTTGAAATGGGAGATGGAGGCAATCGTCTCCGGCAGGCAGGCACCGCCGCGGACATATTTGACCAAGCCGGACTGCTGCATATTTTTCAGGTCACGCCGTACCGTATCAAGCGAAACATGCATCAGTTCCGCAAGCTCACTCACTTTGACATTGGCCCCTAATTGGAGCTGCTGCAAGATAAATTCGACCCTTTCCGTATATAACATAACGGCCTCCTGCGTTTTAGATTCAGTTTCTATTATACCAAAACTTTTGCTGAGAACAAGATTGGATGGCAACAGTTACAAACAGAAGCTATGGAGAAGAGTGTCCGGCTTGCTTGAACCGAAAGCACCTAAATCGCCGCTACCTCCCCCAAAAAGAACACAGGCATGACCATGGATCAAAATAATCAGAGGTCATACCTGTGTTTTTGTTCTCGGAAAATTCGGCTTGAAAAAAACACTCTATTTATCATTCCGGTTATGCGCTGTTACACAGAGTTATTTGAAAAAATTGATATTTATCCAATTCCTGCTACGCATCAATTTTCCTTCCAATTTAAAAGTCCCAATTCGACTTTGTGTTCCCGGCAAAACCCGTGTATAACCCCATGGTTATAAGGAGTCGAAATCAGCAACGAAAGGAATAGGGATATGAACGCTATTTATCTTTACCAAGAATGCGGAACACCTATCGATGAATATACAGTAGATAACACACAGCGCCAACAGGCCTATGTGCAGTGGATTGCCGTTTCTGAAACAGAATTAGACGGAAATCCAGACGAATATGACCCGCTTCACAATAACCAGACCTCTGATGAAATTGCGCGTTTAAATATTCATAGTTACTATAGTCTATATCTACCTCTTTACCACAAATATCGCAGTAGGCTGTATCTGCATATGCCGTTGTTGGCAGCATCATTAGAACCATGAACAGCGTAAGCAGGACGCTCAAAAATCTTTTTTTCATATAGTTTCCTCCCAATAAACATCGAATTTTGTTGGTAATTTCTGTATATGAAGATTTTATCATGTTGACTGCTTCCGTGTAATCTCCGTTTCACCTCGAAAAAGTATATTTTGCTATTTCAGCATATACTTTTTCAGTTCATCCCTCTTTTTTATATTCAGCTTCACATAAATCCTGCTCAGATAAGTTTTAACCGTATTAGGTGAAAATCCCAGATAATCTGCAATTTCCTGGTTATTCCAGTCACGGCTTGCCAGCATGGCAATCGAGAATTCCACCGTGGATAATGCATCTGTTACGAAATTCTCTGACATTGGATTGTGGATTGCCATCCATCCTCTGCTAAAAGTAATGACTTTATCAGATAATTTCTTATATATTTCTGTATCCTCCTTGCGAACACAGGATTCCAGAAGTCCCTGAAGCAAACCGTGATGTTCAATAAAGGGTTCTAAGAATTCATCTTCTTTGGCCATATTCCAGGCTATCATCAATGCATCTTTTGCTTCCTGCTGATGCTTCAGATTAATCTGACACATTGCAATCATACAATAAAGATAAATCATGCTGATTAGATATGTACCATTCCTAAACATTAATGCTGACTCACAAATTCCAAGCGCTCTGCCGTACTCTCCCTTTAAATATGCCATATGGGCTATCACGTAGGCAGAAAATAGCCTGATTCCATGAGGTAATGATGTAACATAAATATCCATATCCGGAAGTTCATTCGTAGGAAGATGTAAAAGCACAGATGCCATATATCCCGCAAATACGCAGACAGCTCTATTCTCAGCGGATGAAGCATTTTTCATCTCTTTTTCAAGACATACCTGAATCTCATTCAACCCTTTTCTGGAAGCAGCTGCTCTGCCAAGTGTCAGATTCGAATAAACGTATAACAGACAAGAGGACATTTTCAATTTTATATTCTGACTCATCAGGTAATTTTCTGCAATATTGCTACATTCCTCAGCCTGCCCGGAAAAATAATAATATTCTGCACGCGCAATCTCCTGAAAATCCTGGTC
>ENA-OOXF01002582-OOXF01002582.1-human-gut-metagenome-genome-assembly--contig:-NODE-2582-length-9978-cov-4.385166_pt1 | contig 9978 bp, 12 predicted proteins | sample MGYA00241586_ERZ501341 | MGnify/ENA primary metagenome ERZ501341 (study PRJEB25962, sample SAMEA2042985) | human gut metagenome | biome: human gut; feature: human-associated habitat; material: faeces... | reverse complement strand
ACCGTGTCTCTTTTTTTATGACGTTTTTAATTTGCGCAACTTATTGTACCTTATCTAACAAAGCCCTCCTCGAAGCTGCATGTGCACCTGCAGCCGGAGAAGGGCAGAAAAATAGCCAGAACTGATGATCAGTCAGTCCTGGCTATGTAAATGTATTCAGTTTGATAAATTGGAATATGTCTAACTGTTTTGTAAATTTACATTTTTGTACACTGTAAATAGTCTTTGATCAAATAAATACGGTATCTTAATAGTTCTCTTTTCTTACCTCAAAGTAAGCCTGTGGATGTTTACATACAGGACAAACTTCCGGTGCTTCAAGACCGACTACTACATGACCGCAGTTACGACATTCCCACATAGTTACGCCGCTCTTTTTAAATACTTCCATAGTTTCAACATTTTTAAGCAATGCACGATATCTTTCCTCATGCAACTTCTCGATGGCAGCTACACCTCTAAACTGAGCGGCTAATTCCGGGAAACCTTCTTCTTCCGCTTCATTAGCCATTCTAGCATACATATCTGTCCATTCTGCATTTTCGCCTTCTGCAGCGTGAAGAAGATTTTCTGCGGTATCTCCAAGTTCACCAAGCGCCTTAAACCAGAGTTTTGCATGCTCCTTCTCATTGTCAGCTGTCTGCAGGAATAATGCTGCAATTTGCTCATATCCGGCCTTCTTTGCTACGGAAGCAAAATAAGTGTATTTATTTCTGGCCTGAGATTCCCCTGCGAACGCTTCCCAAAGATTCTTCTCTGTCTTTGTTCCAGCATACTTACTCTTTGCAGGCGACTCTTCCACCTTCTTGAAAACAGATGCAGGCTGCTTACATAATGGACACTGCTCCGGTGCTGTCTCTCCTTCATGCACATAACCACAAACGCTACATACCCATTTACTCATTTTTATATCTCCTTTTCGATTTAATATTTCACTCTTATCTTCATAAGAAGTGTGTAACATCTTTTCTGCCAATTCACTTAACGGCTTTCCATAAAACTCCTCATAAAGATGAATAATCTCTGGATTCTCATGACTGCGTCTGAGTGTCATCGCCTCATCCCTTGTATAGAGACTTGCAATTCTCGCTTTACGTACCTCGTCCTTATCCTTCATGATATCCTTTGGTTGGCCGCCTCCACCGATACATCCGCCCGGGCAAGTCATAACTTCCACGAAATGATACTGTTTTTCTCCCTGCTTGATGCTCTCAATTACTTTTCTGGCATTGGCTGTACCATATACTACAGCGATATTCACATCTAAATCGCCAACTTTTAAAGTAGCTTCTTTGACGCCTTCATATCCCCTTACAGGTGTAAGGTTGAATAACTGTTCCGGTGATTTTTCTTTTGTAATAAATTCGTAAGCAGTTCTGAGAGCAGCTTCCATAACACCTCCGGTATTGCCGAAAATAATACCAGCTCCAGATGCATCTCCCATAAAATTGTCATATTCACCATCTTCAAGACTGGCAAAATCAATCCCTTCCTCTTTTGCCCACTTTGCAAGTTCTCTGGTCGTGATCACGTAATCCATGTCACGCATCCCCTCTACACCAAGATAATGAGCAGAAGCGTTCATCTCATCTCTGCGAATTTCAAATTTCTTTGCAGTACATGGAGTAAGTGCCACATTTACAATTGATTTTGGATCTATACCCTTCTTCTCAGCAAAATAGGTCTTAATTGTAGGTCCCTGCATTCCGATAGGGCTTTTCGCTGATGAAAGATTCGGAATCATTTCCGGATAATATGTTTCCACATACTTAACCCATGCAGGACAACAACTGGTAAACTGAGGTAAGGGAGCATTTTTTTTGGTCACTCTTTCAATAAGCTCACTGGCTTCCTCAACAATAGTAAGGTCAGCTGCAAAACAGGTATCAAGGACATAATCTACACCTAATTTTCTAAGCAACGAAACCATTTTCCCTTGTACAAAGCTGCCATCAAGCATACCGAATTCTTCCCCCAGCGCAGCTCGTACGGATGGTGACGTACTTACAATGACAATCTTTTCTGGATTCTTAACCTCTCTCTTTACATCCAAATATTCATACTTTTCTATAAGACTGTCTACAGGACAGACATTTGTACACTGTCCGCAATTTATACACACAGCCTCTCCACAAGTCTGCTCAAATGTATATGTACCATGCACACCTATGGCATTTGTACATACGTCCTTACACATTCCGCATTTAATACATTTTTCTTCCAAACGAGTAATACTCGGATTATTTCCCTCGATTGGAACACGCACATGTAGAGGTAAATGATTCATCGTTTATCCTCCTAAAAATATAGATTGGCAACACTATAAACCCGTTTGTAAGCATACAAATGTTGCGTTTTCATTATACCACAACATCTGTATTTAGGTCAAAGGTTTTTGCATTAGCAAAACAAATTCTTATTTTTATAACTCTTATACACTATTTCAAGCGAAAATAGCAGGTTGATTTTCCGGTTCCTTCACGCTTCAGTTCGCCGGATGCCACCATTTTCCGCAGCGCACCTTCAACAGAACTAAGGCTCAGTGAAGGACACTGCTCCCTGATATCCTGTTTCGTGAAACGACCGATTTTATTCAGAGCAGCCTTACGAACCATATCAATGGCAGGAAGCTTCTCTTCCACGATGGCAAATCTGTCCCCGAAGTCTTTATACGCAGCCAGAATGGTACCCAGCAGATATTTCATAAACGGAACGGCATCCTCGGTTCCTTCATGCCAGCCATGCTGTGCTCGGTTCAGGGCGTCATAATACAAAAGGCACCGGCTGTTGTCAGTCGATGCCCTTTGGCTTGCCTATTATTTAATATCCATATTTTTCAAGAATCATGGACACGCCTAATTGATAGGCTGCAACCATTGCCTTGAAGGTATAATCTCTTGGATCGCTGAGCTTCCAGTAAGGCTCATGCATTGCCATCCATCTTTCAAAGATCACTCTGTAGAAAGCATTTTCTTTTTCATTGTCAGTCAAACCAAGCTGAGCAAGTAATGGCTTGCATGCATCTGCCGGTCCTTCCTGAATAATCTGCTCAACATACCCTGACTTCAAAGCCGGGAAGTTTGAGTGCCACTTCTCAGCAAATACCATTCCTGCCTGGAGTGACAGTGACATGATCACATAGTAATACATCTGAGGATTTCCACCAAACTGCATCTGGAAGAATGGGTCTTTCAGAAACGCAAGAACTGTCTTTTCGCCAATCGGAACTAACTCAGGAATAAAAATCAATCCTCGATTAGCAAAACCTTTTGCTAATGCTGCTTTGTGATAATCTTCAACGCAGTCGTTATAAAACTGAATTGTCGGAGCAGCTGTCCGTACTGGAGTCGATGTAGTTTTTACCGGCTCCTGTTTTTTCTTAAATCTATCGAATAGTCCCATAACTACCCCCTAGTCTTTTATTATTTTTCCATCATTGCCATCAGCTCACTGCCATGATCCTTCAACCATTTATCCCATTTCCAATAATCAGGAAATACTCGAAGCACTTCGGCATAGAACTTATCAGAATGGTTCATTTCTTTGCGATGACATAGCTCATGAACCACAACGCTGTCGAGAACTTCCGGCGGGACAAGCATCAAAAGACAATTGAAATTCAGATTGCCTTTGCTACTGCAGCTACCCCATTTGGAACGCTGGTTACGAATGGTAATGCGGCCATATGTAACACCTACGAGCGGAGCATAGTGTTTTACTCGTTCAGGTACAACCTTCAGTGCCTGGTCAGCAAGCTGTCGGATCTCATCCATACTCAGCTTTTTGACCGAAGCGATCTGTTGCTGTTTGGCCATTGCCTCAGCAAGATGCTTCTGAATCCACGCTTTGTTCTTCAGCATGAATGCGTTGATATCTTCGTTGGTGGCTTGCATTGGCGCTCGAATAATCAACTTATCAAGTTTTATTTCTGCAGCTATAGTTTCCAAAGCTTGTTATAGCAGACTGCCATACCAGACCTCCTGTCATTACTAAAAACGGGTAAAACATGCCAAATAAATCATAACATTTAAAGACGCAAAATTCAAGTATTCCTTGCAGTTTGCAAGCATAGGTGCCCAATATTTCGTGCAACTCAACCAGCTGGGAAGTCTACTTAATCGGCTATGTATCGGTCAAAACATCCAATCTACACTGGATATTCTGACCTTATCCTCAGCCCTGTGAGGGCTTGTCTGCATTCAGCTGTTTCGCTCGTTCTCCGGCGGCCTTCTTGCGCTCCTCAGAGTAAGGCGCTGTCAGCCTGATGCTGATCCTTGCCTTGTCGATCTCGTAGGTTTCGCTGCCTTCCTTGGTAGAAGCGGTCAGCTTGCACTGGTCCGGGTACTTCCGGGCATAAGCGGTCAGCTTGCGCTTCAACCCGGGATTGAAGGTGTAGATACTGTAGGTATCATCGCCTTCACTGGTCAGCAGGATCGTTTCCTTCTCATACTTCGTCAGATGACTCATCGATGCCGTACACCTCGTTTCTTACGCTGTACAGATAGGCCATATAGGTTTCATCATCCCTGAACATCGTCAGTCGCTGAACGACATTGAGGATGGCATCCTGCCGGTCCTTATCCTCAGTCAAGAGCAGATACTCGACTAACAGTGCCAGTGTTTCAAAGCGATCCTCCTGACCGAAGAATGCAAGGGTTCTCTTTTCCATAGTATCCATAGTCACGCTACCTCCTTAAGTTCCATTTCCATAAGTTCCTTGGCGAAGTGCAGCTTGCGCTTCATGCCATGCTCCAGCTGCAGACGGTTCTGATAGAACAGCTGCTCAAAATGTTCCTGATCACAGTGCAGGAACAGCTTTACGATCAAATCCTCGATATGCTCTTTGATATCAGGATCCACGGTGATGCTGCCGAGATCAGTCAGCCTCATCATAGTGACCTCATAGGAAGGACAGGCCCAACAGAAGAGAATGTCCTGCTCGATGAAGTCCAGTGCTACATTTTCAGTAAGCTTCATGTGAATACCTCCATAGCGTTTTGTGAAATAAAAATAGCGGTGTTGACCGATGATTATCAGAACAACAACCGCTATGGGTAACCTATTCAGTTGTAATGGTTTGCTTAAAAATCGGCCATCAAGACCGTATGAATTCTCCCAACAGGCACCGAACCATGACTATTCTTTCTATGATCCAGTTACCGATATGAGGGATGATAAAGATCACAAATGCGATGATGAGCATACTGAGCACGCTCACGCATCCCTTCGTTCCTATCTGCCGATAAGAAAGGATCAGTATCACTATATTCAGTATTATTTATCTCAGTATTACTACCTCGTACTTCGGAAGATTCCAGAAACTGCGTTTCTACGACTCCAGAATCGTCCATTTTACGATTCAAGAACCGACCATTCTGTCCGACAGACAGGAAGTTCTTCACATAGATAAGATTTGGCTTCCCAAGTCCCTGGCGTTTTCTCTCGATCAGCCCGGCAACCACCTCCAGCTCACGAAGCATCCGGTTGACCTTCTTATCACTGCAGCCGATGGCCTTCATGATCTGGTCGATGGTATAGATGATATAAACACGGCCCTGTTCATCCACCCAGTTGTTTCTGGCAGATAACCCCATGCGGTCTAAGAACAATCCATACAGAATCTTGGCTTCTGCGGATACATTCTGAAAGGCAGGATCCGTAAACATCACCTTGGGGACACGATAGAAGGAAAACTGATCCGACTGCGCCCCGTAAAAATAATCAAACACCCATCTTCACCACCTCCTTCACGAACTTGTCCTTCTTCAGGGGCTTATCACGAAGAGTGGAACGGCCATGATCGTAAGGGCATCTGGCATACAGACAGCTGCGGTACTTGAATTCCGGCTGGAAGTAAGGGCATTTTCTGCAGCTTGCAGGTGCCTGATCTCCGGCCTTTTTCATCAGCTTCTCGTAATGACGGAAGCGTTCCTCGGCCTTACTCATGGGAACCACCTGCTTTCTTACGTCTTTCCTGAAGCCATTTGTCCAGGTCCTTGTAACAGCAGGCGCTGACACAGGGCTGGCCCTTGGCATAACAGCAGCCTTCACATTTCTTCTCCTGTTCGGTCATCACGACCTCTGCCAGGTAGTAGCAGTTCTCTTTGCCCAGGATGCAGCCGATTGCCTTGTTCTTATAGAAATAACAGGCGCGGCAGCTATCCGGACGGTCTACATGGTATCTGATACCATCGATCACTTTTGTCTTACTCATAGCGATATCCTCCTTGAAGTGTTACATCTCAGGGAAGTCCTGAAATGACAAAAGCCCCGCAGTGATTTTTAAGTCACTACGGGGCTATGTAAGATATCGATTATTTAATTGTGAGGGAGAGAGCGAACTGAAATTGCTGTTAAGTCTTTAGCCGTTCCAAACAAATCGCGGGCCTTCTTCACCGTTTGTCCCGGTGGGAATAAATCCTGCTTTTTCCAGCACTCTCTGAGACGCAATATTTCCCGGTTCTGTTTCCGCTTTAATTCGTTTTACACCGGGCTGTTTCAGTGCCCAGTCTACCGCAGCGATTACCGCTTCGGTTGCATAGCCCTTTCCCCAATATTCCGGCTCAAGGCCATAGCCAATCTCTGTACTGCCATCCGGAAGCAGTCCCTTGAAGCAGTAGTCACCGATTGTTTCTCCCGTTTTTAAACGCAGGAACCACACCGCATACCACTGACGCTGTTCCGGGTTTGCCAGGCAGCCGGCAAGCATTTCACCATAGGCCGCTTTCATCTCTTTCGATGTTTGCTTTTCTATAAGCAGCCGCATCTCATCATCCGATGCAGCTTCAATATTCAAACGAGCTGTTGAAATCATTATCTTCACCTTATAAATTCGAATTTCACTTTCCACCGGCTAACCCAGGCGGGCGATTTTGGATTTTCAAAGATTTAAAAGCATCTCCGCTAAAGGCCTCTCAAATTTCTTTGCAGAAAAATTTCTCACGATATGGAATTCTCGGAAATTTCAGCCCGAAAACAGGCTTTTCTGCACAGAAATACATAGAGAAACAACGGAGAACAGTTGACAGGCCGCCGGATTTAGCAGAAGCCTCAGAAGTGGCATTTTCGGCCCGTTAGCATTTCAGGCCGGATATTGGTTTTCTGCAAGAGGACCCCTTTTTATATTAGCGGAAAACGGCCTCAAAATCCCTGAAAAAAGTAACGCGGAAGACATTTTTCGTATCTTCCGCGGTTGTAGACTGGCGTCCCTGGCGGGATTCGAACCCACGGCCTTTCGCTTAGGAGGCGAACGCTCTATCCTGCTGAGCTACAGAGACTTATATTAAATTGAGACTGGCAACGATCACTTTTCCCCGTAAGGCAGCTGGTAGAGCACAACCTTAGGAGGGGGACGCTCTATCCAACTGAGCTACCGAGACACAGACCGATGCACACAAGGCACACCGCCTATCTATAATACCGCATCGTGCGCATAAAATCAAGTTGAACCGACGAGGAAAATGGTGTATGCTATAAGGGAGAAAACGAAAGCGGCAGTGCAGGTGTGTGCTGCCTGCGGAGGAACGTATGAAAAAGCCATTCAAGAACCCATTCCGGCATCATCGTGCAAAGAACCGGAACAAACCGCGGGGGTACAGCCCTACCCAGATCATCTGCGTCAGTTTTGTGATCGTGATCGCACTGGGTACGCTGTTGCTGTCGCTGCCCATTGCCAGCCGCTACGGGCGGATGCGGGTGATCGACGCCATGTTCACGGCCACCAGCGCCACCTGCGTGACCGGTCTGGTCGTGCGGGATACCTGGACCCAGTTCACGGTGTTCGGGCAGGCGGTGATCCTGGTCCTGATCCAGGTGGGAGGCCTTGGTCTGGTGACCCTGACCAGCTTTTTTGCGCTGGCCATGCGGCGCCGCATGGGCTTCCGGGATCTGCGGGTGCTGGGGGAGAGCGTCTCGGCAGACGGCTACGCCCAGGCCAAAGATGTGCTGAAGATCGTGGTGGGGCTGGCGGCCTGCTTTGAAGGGGCAGGCATCCTGCTGCTGATGTTGGCCTTTGTGCCTCAGTTTGGGCTCCAGGGCATCTGGATCAGCATCTTTACTGCCATTTCGGCCTTCTGCAACGCAGGCTTTGACCTGTTTGGTCAGTTTGGGGCCTATTCCTCCCTGGTGCCCTATGTCCACAACTACTATGTCCAGGCAGTGGTCATGTTTATGATCATTGCAGGCGGCCTGGGCTTTATGGTGTGGGTGGAGCTGATCCAGTACCCCAAAAAGCGCAAGCTGTCCCTCCACGCCCGGGTGGTGCTGATCTTTTCGGTGTTGCTGTGGGTAGGGGGTGCGGCCCTCATCGGCCTGATGGAGTGGAACAACCCCGCCAGCATGGGCGGCCTCAGCGTGCTGGACAAGATCATGGCGTCGCTGTTCCAGTCGGTGTCCACCCGCACGGCCGGTATGAACACCATTGATCTGGCGGCCTGCGGGCCCATCACCAAGCTGCTGATGAGCGTGCTACAGTTCATTGGTGCGGCACCCGGTTCCACGGGCGGCGGCGTGAAGGTGACCACCTTTGCAGTGCTGTTCCTGACCATCCGCAGCGTGGCGCAGGGCCGGGATGACTGCGTGATCGCCGACCACCACATTGAGTCCAAAACGGTGTACCGTGCCCTGACCATCATCGTCATCGGCGCACTGGCTGCCTTTGGCTCGGCTGTGGTGGTGTACTACAACACCTCGGATGCGGTGTCGGTCATTGACGCCATCTTCGAGTCCTGCTCGGCCTTTGGCACGGTGGGTCTGTCGGTGGGCGTGACCGCCCGGCTGAAGGATGGGGCAAAGCTCCTGTATATGGCCGTGATGTTTATGGGACGTGTGGGCCCGGTGTCGCTGGCCATGAGCCTGACCGCCAAGCCGGACGACAACAAGCGCAAGATTATGCCGGTTGGCCACATCAATGTGGGCTGAGGCATTCTGCAAATCATGCAAAAATGGAGGCTGTCCGAATTCGGACAGCCTCCATTTTTTGCTATATTGGACGATGAAATTACTCTGCGTACAGGCCGATGATGTTCAGCACAATTTGGGTGCAGCGGTCCATCCGCTCCACAGTGGTGCACTCGCACACGCCATGGAAGTTGAAGCCGCCGGTGCCCAGGTTGGGGCAGGGCAGGCCCATCCAGCTCAGGGTCGCGCCGTCGGTGCCGCCGCGCACGGGCACTTCTTCCGGTTCCAGTCCGGCCATACGGATGGCCTTGCGGGCGGTCTCTACCAGATGGAAATGCGGCTTGATCTTTTCCAGCATGTTGCGGTAGCTGTCCTTGATCTCCACTTCTACGGTGCCGTCACCGTACTTGCCGTTCAGGTAATCGGCAATGTCCTGCATATTGTCCTTCTTGAACTGCAGCTTGGCTGCGTCGTGGTCCCGGAGGATGTAGCCCAGTTTGGCCTCGGTCACGTCGCCGTACATCTGGCACAGGTGATAGAAGCCCTGGCGGCCCTCGGTGGTCTCCGGGCGTGCCATGACCGGCAGAGCGCCGTGGAACTCCATGGCCACGTTGGAAGCGTTGATCATGGTGTCCTTGGCAGAGCCGGGGTGCACGGAGAAGCCATGGATGGTCACGGTGGCAGCAGCGGCGTTGAAGTTCTCGTATTCCACGGAACCGGCATCGCCGCCGTCCACGGTATAGGCAAAGTCGGCACCAAAGCCGGGAATGTCAAACAGGCTGGCACCCTCGCCGATCTCCTCGTCCGGGGTAAAGGCGATGCACAGCTTGCCGTGGGGCAGGCCCTTTTCCAGCACCGTCTCCACGGCGGTCATGATCTCCGACACACCGGCCTTGTCATCGGCGCCCAGCAGGGTGGTGCCGTCGGTGGTGATCAGGGTCTCGCCCTTCATAGAGGCCAGGAAGGGGAAAGCGGAAACCTTCATCACCATGCCGGTGGCGGGCAGGGTCACGTCGCTGCCGTCGTAGTTCTCGTGCAGGATGGGGTTCACGTTCTCACCGCTGGCATCGGGGGCGGTGT
>ENA-OOXF01002581-OOXF01002581.1-human-gut-metagenome-genome-assembly--contig:-NODE-2581-length-9982-cov-4.399516_pt1 | contig 9982 bp, 10 predicted proteins | sample MGYA00241586_ERZ501341 | MGnify/ENA primary metagenome ERZ501341 (study PRJEB25962, sample SAMEA2042985) | human gut metagenome | biome: human gut; feature: human-associated habitat; material: faeces... | reverse complement strand
GGCCGAGCCGGAGCAGCCGCCCATGAGCATGCTCAGCAGGACGTTGATCTGCGCCAGACCGCCGCGCATATGCCCGGTGAGCGCGTCGGCAAAGTCCATGAGCCGCGCGCTGATGCCGCCGTAGTTCATGATCGACCCGCACATGATGAAAAACGGGATCGCAAGGAACGGGAACGACTGCGTGGCCGTGACGAATTTCTGCATCAGCAGGTACGGCATCGTCGTCGTGTCAATAAAGCCAAAGTAGGTCAGCGCCGCGGCAAAGAGCGCGTAGGCGATCGGGATGCCCGTGAAGTACAGCACAAGCGCGATGATGATCGGCAGGATGGAGAGGAACGTGCTCATGCGTCCACCTCCCCGTCGAGGCTGCTGCTGCGCTTGAGGTCTTTGACGAAAAAGACGAGCGAGTAGATCGTCATCAGGCCGAAGCCGATGACCCAGTAGCACGGTGTGCCGATGCAGAAGTCCATCATGTTTTTCATCAGGATGTTGCCGGTGTTTTTGGCGCGGGTAAAGCCCGCCTCACACAGCGCAAAACCGGCCTGCATAAAGTAGACCAGGAATGCCGCAACCAGCACCCAACAGGTGTTTATGGAACTGAACATTATAATACCTCCCCGGTTTGTAATGTGCTCCCCGCACCGAATGTGCGCGGGAGCCTTGTTCAGGAGGCCCTCTATTCCTCCCGAGCAATATCCAGCGAAAACACAAAAGGCGCTGGCGGAATCACTTCCGTCAGCGCCTTTGCTTTCGATGGCACGAGTATAGCCCCTTTGTGCAAAACTGTCAAGAGCCGGGGCACGATTTTTACGTTTTACACAACCCAGAACCGAGAAAAAAGAGGGAAACTTTATGAGTCATTCTTTTTTCTCGGTCTCACCGGTGGGCGTTTCTTCCTTTTTGCGGCCGGAGCGGTGCCCGCCCTCCATCTCCCAGTGGAGCATCAGGCTCATCATGGCCCGCAGGGCAAAGGTGGCCGCCAGCGGCACCACTGATTCCAGATTCTGCAGCAGGAAGGTCTTGGCGATCTCCGCCGACATCAGGAACTCCAGCGCCGTGGTCAGGCCGCTGGACATCTCGTGGAGGAAATCGTGCTGGCCATGGAAAAAGGTGACCCGTACATAGTGGTAGGTGGCCTTGACAAGGCTGGTGACGATGATGAACAGGCCGATGATCTCAGCCAGCCCGGAGATCAGCGGCACCGCCGTCTCCAGAAACCCCTCCATGCCGTGGGTGACGATCTGATTGAAATGGTATAACCATGCCATATTAGACTTCCTCCCGTTTTTTCGGATACCTCTAAGATACATGAGCGGCGGTGCGCTGTCAAGCGGCCATCAGCCCAGCTTTTTCTTCTGCTGGTGGGCCAGGATGGGCATGAGCAGGGGCGTGGGAACGAGCTTCTGGGCCGTGGTGGCAAGGCGCATCAGGGGGCTGGGCACGATGATGGTCTTGCGGCGGAGCATCCCGCGCATGGCTTCCTCCACGCAGAGCTCCGGGGTGATGCCCTTGAGGGCGAACACCACGTCGGCGCGGTCGTTGAACTCGGTGTCCACGGGGCCGGGGCAGAGGGCACAGACATAGACCGGGCTGTGCTGCTCCCGCAGCTCCTCAGCCACGCCGCGGGTCAGGCTGACAACGTATGCCTTGGAGGCGTAGTAGCCCGCCATATAGGGCCCGCCCGGCAGCAGGCCCGCCGAGGATGCCACGTTCAGGATGGTGCCGAAGCCCTGGGCTTCCATCTTGCGCAGGGTGAACTTGAACAGCCGGTGCATGGCCAGCACGTTCACCCGCAGCATGGAAAGCTCCTTGCCCGCGTCCGTCTCGGAAAAGGCACCGCAGGCACCAAAGCCCGCGTTGTTGATGAACAGGTCGATGCGTTCGTCTGCCAGTGCTTCGCACAGGGCGGTGACCTGCGCATCCTGCGCAAGGTCGGCGGGTACGATGCGGCAGAGGGTGCCGTGTTTCGTCCGGAGCTCAGCGGCAAGGGTCTCCAGCCGGTCGCGGCGGCGGGCGGTCAGAATGAGCCGGAAGCCCAGCCGGGCATAGCGGCGGGCAAACTCCCGCCCGATGCCGGAGGACGCGCCGGTGATCCAGACAGTTTTGGTTGACATAAGCATTCTCCTTTTCTGCGGAAACTCCATTGCCTCTATTCTATCACGGCAGCGGGTGAGAATCCATGCAAAAATTCAAGGAAAAGCTGTCCCTTGTTGCCCGGGAAATTTTGGAGTATAATAGATTCAAAGAACAGCGCACTGACGCAGGAGGAAAGAAAAATGAACAAACCGGTATTGGTGGTCATGGCTGCCGGCATGGGCAGCCGCTACGGCGGCATGAAGCAGATCGACCCGGTGGGCCCCAAGGGTCAGCCCATTGTGGAGTACTCCCTGTATGATGCCCACCGCGCAGGCTTTGAGACCGTGATCTTTGTCATCAAGCACGAGATCGAGGATGCCTTCAAAGCCGCCATCGGTGACCGCGTCTCTCAGGGCATGAACGTGAAATACGCTTTCCAGCAGCTGGATGAGCTGCCCGCAGGCTTCACCATCCCCGAGGGCCGTGTCAAGCCCTGGGGCACCTGCCACGCCGTGCTGGCCGCAAAAGACCTCATTGATGGCCCCTTCGCCGTCATCAACGCGGACGACTACTACGGCCCCGAGGCCTTCAAGGTCATCTATGAGTATCTGTCCACCCATCAGGACGGCGCAGTTTACGATTACTGCATGGTGAGCTACCTGCTCAAAAATACCGTCTCCGAGAACGGCACCGTCTCCCGCGGTGTCTGCGTGGTGAACCCGGACGGCACCCTGCACAGCGTGACCGAGCGCACCGGCATCGAGACCTATGAGGGCGGCATCCGCTGCACCTCCCTCACCGGTGAGGGCACGGATGACCTGCCGGTGGAAGCGCCTGTCAGCATGAACCTGTGGGGCTTCGGCAAGAGCTTCCTGGACGAGGCCGACCGCCGCTTTGCAGGCTGGCTGCGTGAGAATCTGCCCAAGAACCCCCTCAAATGCGAGTATTTCCTGCCCACCGTGGCCAGCGAGCTCATCGATGAGGGCAAGGCAGCAGTCACCGTGCTCAAGAGCACCGATAAGTGGTACGGTGTGACCTACCGCGAGGATAAGCCCACCGTGGTGGCCGCCATCGCCCAGAAGACCCAGGAGGGCCTGTACCCCGAGGATCTGTGGGCGTGAGCAAAACAAAATCTGCTTGACTTTTTGAGCGATACAGCATATAATAAAGCTGTAAAAGAGATTGGTTGCAGTTCATAAAACTCACCAAGTAGCAACAAGAAGCCCCCGCGGTAGTGCGAATACCGAGGGGGCTTCCTGCTTGCTAAGGATTAGTGCTTACCGGCCTTGAACTGGTCGTCAAGCCACTTGCAGATGTAATAGCTGACTACACCCGCTGCGACGGACAGTGTAAAAGAGATTATAAAGTTCATAAAACTCACCCCCTTCCTCTTATAGATCGAGGTCGGAAGGCCGACAAGTACAGTATAACAGAAAATTCGACTCATTACAACGTAGAAGCACTGATATCCCAAGGGGCTGTGGGTATACGAAAAACGCTTGACTTTTGGCATTCCAACGCATATAATAGGAATGCGAAAGAGAATAAGGTGATATCCATAGGATCACCAAAGCAACAAGAAGCCCCCTTGACATTGCGACTGTCAAAGGGGCTTCCTGCTTGCTAAGGGTTAGTGCTTACCGGCCTTGAACTGTTCCTCAAGCCACTTGCAGATGTAGTAGCTGACCACACCCGCTGCGACGGACAGGATGAAAGAGAATAAAATATCCATAGGAATCACCCCCTTCCTCTTATAGATCGAGGTCGGAAGGCCGACAGGTACAGTATAACAGAAAATTCGACACATTACAACGCAGAAGCGCCCCATCCGGTGAGGGATGAGGCGCTTCTACGTATATTTGGGAATATTCGGGGATGGCGTTAGTTGTTCTTGAGCTCCTGTGCCTTCTGCCATGCATTCAGCACATCAAGCTTGCTTACTGGATTGGCCGGGAAGAATTTCATCTCTTCCGGAGCCGTGCCCTCATCGTTCAGGTCAGGGATAAGCTCGTTTTCCATGGCCCAGCGGGCGGCGTGCTGCAGGTCCATATCCTGCTCTTCCTGCCCGACATCGGGGTAGAGCAGTTCGGATTCGGGCATGGGTTTGCCTGCATCCTCCCACAGCATCATGGCAAGGGCGCTGCGGTTGCTGGGGAAGTAGGGCAGAGCCATCAGCTTGCCTGCAAATTCAGCGCCCAGAGAATAGGCCTGATAGCCCAGCACTGCGGTACCCACAGCGGCAGTACCAATGATCGCGGCAGTGCCCAGCACATTGGGCCCATCATCTTCAATGGTGGCATCCTTGGGCATGGCTTCAATGGTCACGCCCTCTTTGGGCATCACAAAGGTAAAGGTCTTGCCGGGGTTGACGATTTCCTCGCCGTTTTCGTCCAGCAGTTTTGCTTTGGACTGGATATCCCAGTGGTCAAAGCTCAGGCCGCTGTCCTTCCACAGCTGGTTGTTTTCGTCGAAGGTCACGGTAACAAGAGCACCCTCGTAAACATTGCCCTTGTCGCTGGCGGCGTTGTCATCGTAGGTAAAGGTGCCGACTTTCACAGTCAATTCATGGTCGGGGATGGCTTCCCACTTGGCGTACAGGGTGGTATCGCCGGAAACGGTATCGTTTTCAACATCAAATGCTTTGGTCAGTTCTTTGTCGGTGTACCAGCCGCCAAACGTATACCCGGCGGCGGTGGGTTCTGCAACTTTTGCAAGCTTGTCGCCAGTGTAAATAGTCTGAGCTACGGGTGCGGTGCCGTGGCCGTTCATTTCAAAAGTGACGGTGCAAAGATATTTCAGCACAGTAGGATTTTTGAAATTTCCATTATCCGTTTGTTCAAAGTTCGAACTGTTAATTAAATTATCCCATTGGTCAGCAGTACCTTTATAAACGACATTTTCTAAGGAAGAACATTTCAAAAATGCCTTTTGAACAACTTTTTTCACACTATTTGGAACAGTAACTGTTTTTAATTTTGAACATTCAGCAAACATTGCTCGCTCAATACTTTCAACGCCATCAGGAATGACAAATTCATCAAGGCTACTGCATTGATAAAATGCATGATGGTCAATATTAGTTACGCTTGAAGGAAGGGTGAGGCTCTGTAAACTAGAATTGCAATGGAATGCGTTCCCACCAATACTTTTTAGTCTTGAGCCTTCTTGAAAAGTGAATTTTTTAATACACCAATCATCATAGAATGCGTTTTCGCCAATAGTTTCTACCTCACGGGGAAGTTCAAATTCTCTAATTGCACAGCAATTTGCGAATGCGTCATGGTCAATCAATTTCAACTGACTTTCACTATCAAAAATAACATTAACAAGACCGGAGTTAGTGTGCAAGTCACCACACTGGCGAAATGCGTATGCCCCAATTCTTGTTATAGTTTTTGGTATTTTTATACTAACAAAATTTGGCTTTCCAACATAATCTTTATAGGGAGTGCTGTCTACCAGTCGGCAATCAAATGCACGGTCACCGATTTCTGTAACGGTATATGTTGTACCATTATTTACAACTGTTTCAGGAATTACTCTCTCCGTCTGTACTTCCACAGGCCCCACAACGGAGACAGTGGAACTGCTCAGTTTCTTATATCGCAAACCTTGATAATCAAATTCATCTTCTCCACGAGCGGGAATATCTGCCGCAAATGCCGTGACTGCCGACAGGGGCAGCATGGTGATCATCATGCAGACCGCAACCAATAAGCTGATCAAACGCTTAGGTCTCATAATTCTTTACTCCTTTTCAATGATTTTCCCAAAACTCTCTTTATTTCAGCCAAAACAAAAGAGCGCCGCACCGGCCAAACGGCTGGTACGACGCTCTGAACCCTTGTAGGCCCGCTGTGCGCTCGCTCTCCTGAAGGGAAGCCGACGCATCTTCACAAGGAGGTGCAAGGTTTCGTATTACCTTACCCGGAGAGAATAACGTGCAGCTGGCTGCCATGTTACAGGCCCTGTAGCTTTGCGTCGCAGCCTTTCGACTGGTTTGCCGATTCTTCAGTTTTAGCGGAAATGGCATTTTGCACAGAACAAGATACGCTTTTCTTTTTTTTTTGTCAATATGACGAAAGAAAGTTTGGAGAAGTATACAAAAGAAGTGTACAATGTGAAAAACAGAATGAAAACAAAATCGTGCAGCAGAACAAGATCTGCCTGACTTTATGGAGAATGCAGTGCAAGAAAAATGCCCCTGACCGAAAGAAGCCGGTCAGGGGCATTTGGGGTTGCTGCAGCGGGCAGGGTCAGTGCCTGCGCTCGTACTTCAGGCGCTCCCGCAGCTCGTCCAGAGAGCGGTGCTTTTCGCCGTGGCGCAGCTTGGGGTAAGCGCGGAGCATACGGCCCTTGCCAAAGTACTTGGAGCTCCGGGTGCGGGCGCGCATCTCCTCGCTGCGGGCCTGCAGCTCTTCGGCCAGCTGTTCCAGACGGAGCAGCTCTGCCGTGCGCTCTGCGGTGCCCTTGGCAGCCAGCTTGACGGCAGCGGCGGCCTCAGAGGCATTGAGCCGGGCCTCCTGGGAGGACTTGCGGGCGGCCTCCATGGCCTCGTCGGCCTTGGCGCGCAGGGCGGCAGCGGCATCCCGGGGGCTCAGTTTGGCGGCATTGTCCCGGGCCTCGGCAGCCGCCAGCTTGAGCTGCAGGCGGCTCTCGTCCATCTTCTGGTCCACATCCATGGCGGTGGTGCCCAGCAGCTCGGTCATGGCATCGGACACGGCGTGCATACTGTCGGCCACCTTTTCCAGGGCATCCAGCTCACGGGCCAGGTCAGAGGCCGCAAAGGCGGTCACCACCACGTCGGCGGCGTAGCAGGCGTACAGGATGCACATGAGGACAAAGCCCACCATCTGGGGGACCATCTCCACAAAGCCCGCGATCACGGGGTGAACGGCCTTCATCACCACAACGGTGCCCACGCCCCACAAAAGGGAGAACTCCAGGCAGATATATCCGCCGATGTTGAAGGGGAAGTCGCTGTAATCCCACCACCGGGTGTGGTAGAGCTTGTAGAGCGCCCAGCCGCCCACCAGTTCCAGCACGCTGGGCAGGATCACGCCGCCGAGATAGAGCAGCAGCAGGTTGTCTGCCAGCGGCGAAAGGGTGAACAGCACGATGATCATGCCAAAGCCGTAGATGGGGCAGACCGGGCCGTTCAGAAAGCCGCGGTTCACCAGCTGGCCGGTGGAAACGGCGGCATAGATGACCTCCAGGCACCAGCCCAGGCAGGAGTAGATCAGGAAAAACGCCAGGATCTGATACAGCGAAAAGCCGCAGACCATGGTGTTGACAAAAAAGGACATCTTACGCCTCCTTTGCGGCGGCAGCGGCTTCCTCCGCAGCCTTCCTCTTTTTCAGGACCTTGGGCTCGATCCAGGTCACGGCGGCATCGCCGGGCAGCTTTCTGGCGATCAGGGCCTTGATCTTGATGCCCATCTCGGTGAACATCCCCTCGTGCTCGGTGCGGATGTTCCACTCCGGCTCGTTCTCGTGCAGGTCAAAGGTCTTCCAGGTGATCTCGTAGCCGGAAGCGGGGAAATACTCCAGGCTGTCGCGGAACAGGTCGTCGTCATCAGTCTTGAAGTAGATCTCGCCGCCGTCCTTCAGGAATTCGCGGTACTGGATGAGCTGGCGGGGATAGGTGAGCCGGTGCTTGTTGGAGGAAGCGTTCTTGCTCCACGGGTTGCAGAAGTTGATATAGATGCGGCTGACGGTATCCTCGGCGGTGAGCACACCCTTGATGCGCTCGATGTCGGTGCTCATGATCTTCACGTTGTCGATGGGGCGGCCTGCCTCGGTGTAAGCGGCCTCGATCTTGCGCTTGGCAAGGATTAGCACCTTGTCGGTGATGTCGATGCCCAGATAGTTGTTCTCCGGGTGGGCGCAGGCCAGCTGGGAGATGAAGCCGCCCTTGCCGCAGCCCAGTTCCAGCACAAAGGGCTGCTCCGGGCGGGCATACTGGGCGTGCCACTTGCCGCCCCAGATCAGGGGTTCGTGGACGTGGAAATCGGCGGCCATCAGCTCGTCGTGTGCATAGGGTTTAAAGCGCATTCTCATGATCAATATTCTCCTTCAAAAAATCTTCAACCTGCTCCGGCGTGGCGGCGCAGCTGCCCTGGCAGATGCCCCGAAAGGGGGAGCTTTTTGACCATAAGAGGGAAAGCTATTCGGTTTTGCAATAGAAGCCCCCTGAGAGGAAAGACTTCCCCCGGTCGGGACAGATTCTCCCCGCGCCGGGGAGAAATGTCACTGCAGGTGACAAAGAGAGGAACAGATGTCACGCAAGTGACAAAAAGGGGAGCAGTGGCATAGAGCAGCGATGGCGGAAGGAGTTATTTCGTCTTTCTTAAAAATTCCTCCACCTGTTCCGGTGCAGCGGCGCAGCTGCCCTGACAGATGCCGGGCTTGCCGCCGCCGCGTCCGTTCAGGGCGGCGTTCAGGGCTTTGGTCAGGGCGCGCACATCGCCGTCTGCCTGCGCGATGCAGTAGCCGGTGCCCTTTTCGGTGGGGGTCAGGGCGGCGCAGAGACCGGTGGTGGCTTCGGTCAGGCGCACCGCCAGCCGGTGCAGGCCGTCCGGGTCAAGGCCGGGCACTGTGCGGATGGCATCCTCACCGGGGTTTGCCAGCTGGGCAAGTGCATCAAACAGCTGAGAACATACGCCAAAGTGTGTAAACTTGAGCGCAGTATACTCGTCGTAGACGCGATGCACCGCCACAGCGGTCTGGTCGGCCTTGGCCGAGAGCAGCGCCCCGATCTCTGCCTGCCGCTGGCGCATAGCCTGTGCAGCAAGTAATGCCCGCTGGCCGCACACCACGCTCAGCCGCACGCCGCCCTTGTAATTCTCGGATGCCAGAATTTTGATCTGTCCCACTTGTCCGGTGGTGCGGGTGTGGGTGCCGCAGCAGGCGCAGACATCCGCACCGGGAATGGTCACGATGCGCACCTGCCCTTCGATCTCCTTTTTGGAGCGGTAGACAAGGGCGGCAAGCTCCTCCCGGGTGGGGTAGCTGACCAGCACCGGCACATCCTGCCACACGATGCGGTTGGCGGCAAGCTCGGCTGCCTGCAGGCCCTCGGCAGAAATGGGCACGCTGGTGTCCATGCGCACAGCCTCGGAACCGATGTGGAAGCCCACGTTCTCGGCCCCGAACATCTGGTGCAGGATGCCGGAAAGGATGTGCTCACCGGTGTGCTGCTGCATTTTGTCAAAGCGCCATTCCCAGTCGATGCAGCCGGAAACGGCAGTGCCGGGAACAGCGCTTTCCGGCAGAGCGTCCACGCTGTGCCAGAGGATGCCGTCATGCTCGTGCACAGCGGTCACATTCAGCGTGGCACCGTCCGGCAGGGTCAGGGTGCCCCGGTCGGCAGGCTGACCGCCGCCCTCCGGGTAGAACACCGTGCCGTCCAGCGCAATGCGCCCGCCGCCGGTCTTTTCGTCCGGCTCTGCGGCAAGGATGATGCTCTCGCACTGGGTGCGGAAAGCGTCCTGTTCAAAATATTTTTCTGTGCGCTGCATGGCGCGGGTACCTCCTGTTCAGGGTGCAGTTTGACGATTTAAAATGGCTCCGCTTCGCTCTGCCATTCTTAGCGGAAAATAATTTTTAGATTTTGGTCTAGCGGAATGCCTGCGGGCATTCCGCTAGACCATTTTCACAGATGGGGCTGTGACGGAAAACGGCTTTTGCATGGCATCAGTATCGATTGCAATAAGAAGGTGTCCGACTTTGCCAGAGGGAGTTCAGTCGTCCCCTTGGGAGAAGGGAAAGCATCCTCACCCTCTCAGTCAAATCCTTCGGATTTGCCAGCTCCCCCGAAAGGGGGAGCTTCTGACGCATCCGCAAGGCTTGCATTTTATCTGGAAACTGCGCCGTTACTGCAAAAAGCTCCCCCTTCGGGGGAGCT
>ENA-OOXF01002578-OOXF01002578.1-human-gut-metagenome-genome-assembly--contig:-NODE-2578-length-9994-cov-2.470570_pt1 | contig 9994 bp, 6 predicted proteins | sample MGYA00241586_ERZ501341 | MGnify/ENA primary metagenome ERZ501341 (study PRJEB25962, sample SAMEA2042985) | human gut metagenome | biome: human gut; feature: human-associated habitat; material: faeces... | reverse complement strand
CCCACAAACTGGGACTCGCAGCTCACGAAAAGCCTTTTTCAGACACGCTCTAGTATAGCATAGAAAAAAGGGAAAAATAACATAAAACGGTTATGTTTGCATTTATATACAAAATTGGCAGCTACTCAGCCTCCGCCCGGTGGTTGCTGAATAGTTGCCATCATGCTACAAAAAAGTTGGTTAAATATTGTGATTTTTGTATATTCATTTGTTGCAGAATGGTATTATAAAAAGAGAATAATAGAAGATAACTAACTGAATTGAATGGATAATGAAAAAGAATCGGGAGGTTGGAATATGTATAAATTGGATGATCTGTTTGATTTTGACGGAGATGGAGAACTGGATTCTGTAGAACGGATGGAAATGTATCAGTTCATGGATAATACGGCGAACAGAGATAGGAACCGCTTCTTTGAAGATGATGACGGGCTGAACTTATTCGAAGATCCGGAAGATGAAGAGGATGAGTGGGATGAGTTCGAGGATGATGATGAACAGGACCCATTTGAAGATCCGGATGAAGACGAGTGGGATGAATTCGAGGATGAGGATGATGATGAAGATGATGACGAAGATGACGATGCTTCCGACGATGAGGACGAGGACGACGAAAGCGACGAGGACGAGCAGCAGCAGGAGCGTAATAATAACAACTTGGCACCGGAGGAGCAGCTTGCCGATATCGACAAAAGCTTCCGTCTGCCGAAGATGTTGCTGGATTTGGGCAAGGACCGCAATGTGCGCCGCGGCAGCGGCAAACGCAGCGTTACCAAGACTGACCTGAAGCAGGGACGTTATGTGCGCGCCGAACAGCCTAAAAGCAAGGTTACGGACTTGGCCTTTGATGCAACCATCCGTGCTGCAGCGCCGTTTCAGCGTTTGCGTGAGAATAACGGCTGTGCGCTGAACATCAAGGAGGAGGATTTACGCCAGAAGGTGCGCGAAAAACGCATCGGCAACACCTTCCTGTTTGCAGTGGATGCCAGTGGCTCCATGGGTGCGCGCGAGCGTATGCGCGCCGTTAAGGGTGCCATTTTCTACATGTTGCAGGAGGCGTACCAAAAGCGTGACCGCGTAGGTATGATTGCTTTCCGTCGTGATAAGGCGGATATGCTGCTGCCGATTACCCGCAGTGTGGACTTGGCGCAGAAGCGCTTGGCGGAAATGCCGACTGGCGGCAAAACACCGCTGGCAGATGGACTGGCGCTGTCGCTGCAGACGCTGGCCATGCTGAACAAGCGTGACAGCGAGCTGGAGCCGATTCTGATTGTTGTAACCGACGGACGCGCGAATGCCGTACACGAGGGCGAAAAGGATCCTGTAGCAGCAGCAATCAGCATTGCTGAAAAAATCGCCAAGGCTAAAATTACTTCAGTAGTGATTGATACGGAAAGCGATTTTATCAAGCTGGGCCTGGCAAAGAAGGTTGCCGCCGCTATGCAGGCCAATTATTACACGCTGCAGAAGCTGTCTAAGGAAAATATAATTCATATTGTAAGAAATTTGAATTAAAGATAAGAGTATAGTATACTAATAGGTATATTGAAATATAAAGGAGTGGAGTTTTCATGAAAAAACTGCTTATTTTATTAGTAACCTTATTTTGCTGTGCAACCGCATTTGCTGCGGATGCAGACAAAAAGCCTGCAACCCAAGAGGGCATGAACTGGGAAATCAGCATGATGCCTAAACCGAGCGAAGAAGAACAGGAGCAGGCACGTTGGTCTATCGTTGTAGAAAATAACGTAGGTATTTATGCTTACGATATGGATTCCCTGACATTCAGCAAGGTTACTAACGGCCTGCCCGATAAAAATATTATTTCCGTGCTGACGAAAACCGTTTTTACCGATAAGGATATGCTGAAAAAGCTCAATGAAAAATACAAGGCTTCTCTGACTAAAAAAGAGAAGGTGCAATACTGTGAAATCGTCATGACCTTTAATCTGCAGGATAAAACCTACGGCGTAGAGGTAATGGATGTTTATGGCAGCAAGAAAACTCTGCTGAGCCATCAGGCCAAAGAGCTGAAGTTTGTTCCTGTTCCCGCAGGCAGCTTCGCCGAGGCTATGCTGGAAATCTGCCAGCAGGCCGTAGCTGCTGATGCTCAAGCAGCAGCAAAATAATGCTGCGCCCCAATTTTACTCAGGCAAAAAACTATATATTACAACACAAACTCCTTAGTCTGCTTGCTATCTGTGTGATAGGCATTACTTTGACACTGGGCCTCAGGCATCTCTCCAACCAGTCTACGTCAAAAAAAGCAGTAATGAAACCTATTGTGCACACGCAGACAGTAAGCAGACGACCATTGTATAAAAGCATTAATCTTTTTGGACAGCTCAAGGCCAGGGCACAGATTGATATCGTCAATAAGTATGCCGGCATCGTCGATGAGATTAATGTGGATTTGGGCAGCAAGGTGCAGGCCGGAGATATCCTCCTGGTGCAGCATCTTGATGATGCCCGCGCCGAAATGCTCAAGGCCAAGGCACGCTATGCCGAGGCCGGAGCCAATGCGGCAACTACGGATGTGAGCTACAGCACCAGCCTTACTCGCTATGAGGCTGATTATAAGCTGGCGCAGGTCAACGCGGAGCGTTACCGCAAGCTGTATGCGCAGGGCGCTGTTTCCAAGTCTGAGCTGGACAGTATGGAGCAGACGCTGGCTAATAAAAAAGCGCAGTACGATGCTTTGGCGCAGCAGGTGGATTATGACGGTACACCATCGCAGGTCTACCGTCAGGAGCAGATTGCTGCCAGACGCGAGCAGGAGTACATTATTGCGCAAAACAAGTATCACGATCTGATTTTTAAGGCACCACGCGCAGGTATTATTACCTACCGCGATGCAGAAGTGGGTGGCTATGCGACTGCAGGGAGCAGGCTGCTTACCCTTTTGGATGACAGTGGTTTTACAGTGGACTGCGATATTACAGAGGCCGAGGCTGCTTCTGTGACCGTTGGCACGCAGGTTGAGCTGAAGCTGGAGGCGATTGGCGAAATATGCCGGGGTACTGTTGTTTATGTGAGCCCTGTAAGAAGCAGGGAAACAAACAAATTTACCCTCCGCATCAGGCTGGATGAGCCTGGCTCCAACGTAAAGGCAGGCTTGTTTGCCAAGGGTGAATTGCGTTTTCTGCAAAAGCCATCCACTATATATTTACCTAAAAATGCCGTTCTCGAACGGGATGGCAAATATTTTGTCTATGTGCTGGGCAAGGGTAATAAAGCTCTGAAAAAGCCTGTTACTACCGGTGCAAGTAATAATGAAAGTATTGAAATAGTGCAGGGTGTGAAGATAGGCGAAACGGTTATCCTTGATAATCTTGCGCGTCTGCGTGACGGCATGGTGGTTGAGGTGGCCAAGGAGGAGGCGAAGTAATGAATATTACACGCTTTTCTATTAAACGGCCTATCGGTATCTGCATGATTTACATATTAGTCTGCGTCCTCGGTCTTATCAGCTTCTTTCGCATTGGCGTGGAGCTGTTGCCGGACGTGGACTCTAAATTTATCAGCGTCATTGTCAACTATCCGGGCGCCAGTACGGAATCTGTCGAACAGCAGGTGACGAAGCCGATTGAGGACGAGCTGTCCTCAATTTCGCACTTTAAGCAGGTGCGTTCCGCTACGCGTCCCGGACGTGCGGAGATTTTTGTCGAGCTGGACAGCCAGGCCGATGCTGATATGGTGGCTATCGAGGCAACGAAAAAAGTCAGCCGTATCCGTAAGAATCTTCCAGAGGATATTGATGAGCCTGCAGTGCTCAAGCGTTCTTCCGAAGAATATCCGATTATCCAGATTGCAGCAACCTCCAAGGATAATCTGGACGATATTTTTGCCTTGGCAGACAGCAGCTTTAAGGAGCGCTTGCAGCAGGCAGCCGGCGTAGCCGATGTTGACGTTACCGGCGGACGTGCCAAGGAAATCGCAATCGAGGTTGACAAGGATAAGCTCAATTATTACGGTTTGACTCTGCAGGATATTATTACAGCGGTGCGCAAGGAAAACGTTATTGTTTCTTCCGGCTCCGTCTATACCGATGCTTTGGAAAAAACCGTGCGTCTGCAGGCGCAGTATAAGGCTCCGGAGGAGATTCAGCATCTGCAGCTTAAGGGTGCAGGCGGCAGATATATCGAGCTGGGGCAGGTGGCTAACGTGCAGGCCAAGGATAAGCGTGCCGTGGCCTACAGCCGTGTTGACGGCAATGAGGCGGTATCGCTGGAGGTTTATAAGGCCAGCGGTGCCAATATCGTCGACACAGCAGACGGCGTGCTGCAGCAGCTGGAAACGCTGCGTAAGGATTATCCGGACTACGTTTTCACAGTTGTTTATGACCAGTCGCATTTCGTGCGCGATTCCCTAAGCAACACGCTAAAAACGCTGCTCGAAGGACTTGTTACTACAGGACTTGTTTTGTATCTGTTCCTGCGTGGCTGGAAGTCCTCTATGGCAGTTATGATTGCCATTCCTACCTCGCTGATTGCAACCTTCTTCCTTATGTATCTGGCAGGCTTTACCTTCAATATGATGTCACTTATGGGTATGGCGCTGTGTATCGGTATTCTTGTCGATGACTCCATTGTTGTGTTGGAGAATATCCATCGCTTTCTGGCGATGGGCAAAAGTGCCGATGTAGCAGCGGAGGAAGGACGTAATGAGATTGGTATGGCGGCAATCGCTATGACGCTTTGCGACGTGGTGGTATTTTTGCCGATTGCCTTTATGCAAAGTGCAACAGGCCAGTTCTTCAAGCAGTTTGGCATGACGATTGTTTTTGCTACGCTGATGTCGCTTGTCGTTTCCTTTACGCTGACACCGATGCTGGCTTCGCGCTTTTATAAAAACGGCGTGGAGGAGCCAAAGGGCAAGCTGTGGCACAGACTGGACAGTTTTGAAGCGCAGACGATTGCCAAATATGATGTTCTGCTGCGCAAATGCATCGAAAAGCCGAAGAAGCTGGTGCTGGGAGTGCTGGCAGCCTTCGCGGTGGCAGTGGCGCTGGTGCCACTCGGTATAGTTGGCTCGGAATACATGCCGCGTACCGACGAAAGCGCGATTCAGGTGAATATTGAGCTGCCTACGGGTTTTAACGCTGACCAAACCAACGAGGCCTTGCTGCTGTTTGAGGATTATTTGGCCAAGGTGCCGGAAATCGAGCATTATATGACTAATGTAACGACCACACAGAGCATGGGCAAGCTGGTTATCGCGCTCAAAAGCAGCGATGAGCGCAGCAGGGACGTGTGGCAGGTAGCACAGGGCATCCGCAGCTTTGCCAAGCAGAATCTTGGCGAAATCAAGGTGCGCGTCAATGAGATTCAGTCATCCGTTACCGGTGTTTCGGGCGGTCGCAACCTTGTGCGCTCGCCGGTACAGGTGGAGCTTAAGGGCAGCGATATGGACCAGCTTGTGGCTGATTCCGCTAAGGTGGAGCAGATTTTTGCTTCGACTGCAGGCCTGAAGGATATCAAAAATTCCTATGTTAAAGGCATGCCGGAGCTGAAGGTGACGGTGGACCGCGACAAGCTTAAATACTATCACGCGACAGTCAATGATGTGGCGCAGTCCTTTAACGCTGCCATTGGCGGACGCAGTGCCGGCGTATTGGCGAACGATGTGCAAAACCATGGCAATGACACCGATATTGCAGTACGCTTTGCCGGTGGCAGTGGCTATGATATTGAAGACGTGCGCGCTATTCCGGTGCAGACAGGAAGAGGAAGCGTCTTTCTTGGCGACCTTGCCGACGTAGAAGAGGGCGTAGGCCCGATTACGATTCGTCGAGTGAACAAGGAGCGCATTATCAACATCCAGTGTAATCTGACGGACAGACCGCTGAATGAGGTAGTTAAGGAGCTGACGCAGAAGCTCAATGCCGCAGGTCTTAAGAGTAGCTATGCTTTTTCCGGTCAGGCGACCACGATGAACGATTCCTTTGCCGAAATGGCTATGGCATTGTCGCTGTCACTTCTGTTGATTTATCTGCTGCTGGCAGTGCTCTATGAATCGGTATTCACTCCGTTCATCCGTATGTTTTCACTGCCGCTTGGCATTATCGGTGCCATCTTCTGTTTGCTGCTGACGCATAATACAATCAATCTGTATTCACTTATCGGTATTCTGGTTATGGATGGTTTGGTAGCGAAAAACGGCACGTTGCTTTTGGACTATACGCTGACGCTGATGCATGAAGGCATGACGGCGAAGGCTGCGGTAATCGAAGCAGGCAAAACTCGTCTGAAGCCTATCTTTATGACAGCACTGACGATGGTGGTGGGCATGCTGCCGACAGCGCTTTCGCTGAGCGCAGGTTCGGAGACGCGCGTGAGCATGGCGTGGGTAATCATCGGAGGTATGATAACATCAACGGTGTTTACGCTGTTGGTGTTGCCGATACTGTTTCTGTGGCTGAAAGAAAAATTTCCTAGTAGAATTTAGTTCAAAAATAAGAATCTGCATTGAATATGTAAGGTTTGTGTAGTATACTATATGTATATAAAAAGAGAAGTTCTTAATGCAAAATCTGATTTTGCAAGGAAGTTTTCTCATAGATTATCAGAAGAGAAGCTTGCGCCTTTGCTGATTATAAAAGCAAGGGCGCTTTTTTATAGCTATATTGCCGTATAGCTTACATTTTGCTTGATGCGCTTGGTAGCCCGTGGCCATGCAAGACTGGACGGGGGAAGAGTCGTCAAAATATATTTTTTAGGAGTATGAGTAAACATGAAGAGTAATTTTTCCAAGGGTTTATTGATGACGGCCCTCATTACCGGCAGTGTAATATGGGGGGGTACAAACGTATTTGCAGAAGAGCTGCAGGAGTTTTCGCTGGATCAAATGGTTGTTACGGCAACGAGAACGGAAACTAGGGATGTTGCTACCCCTGCTACTACAACAATTATTAAGTCTGATGACATTAAAAAAGCTGGTTACAAAAATGTTTTTGACATTATTGATAATCAATTAGGTATGGCTAGCACAGGCTATGGCGATGCAGGCCAAGAGTTTGGTTTTAGCTCTGGCAGAAGTATTGTAAGAGGTTTTGACCGTGGTACATTAGTTATGGTTGACGGTATTCCTATGAACTTAAAGAATTACAATAGTGCTGATACTATACCTGCAGCTATGGTTGAGCGTGTTGAAATCGTTAGAGGTGCTTCCGGTACTTTATATGGCGCAGAAGCAATGGGCGGCGTAATTAATATTATTACGAAGCGTCCAGCTGGCAAAGAACAAATTAAAGTTAGCGGTACCGTAGGTAATTATTATAAAGATTACGGCGTAGCTTTGACTAGCGAAAAATTTATGATTAGCGCAGGCAAAGAATATTCCGATAAATATACCCATAGTAATGATTATCCCTATGGCTCAGATACTGACTGGTGGATTGGCAAAGGTCAGAAAGAAAGAGTTGCTATGACTGGACAGTTGACTGATGAGCTGCGAGCAAACTTCTTTTATTCTCATGGTGATATCACTCGTGGTGGTCATAAATATGCGAAAAAACCTGCGGATGTTAAGGATTATGATTATAGATATAAAGATACTCGTATGACTATGGGTTTAGCTTATGCTGGAAAAGACAATGGAATTAATGCTACGCTTGGATATAATTATAGAAAAGCAGATGGATACGATTTTGTAAAAAATGTAAAAGTTGATAGTAATGCGAAATTAGACAGCTATGTAGCAGATATTCAGAAAAAATGGGATTTTGGCAAGGATTCTCTGATTTTGGGTTATACTTTTAAAAGAGAGAATTATGAAGGCTTGGTAAAAACTGCTAATGTAGCGCATAGAACTGATAATTCTGTATACGTTTCCTATGATAAGAACTTTAGCGATAAGTTTGAAGCTATCTTGGGCTTGAGAGGCGAATCCTTTAGCGATTTGGCTACCTCTAAAAAAATTGCTTTGCCGCAAATTCAGACATTATATAAATTTGATGAAGATACCAGCTGGTATATCAATGTGGGCAAGGCTTTCCAAATGCCTGCAGTTGATTCCTATTTTACTTCTTCTAACTTTACTAATCTTGTTCCTGAAAAAGGCTGGAATTATGAAACCGGTATCAAAAAATTAGATGGAAATAAATTGTATAAGTTAGCAGTATATCATATGAAATTCCAAGACAAATTCGGTTGGTCTGGTTCTAAGAAACTTGGTCCTGATGGTAAGCAATATATTGTTAATAAAGGTGATTTTAGAAACACTGGTGTCGAATTTGAATTTACTAACAATGTAAATGATAATTGGCAATATAATTTAGGTTTAGGTTACAGTAACCCTGAAATTTATGATAAATCCGTAGCTAAACCAAAATGGACACAAGATTCTGGTCGCATTGACGTAGCTGCAGGTGTTACCTACAGTAAGGATAAATGGACGAGTAATTTGACTTTTAAATATTTAGGTGATAGAGAAGACTATAACAATCGTCAGATTCCTGAAAGAATCAGATTGACTTGGAATACATCTTATGACCTGACAGAAAATGACAACATTACAGTCACTATGAACAACCTGTTGGATAAAAAGAACTATGCTAATAAATACGCTAACTTGGATTTGCCGTACAACTGGCGTGTAATGTTTACTCATACCTTCTAATTTAATAAACAAGCTTTGGCGGCGCGCTTGCGCCGCTTTTTTTTCTAAAAAAACTTGCGTTCTTAGAAAAAAACGGCTAATATATTATTAAAAAATAAATTAGTCGAAAGGAGCACCTTATGTATATTCATCGTCACTTGGAAAGCATACTTGAAAAAGCTTCAAAAATGTTTGGCGCAGTTTTGGTAACAGGTCCGCGTCAGGTTGGTAAAACAACTTTGCTACGCAGGTTCGCCAACAGTGCTAATTACATAAGCTTAGATGATCCCATGCAGCTTCATGCTGCAGTTGAGCAGCCGGCTACTTTTTTTAAAGATAATACTCCACCGGTTTTTGTGGATGAAATCCAGTATGCGCCTAATCTGTTTCCTTATATTAAAATGCAGGTAGATGAACAGAACGGCAAAGGGATGTTTTACCTTTCTGGGTCACAACAGTTTAAACTGATGAAGAATGTGGGCGAATCGCTTGCCGGCCGCTTAGGCATTCTTAATCTTTTGGGGCTTTCGTTGCGTGAGTATCAGCAGATTAAATTTAATGATGCATTTTTGCCAGTTGAAGAGTATTTTACTGCACGCAAAAAGGAACTAAAGCCTATAACCTATGAAGATTTATGGAAAGTAATTCATAGGGGCAGCATGCCGGATTTATTGCTTAATGAGGATTATGACTGGCAGATTTTCTACGCTTCTTATGTAAAAACTTATATTGAACGTGATGTGCGTGAATTGACACAGGTTGGTGATGAAGTGAAATTCATTACGTTCATGATTGCTGTAGCAAGTATTACCGGCCAGTTGCTTAATATTTCGTCACTTGCCAAGAATGTGGGAATTAGTGTATCAACCGCCGAACGCTGGCTATCTATTCTTGTTACTTGCAATATAGTGTATTTGCTGCGTCCATATGCGAATAATGTGTTAAAAAGGGTGGTCAAAACGCCGAAGCTTTATTTCATGGATACTGGTTTGGCAGCCTATCTGACGAAATGGACTACTGCTGATGTGCTGAAAAACGGAGCTATGGCAGGAGCGTTTTTTGAAACCTTTGTCATTGCTGAAATAGTTAAGAGTTATTACAATAAGGGGATAGCAGAGCCGCCTTTATATTTTTATAGAGATAAGGAGCAAAAGGAAATAGATTTACTTATCGAATGTAATGGAGTGCTCCATCCTTTGGAAATGAAAAAACATGCTGATCCTAAAGCAGCAGACATCAAAGCCTTTTCTGTGTTGGATTCTATCCCTGGAGTTAAGCGTGGCAGTGGCGGTGTTATCTGCACGTATGATAGAATAGTTGCGTTGAAAGATAATGATAAGGTTATACCGATTTCGTATCTGTAATTTTTGCAGGCGTATGGTTTTATGGCGGCGCG
>ENA-OOXF01002576-OOXF01002576.1-human-gut-metagenome-genome-assembly--contig:-NODE-2576-length-10000-cov-3.118150_pt1 | contig 10000 bp, 8 predicted proteins | sample MGYA00241586_ERZ501341 | MGnify/ENA primary metagenome ERZ501341 (study PRJEB25962, sample SAMEA2042985) | human gut metagenome | biome: human gut; feature: human-associated habitat; material: faeces... | reverse complement strand
CGAGCTCGTCCCGCCACCATTGGTGCTGGTACTGCCATCCCATATCTCCCGTACCATCGGCTCCACGTCCGGCCTGGACACGTGCGCCGGGCGCGACAGGTGGTGGTAGTACGTGGATTTCGGCAGCCCGGCTATCCTCAGGAGGTGGTCGAGCCGGTGTCCCCGCCCTGCGAGCAGTCGGACGACGGCGCTTCGCTCGCGCCGCGTGACTTGGACGCCCGCAGGGCCCGGAGTTTTTCCAGGTACGCGACCTTCGCCTTCAGGTACGCGACCTTCGTCTCCCAGTCGTAGCGTCTGCTGCCGCCGCCTCCCATGACCGCCTCCTCGCCGTTGGACCTGTACAGCCCAATCCAGTTTCTCGCGGTATACACCGGTATGGCAAGCCTTCTGACGAGCGTGGCCTTGCCGGCTCCGGACTTGATGAGCTCCAGCGCCTCGCGCCGGAACCCGTCGTCGTAACGTCTCCTTCGATCCTCACGCATACGAAAGAACCGCACCTCCGATCATCGAATCTGAATTTCTTCAGTCCAACAATCGGGGTGCGGTTCATATTTACGCCGGGGTCTTCACATACACATACGTTGTCAGCGTTTTCAGGCTTTCTTCGCAGCTTGGGCGGTGGCGATCCACTTGTCAAGCAGCGCCGTGGCCTTGCCGGAGTCAACGGTCTGCTCCGCGATGGCGTAGGCGGCTTTGAACCGGTCAGCCAAGCTTGCGTCGCCCGGCACCAAATGACCGTCGGCGACGATTGCGGAAGCGGCGTTCAGCAGCGCGGTGGTACGGAACGACACATCCTTGCCTGCGAAGAAGTCTCGTGCCAGCTGCGCGTTGAGCGTCGGTTCGCCACCCTTCAGATCTGCGATGGTGACTTTGGCGAGGCCGAGTTCGACGGTCGGATCGAATTTGTTTTCGGTAACCTTGCCGTCCTTGAATTCCCAAATGGAGACCGGACCGGTCGGTGCCATCTCGTCAAGGCCCTCATGGGAAGTGTAGACCATGCCGATCTGGCCGTTCGCCGCATATACGGCGGCCATGATCGGGCTCATCTTGCGATTAGCACAGCCGACGGCCATATGCTTCGGGCTTGCCGGGTTGGTCAGCGGACCAAGCACGTTGAACACGCATGGCACGCCGAGCGCGGCGCGAATCGGACCGACAAAACGCATGGCGGGGTGGAAGGTGCGTGCGAAAGCGAATGCGATGCCGCATTCGTTGCCGACTTCGCTCACTTGTTCCGGAGTCAAATCCATGGGCAGGCCGAGCGCTTCGAAGCAGTCAGCAGTGCCGCACTTGGATGAGGCCGCACGATTGCCGTGCTTGACGACTTTTACGCCTGCGGCCGCGGCTACGACGGCCCCCATGGATGACAGGTTCACGGTGGAGGCTCCGTCGCCACCGGTGCCGACGATGTCGGTGGTTTCACCGTCGATGTGCAGCGGAATGGCATGGGCCACCATGGCCTTCGCCGCGCCACGCACTTCGTCGGGGGTCAGCCCCAACTGCTGCTGGGTGGCGAGTACCGCGCCAACGGCCGCCGGATCGGCATTGCCGTTCATGAGGTCATCGACGAACCACTCGGATTCCTCGGCGCTCAAGTGGTCCCCTCCGACCAGCTTGGTGAGGATCGACTTCCATGTGATTTCGGCCATGATGCCCTCCTTGGCGCTGTCGCACGCCTTTATTGTTGTTCTGATGCCGCCAATTGTAACGATTGGACGTTTCCCCACGTCCGCACGTCCATATCACGAAACGGCCCATCGAAGATTCTTCAAAAAAGAAAACCTCCCCCGATTACGGTCGGGGGAGGTTATGTCATGAGCAAGTCAGCGACTCAGCGAATCACTGCTCGTTCTGGCCGTGGCACATCTTGTACTTACGACCAGAACCGCATGGGCACTGGGCGTTCTTGCCGGTTCCCGGGAAAGTGCGGCCATCCGCCCACGGAGAGTGGAGTTCCTCGCTCTTCGGACGCTTGTTGGCCGGGACCTTGCCTTCGGCGTGGCTGATCGGCTGCATGCCGACGATGCCCTTCTCGTTCTTCTGCTCGTCAGCCAGTTCATCGATGGTGGTCTTTTCGGCCTCGTCATCGGTCTCCGGCTCGCTCGGAGCGGTTTCGCCAGTGGCGGAGGCTTCGCCATCCAGACCCATTACGGCTTCGGCCGCGTTCACGGCCTCATCCTCGTCGGATTCGGTGCTCTCATCCTCGGTCATGGCCACGCGTTCGATGTCCACGTGGAACAGCAGCTGGATGGTTTCCTCCTTGATGGCTTCGATCATGGAGTTGTACATCTGGTAGCCTTCACGCTGGTATTCGACCAGCGGGTCGCGCTGGCCCATGCCGCGCAGGCCGATGCCGTCCTTGAGGTAGTCCATCTCGTAGAGGTGTTCACGCCACTTGCGGTCGAGTACGGCGAGCACCACGCGGCGCTCGAGCTGGCGCAGGCCTTCGCTGCCGAGCTTGTCTTCGAAATCGGAGTACTGGTCCTTGGCGTCGGAGACGATGAGCTCCTTCAGGGCTTCAACGGCCTTGTCGCCCTTGAGCTTGTCGACGGCGTCCTTGGCCGCTTCCTGCTCCACGGCGATCGGGTACACGGAGGAGATGGCCTTGAACAGACCGTCCCAATCCCAATCGGCCGGCTTGTCGGAACCGTTGTTGGCGCCCTTGATGTAGCTCAGCACGGTGTCGTCGATGAACTTGAGGATGTCCTCGTGGATGTCGGCGCCCTTCAGCACAGCCTGACGCTCCGCATAAATGACGGTGCGCTGCTTGTTCATCACGTCATCGTACTTCAGCACGTTCTTACGGATTTCGAAGTTACGCGATTCGACGGCCTTCTGTGCGGTGCGCACGCCCTTGGAAACGCTCTTGGCTTCGATCGGCTCGCCTTCCGGCATGCCCTTGGCCATGACACGCGCCACCAGCTGGGTGTTGAACAGACGCATCAGATCGTCTTCCAGCGACAGGTAGAAGCGGGACTCGCCTGGATCGCCCTGACGGCCGGAACGACCGCGCAGCTGGTTGTCGATTCGACGGGACTCGTGGCGCTCGGTGCCGAGCACGTACAGGCCGCCCAGCTCCTTGACTTCCTCGTGCTCGTCCTTGACCTGGGCCTTGATCTCGTTCAGGGTGCCCGGCCAACGCTTCTCATACTCTTCCGGGGTGTCTTCCGGAGAGTAGCCCTCGGACTTCAGCTTGGCGTCGGCAAGGAACTCGACGTTGCCGCCGAGCATGATGTCGGTACCACGGCCGGCCATGTTGGTGGCCACGGTGACGGCGCCCTTGCGGCCGGCGACGGCGACCACGGCGGCTTCCTTCTCATGCTGCTTGGCGTTCAGGACCTGATGAGGGATCTTGGCCACGTCGAGCAGAGTGGAGACCACTTCGGAGCTTTCCACGGAAGCGGTACCGAGCAGCACCGGCTGGCCCTTGGCGTGACGCTTGGCCACGTCCTTGACGATGGCGGCCAGCTTCTCCTTCTTGGTGCGGTAGATGAGGTCGTCCTGGTCCTTGCGGATCATCGGCTTGTTGGTCTTGATCGGCAGCACGCCCAGCTTGTAGGTGTTCATGAACTCGGCGGCCTCGGTTTCGGCCGTGCCGGTCATGCCCGCGAGCTTGTCGTACATACGGAAGTAGTTCTGCAGGGTGATGGTGGCGAAGGTCTGGTTCTCGGCCTTGACCTCCACGCCTTCCTTGGCTTCGATGGCCTGATGCAGGCCCTCGTTGTAGCGGCGGCCCGGAAGGATACGGCCGGTGTGCTCGTCGACGATGAGCACCTCGCCCTGGGTGACGACGTAGTCCTTGTCACGCAGGAACAGTTCCTTGGCCTTGATGGCGTTGTTGAGGTAGCCGATCAGGGCGGTGTTGGCCGGCTCATACAGGTTGTCGATGCCGAGGAAGTCCTCGACCTTGGTGATGCCCGGGTCCAGGATGCCGACGACTTTCTTCTTCTCGTCGACGTCGTAGTCCTCGTCGCGGGTGAGCTTCAGCACCAGCTTGGCGAACTGACGGTACCAGCGGGTCACGTCGCCTTCGGCCGGGCCGGAGATGATAAGCGGGGTACGGGCCTCATCGATGAGGATGGAGTCGACCTCATCGACGATGGCGTAGTGGTGGCCGCGTTGCACGAGGTCGGCCTTCTCCCAGGCCATGTTGTCACGCAGGTAGTCGAAGCCGAACTCGTTGTTGGTGCCGTAGGTGATGTCGGCGTTGTACTGCTTGCGGCGCTCCGGCGGCTTCTGCTCGGTGATGATGCAGCCGACGTTCATGCCGAGGAAGCGGTAGATACGGCCCATCAGCTCGCTCTGGTAGCTGGCGAGGTAGTCGTTGACGGTGACCACGTGCACGCCCTTGCCTTCGAGAGCGTTCAGGTAGGTAGGCAGGGTGGCGACCAAGGTCTTGCCTTCACCGGTCTTCATTTCGGCGATGTTGCCCCAGTGCAGGGCAGCACCGCCCATGAGCTGCACGTCGAAGTGACGCTGGCCAAGGGTGCGCTTGGAGACCTCGCGCACGGTGGCGAACGCCTCGGGCATGATCTCGTCCAGACTCTTGCCGTTTTCGATTTCCTGCTTGAACTTCGGGGTTTGGGCCTTCAGATCCTCGTCAGAGAGGGCGGAGATCTCGTCCTCCAGAGCGTTCACGGCCTTGGCCACGTTCTCCAGCTTCTTGAGCTGGTGGCCTTCACCCATTCGCAGAGCTTTGTCAATAATATCGACCACTGGATTCTCCCTTGACTGATAAGTGGTGGTGTCCGCGTACCAGAATAGCGCCTCGCACCGTCAGCAATCGAATTTTTCGACCTTTTTACGAAAAAATGGACCGCCTCCATATTGGAAGCGGTCCATGCGGCATCAGCTGATCGTGTCAGCAGGCCTTACCTTCAGGCCTTCTTGACGTTCTCCGGAGTATCGATTTCGAACACGCCGTAGCTCCAACCGTGACGGTGGTAGACGACGGACGGGCGTCCGGTCTCCTTGTTCACGAACAGGAAGAAATCGTGTCCGATCAGTTCCATCTCGTACAGCGCCTCGTCGATGCTCATAGGCTCGGCGATGTGCAGCTTGCGACGGATGACAATCGGCGTATCCCCAACCTGGACCTCCACGGATTCGCCAGGGCCAAGATCGGAGGCGACCGCAGCCTGTGGGCTGTTGTTCGGCTCTTCCTCCGGCTCCTCCGGCTCGGGTTCCGGGGCGATAACACCCAGATCCACCGGGACCGGGTTCGCGTAACCACGACGGTGATCCTTGCGACGGTCACGAGTACGACGCAGACGCAGCGTCAACTTATCCAGCGCCATGTCCAGCGCGCTGAATTCATCGGTGCTGGAAGCCTCCGCACGCACCACGGTACGTCCGGCGATAACGGTGATTTCCACGCGCTTGGCGGTATCGGCCTGACGCGGGTTGCCCTCATGGGTCAGCACAATCTGCGCGCGCTGAGCATCCGGGGCGATAGCGGTCACACGATTCATCTTGGTCTCGACCACATCACGGAACCTTTGCTTGACCTGCGTGTGGCGTCCGGTAACGACGATTTCCATGTTGACCTCCTCTAACTCAAGCGGTGTAACCCGCTATATGTGTTCCGAACGGCATCATCACCGACCGGGTATGTTTCATTGTAGACGAACAATGGGTGAACGGCCGGAAACTCGCCCAGAGAATATATGTTTGTTCCCGGGCTTTTCTCTGCAATGAAACGATGTATATACTGGGGCTTTGGCAGCAGTCTCCTATAAGAAGATTTGATACCGGTTTATCAGGCTGGCTCGTTTGTTCGTCATGGTAAATACTGCAATGGATAGGCAGCGTTTTCTTGCTCTTTCTCGCACATACCAAGCTCTTACAGATTTGATTCGTCTCCATACGACACGCCGCAACACGCCCGACACGCCCCATCCGATATTCGGCGCGTCGTTCACGAATCGTCCAACTATGCCCAACCATGGAGAAAACAGGATAACCGGGCAACGTCATGGCCTCACCGCAGGGCGGGATGCCGCCTTTTCCGCACCTTATGTATAATTGCAAGCTTGAGACCTCTTGATGGCCGCGGCCGTGATCTTCATTGGGATCGGCTGAGGAACTTCCGGGCTCCATAGAGCACGATGGCGGATAACGTCCGCCCAGGGTGACCTGAGAGATAGCGCAACAGAGAACAGACCGCCCGTCCTCGACGGGTAAGGGTGAAACGGCGGTGTAAGAGACCACCGGGCCGCTGGTGACAGTTGGCCGCATGGCAAGCCTCATCGGGAGCAAGGCCAAGCAGAAGGCGTTCGAGGACTGCTCGTCCGAAGCCTTCGGGTAGGCTGCTAGAGCCTGACGGCAACGCCAGGTCGAGATGGATGGCCATCCGTGCCGTTGGCACGACAGAACCCGGGGTATAAGAGGTCTCACTCTCCACTCTTTATGTTTTGAGGATTTCTTTACACCAGCCTCTTTATGAAACTGACGTCACGCCCTTGGTCAACGGTCGCCGTCAATCAAACAGTTCCTGTGCGATTTGGCGCAGAATCTCAGGATTATGGCCTTTTCTGCCGCCCGCGCTCCAGAAGCGGCGCCTACGTGCATCGCGTTCCAGACCGGCGGTTTTTCTCGCGGTTCTACGGCCTAATTCCCATGCGGCTTCAGTAAACACGCCGTAGGATTCCGCCTCATCACAAACCTGTTGGGCCAGCCTACGGTCGACGCCTTTCCGTGTAAGCTCAGCGACCGCGCCCCTACATCCCATAAGACGGGTCGCACAGTAGCGCACCGCGGATTGCGCGTAGGCTTCATCGTCAATCAGTTGAACCCTTGTCAGTCTTTCGATGACGTCGTCAACCACTTCAGAGGTATAGCCCTTACCAATCAGGCGCTCACGCAGTGCGCCGGAAGGTCGAGGCACAGCGTCCAGCAATCGCAATGCGGCTTCCCTGCATGCGTCAAGATCATTTGGATCCTTTGCGGCAGTAGAATCGCCGTTCCCGACACGCCCAGCGTGTCGCGCGTGTCGTGGCGTTTTCGTCGCATTTGCGCTTCCAGCGAACAAACTGGAACGGTCAGGTTTCGTTCGACGGTTCCACCTCTGAACGTTCGTGCGTTCTGGATCCTCTGAAGAAAGGGCAAGGCCCCCAGTATCGGCCGACGCCGGCTGAAGGCCCTGTTCCTTAAGGAAACGTTCGGCGCTGATCATATGTCAGGCTTTGGCGGCTTTTGAAGTTTTGGACGTCTTACCATCATCCGGCGCGCCCGCGGCGTCCTCCGCCCCATCGTCCTCGGCGAACTGGTCGGTAGGTTTGATCAGACCGAATGCCGCCTTGACCTTGTTCTCGATTTCCTCTGTGAGTTCCGGATTGTCCTTGAGGAACTGACGCACGTTTTCGCGTCCTTGCCCCAGCTGGTCGCCCTCATAGGTGAACCACGAGCCAGACTTTTTGACGACGTTGGCCTGCAACGCCATATCAAGCACGGAACCTTCCTTGGAGATGCCCTCGCCGTACAGCACATCGAATTCGGCGGTCTTGAACGGCGGAGCCATCTTGTTCTTAACAACCTTGACCTTGGTACGGTTGCCGACAGCCTCATCACCGTTCTTAATGGTCTGGATACGGCGGATGTCCATACGTACGGACGCGTAGAACTTCAATGCCTTGCCGCCGGTGGTGGTCTCCGGATTACCGAAGAACACGCCAATTTTCTCACGCAACTGGTTGATGAAGATGGCGGTGGTACCGGCTTGCGCCAGCGCACCGGTCATCTTACGCAACGCCTGACTCATCAGGCGCGCCTGCAGGCCGACATGGCTGTCTCCCATCTCGCCTTCGATTTCCGCTTTCGGCACCAAGGCCGCGACGGAATCGATGACAATCACGTCAAGCGCGCCGGAACGAATCAGCATGTCAGCGATTTCCAATGCCTGCTCGCCATTGTCCGGCTGAGAGACGATCAACGAATCGGTGTCGACGCCCAGCTTACGGGCATAGACCGGATCGAGCGCATGCTCGGCATCGATGAATGCGGCCACACCGCCGGCCTTCTGGGCATTGGCCACCACATGCAGCGCCAATGTGGTCTTACCAGAGGATTCCGGTCCGTAAATCTCCACAATACGGCCTTTAGGCAGGCCGCCGATGCCTAATGCCATATCCAAAGCCAAGGATCCGGTCGGAATGACCTCGACATCCTGTTCCGGGCGGTCGCCAAGTCTCATGGCCGATCCCTTGCCGAAGCTTTTCTCGACCTGCGCGAGCGCTGTGTCGAGCGCGGCCTGACGGCGCGGATCGATTCCATTCGCGGACTTGTTCTGTGCGGCGTTCTTTGCCGCGCTCGTCTGTGCCATGACTACTCCTTGTTGTTGACCGAGACGAATGAATGGATTCACCGTAAAACCGCATCATCCATCTGCGCAAGTTCAATCGGCCATTGTGGTCGAAGAACATGCATTTCGACACGCCGAAGACCGCTTTCCCTTGAAATTCCAGCATTCTGAAACTTCGCGGCGAGCCGTTGACGACCTGCCTAATCCGTGCTTCTGTGGATAACTATACCCCATTATCCGAACATCTGTTCGAAATCGGTGTTTTGCGATAGCCGAACTCCGCCTAACGCACCGGCATTGGTGGCGCGTTATGGTCCTTTCCCCAACGTTTGGAGTCAGGAATGTTCATCTGGTCGCACAGAACGTTCCATACCACGCGGGGCTCCTCCCCCATTTCAAGCGCTTCGACGGCTGTCAGACCGTTCAATCGATCAAGCACTTGGTCGCGTGCGAGCGCGCGGCCATAGCTACGGCCGAGTACCTCTTCAAGCAACTGCCAAAATTCACGTTCCTGCACGCGCTCAAGTGTACACAGCAAGCGCAACCAAAAGAAAACGCCCGACGGAACAAGCCGCCGGGCGTTAGACGTCCAACAGGAATCAGATTGCGACGGAATCGAGATAATCGGCGACCATGCGCAGCATCTGCGCCGTGGAGACGCCCAACGATTGCGCAATCGAGCTCAGCAGCTCGGAGCTGGCCTCTTTTTGGCCACGCTCCACTTCGGAGAGGTAACCCAACGACACTCCGGCCTTTTCGCTCACCTCACGCAACGTTTTGTGGTCATGGGTGCGCAGATCGCGCAGTACATGGCCGATGGCCTCGCGAAGCGATACCTCTCTGGGTTCGTCGGTGGTTTCCGTGGCTGCCGACATGGATCGTGCGGAAACGCGTTCCGCGTCTTCCTCCCGCCATATGCGGGTCAATGCGGCCTGGCGCTCGTCTTTGGCCTTTTTGGCCGCGCGGGCACGCAGCACCTGCTGCTGGGCGAACATCACCGCGCGGCGCTGGGCTGGGGTGAGTTCCCTGACGCGGGCGTTGCCGCTTTGCACCGCGGGAACCATCGCCTTGAGTTCCATCTGTTCCTTGGTGAGTGTCATCGTGTCCATGCCGCCAGCCCCTTTCGCTTTTCATACGTACGTCCACTATGGTCAACACCCATATTCGTGGATTATTCCTGTGAAAGTGCTGAAAGAGTCCTCAGTTTTTCCAGAATACATTGCACGGTTTCGTGCCGCACGGCTTCCCGATCACCCTTCAGACGCAGCTCATAAGCAGCTGTTTGACGCGCACGAATGCCATTGAAGCCACAGGGCAGGGAGCAGCCGATGTACACCAGGCCGGCAGGTTTGTCACCATCCGGTCCCGGCCCTGCAACACCGGTAGTGGCCAAGCCGATGACACAGTCTCCATCCTCGGTCTGTCGGTATAGTTGCGCGGTTCCCGCAGCCATCTGCCGCGCCACTTCGGGGTGGACCGCCCCTTCTCGGGCCAGCAGGTCGGCATTCACGCCGAGAATCTTCGCTTTGGCGCGAATGTCGTAGGTCACCGCCGAGCCGAGGAACACTTTCGATGCGCCTGGTATGCGTACGAAGGCGTCGGCGAGTAGACCTCCCGTCAGTGATTCGGCGGCGGCGATTTTGAAATGGTTGGCTTCGCAATAGCGTAAAACGGCTGCGGCCAGCTCATCGCATTGCGATT
>ENA-OOXF01002574-OOXF01002574.1-human-gut-metagenome-genome-assembly--contig:-NODE-2574-length-10003-cov-4.438279_pt1 | contig 10003 bp, 10 predicted proteins | sample MGYA00241586_ERZ501341 | MGnify/ENA primary metagenome ERZ501341 (study PRJEB25962, sample SAMEA2042985) | human gut metagenome | biome: human gut; feature: human-associated habitat; material: faeces... | reverse complement strand
GAACAGTCCAGTGGACTGTTCCACGACGGAGCAATCTTTCTTCCGCATATAACTCAATGGCTCCCTTAACCAAGGGAGCCAAAACCGTATTAATAACCGACATAAAAGGAGACCACCATGCGTCTGCTCATCATGGGCCCCCAGGGCGTGGGCAAGGGCACCCAGGCTGCTCTGCTCGCCGAACACTTCAACATCCCCACCATCTCCACCGGCGACATCTTCCGCTACAACATCAAGAACAAGACCGAACTCGGCCTTGAGGCGATGAGCTACACCGACAAGGGCGAGCTGGTTCCGGACTCCCTGACCAACAAGATCGTCAAGGATCGTCTGGCCAAGGAAGACTGCAAGAACGGCTGGATCCTCGACGGCTACCCGCGTAACGCCGCCCAGGTCACCGCTCTCGACGAGATGCTCGCCGACCTCGACACTCCGCTCGACCACGTGGTGGCCCTCGAAGCCGCCCGCGACGTGCTGCTGGAGCGTATGAAGAAACGCGCCGCCGAGCAGGGCCGCGCTGACGACACTCCGGAGGCCATCGCCAAGCGCCTGGAGACCTATGAGAAGGAAACCGCTCCGCTGCTCGACATCTACGAGGCCCGTGGCCTGCTCGTCGTGGTCAACGGCGTCGGCGACATCGACGAGATCAGCGGCCGTATCATCAGCCACCTCGAGTAGTAGGTTCGGCAGCCCGGGCAACAAGCCGGAGTGATGCCGAAATATCACATCAACGTTTCCATACCCCTGTGCGACACGCCGAGTGTTCGTACAGGGGTATGTGCGTATATAGTTGACAGTTGGTGTGTCTTCGGATATGCCATAGTAATCATCCAACGGAATAGGACTAGAGGCACATGGCAAAAGACGGTGTGATTGAAGTCGAAGGACAGGTCGTGGAAGCACTGCCTAACGCGATGTTCCGCGTTGAACTCGAAAACAAGCACATCGTGCTCGCCACGATTTCCGGCAAAATGCGTAAGAACTACATTCGTATTCTGCCGCAGGATCGTGTCGTGCTCGAAATGAGCCCTTACGACCTGAACCGCGGACGCATTACGTACCGTTACAAGTAAAGGTACACAAGAAAAGGATAACCATGAAGGTCAGCCCTAGCGTGAAGAGGATCTGCGAAAACTGCCGCGTGATCCGCCGTCACGGCCGCGTCATGGTGATCTGCGTCAACCCGCGCCACAAGCAGCGTCAGGGCTGAGAGCAGATTCTCCAGCGGCACTAAGTAAATAAGGCACTCTCTCACAGTGCTTCCCGCAAGGGAACGACACTGAACCACGGGTACGTAGGCCCGTGCCGGGTAACCGGGCGAGCGGGTGCAAGACCTACGGCAACAAGAAGGAATCGCAATGGCACGTCTTGCCGGAGTCGACATCCCCAATGAGAAGCGCATCGAGATCGCCCTCACCTACATTTTCGGTGTGGGTCGCACTCGTGCCAAGGAAACGCTTGCCGCGACCGGTATTAGTCCGGACATCCGCGTCAAGGATCTCACCGACGAGCAGCTGATTACGCTGCGTGACTACCTCGAAGCCAACTACAAGATCGAGGGTGACCTGCGTCGTGAAGTCGATGCAGATATTCGTCGCAAGATTCAGATCAACTGCTACCAAGGCCAGCGTCACCGTAAGGGACTTCCTGTGCGCGGCCAGCGCACCAAGACCAATGCTCGTACCCGCAAGGGCCCGAAGCGCACGGTCGCCGGAAAGAAGAAGGCCACCAAGTAGTCGGTGGCATGATTCGGGCCACGGGATGATTTTCATCCCATCGCCCGAACGTCAACAACAAAGTTCGTTACTAGGAAACGAGGGTCAATGGCAGCGCCTAAGCAAGCCGCTCGTAAGCCCCGTCGTCGCGACCGCAAGTCGGTCCCGGTCGGCCAGGCTCACATCAAGTCCACTTTCAATAACACGATCATTTCGATCACCGATCCGTCCGGCGCCGTGGTGTCCTGGGCGTCCGGTGGCGATGTCGGCTTCAAGGGCTCCCGTAAGTCCACGCCGTACGCCGCTGGCATGGCCGCCGAATCCGCAGCCCGCAAGGCTATGGAGCACGGTCTCAAGAAGGTCGACGTGTTCGTGAAGGGCCCGGGTTCCGGTCGTGAAACCGCCATCCGTTCCCTGCAGTCTGCGGGCCTCGAGGTTGGTTCCATCACCGACGTCACCCCGCAAGCCCACAACGGCGTTCGTCCTCCGAAGCGTCGTCGCGTCTGAGCACTCAGCAATACCAAATCCATCCAAAACCGCCTGACCGGTGAGTGCACCACCGAGTTCAAGCTGAAAGGATAACCACAGTGCTTATTGCACAGCGTCCGACTCTTACCGAGGAATCTCTGAATCCGCAGCGCTCCCGCTTCACCATCGAGCCGCTCGAGCCTGGCTTCGGCTACACGCTCGGCAACTCGCTGCGTCGCACGCTGCTGAGCTCCATCCCGGGTGCTGCCGTGACCTCCGTGCGTATTTCCGGTGCCCTGCATGAGTTCACCACTCTGCCAGGTGTCCAGGAAGACGTCACCGAGATCCTGCTGAACATCAAGGGCATCGTGCTCACCAGCGAATACGACGAGCCTGTGGTCATGTATCTGCGCAAGAGCGGCAAGGGCGAAGCCGTGGCTGGGGACATCACCCCGCCGGCCGGCGTCACCATTGCCAACCCGGAGCAGCACATCGCTACCCTCGCCGACGATGGCGAACTCGAGATCGAGTTCACTGTCGAGCGTGGCCGTGGCTATGTTCCTGCCCAGATGAACAAGCAGGACAACGATGAGATCGGCCGTATTCCGGTTGATTCCATCTACTCCCCGGTACTCAAGGTGAGCTACAAGGTCGAGGCCACCCGTGTGGAACAGCGCACGGACTTCGACAAGCTCATCCTGGACGTGGAGACCAAGCCCGCCATCTCCCCGCGTGACGCGGTGGCTTCCGCCGGTTCCACCTTGGTGGAGCTCTTCGGCCTGTGCCGTGAGCTCAACGCCCAGGCTGAAGGCGTCGAGGTCGGTCCGGCCCCGGTGGCCGAGGAGACCAACCCCGAGATGGCCGTTCCGATTGAGGACCTCAACCTGACGCAGCGTTCTTACAACTGCCTCAAGCGCGAGGGCATCCACACCATCGGTGAGCTTGTCTCCCACACCGAGCAGGACCTGCTCGACATCCGCAATTTCGGTATGAAGTCAATCGATGAGGTCAAGGAGAAGCTGCAGACCTTGGGCCTGAGCCTCAAGTCCTCGCCGATGGCCTTCGATACCAATAATCTCGAAGGTGGCACGTTCTTCTCGCCGGAAGACGAGTGATCTGCCTCTTTGACCAATCGTTCGTTCACTAGGCAAGCAGATGTTCGGGCATATGCCCACCTGCTTGCCTGAAGAACGGACATATAAGGAGTAAACCCAATGCCTACACCTAAGAAGGGCCCGCGTCTGGCTTCCAGCCCCGCACACGAGCGCCTCATGCTGGCAAACATGGCGACCAGCCTGTTCCAGAACGGCCGCATCACCACCACGCTGCCGAAGGCCAAGCGCCTTCGTCCGCTGGCAGAGCGCCTGATCACCTTCGCCAAGCGTGGTGATCTGCACTCCCGCCGTCGCGTGATGCGCGTCATCCGCAACAAGTCCGTGGTGCACATCCTGTTCACCCAGATTGCCGAGCAGATGGAGCAGCGTGAAGGTGGCTACACCCGTATCGTCAAGATCGCTCCGCGCGTTGGCGATGCCGCTCCGGCCGCTGTGATCGAGCTCGTCACCGAGCCGGTGAGCCCGAAGCAGGCCGTGGTGAAGGAAGCCGAAGCCGCAACCAAGGTTGCCGCTGCCGAGGCTCCGGAAGCCGCCGCTGAAGAGGCTACCGCTGAGAACGCCGAGTGAATCGCTCTTAGCTGATTGAAGGCCGGGAATCGCAAGGTTCCCGGCCTTTGTCATATCTGCTGCCAAGACTGTCGCGCCACATGCCTCACTATGCCAGCCATTTGCTATGCTCAATGCCGTGAGACTACGCATCGATTTGGCATATGACGGTACCGGCTTCTACGGATGGGCGAAACAGCCCGAAATACGTACGGTACAGGGCGAAATCGAACGCGTGCTGCATACCATTCTTCGCGTACCGGAAGGAGACCCGACCGAACCGCTGCGCCTTACCGTGGCCGGACGAACCGACACCGGCGTGCACGCCTCGCATCAGGTATGCCATCTGGACGTCAACGAGGACGTGCTCAAACGCTGCGTCGGCCACATGGACGTGCCGCCCGTCATCGCGCTTACCCGCAGACTTCAGCGCATGCTGCCGGCCGATATCGCAATCCGCGGCATCGCACCCGCTCCGGACGGTTTCGACGCGCGTTTCTCCGCGTTGGAACGTACCTACGTGTACCGAATCGCCGATAGGTCAAGCGAGGTGGACCCCCGTACCAGAAACTTCGTATTGCATATCGACGATGAACTTGACCTCAAATCCATGAACGAAGCCGCTGCGATGACGATCGGCCTGCACGATTTCGGCTCGTTCGCCACCCCAAATCCGGGCGGCACCACCATACGCGAGGTGAAGACCGCGTATTGGCGTCGCGTGCCGCAGCGGACGCTTATCGACGACGGCATGACGATGGGGGAGCGGTACCGTACGCCGACCGTGGAATCGGGCCTCGTCTGCTTCGTGATCGTCGCCGACGCGTTTGCACGCAATATGGTGCGCTCCCTCGTCAACGGCTGCGTGCAGGTCGGTATCGGCAAACGTTCCCTCGACTGGTTTGCAGGAAAAATGGCGGCTCCGCTGCGCGAAGGCTCCACAGGACCGATCGCGCCGCAAGGACTGACGCTGGAGCATATCGAATATCCGGCCGACGACCAGCTGGCGGTCCGCGCCGAAGCCATTCGCGCCAAGCGCACACTGTAGCTTTATTGCGATTGTCACAGCCAGGTTACGGGCGCTTGTTATGTCCATTGCCGAGACATTGTCGTAACAGACCGTTTCGTTTTCCGGAAACGCTGGTTCGTTAGGTTTTTCTTCCATCAAGGCACGATGCCTCAGATTGGCATGCGTTCGCATGGGGTGGAAGGGAGCGTGGAACGATGATTGAATCCGCCGCACGAAGGTTGGCTTCGGAACTGGTCGATCGTCGGGAGTCGATCAACCGGGAGCTGAGCCGTAATGGCGTACGGTTCGGCATCTACAAGAACGGCGAGTACCATGACCGGCTGTTTCCGTACGATCCGATTCCGCGCATCATCGAATCGGACGAATTCGACAGAATGGAAGCCGGACTGAAACAGCGCGTCAACGCGTTGAACGCCTACCTGCGCGACATCTACTCCGACAAGCAGGCCATCAAGGACGGCATCGTGCCGGAAGAATACGTGTACACGTCCGCGGGATACTTTCCGCAAGTCAACGGCGTGACACCTCCGGGCGGCGTGTTCGCGCACATCGCCGGCGAGGACCTGGTGCAGGGGCAGGACGGGCAATGGTGGGTGCTGGAAGACAATCTGCGCATTCCATCCGGTGCCAGCTATCCGCTGTTCGCCCGCGATATCGAACGCAGAATCACGCCCAGCCTGTTCCGCAACGTACGTGTGCGCGACAATCGCGATTATCCACGACTGCTGCGCCAATCCATGGATTTCGTCTCCACCGACGGCATAGCAGTGGTGCTCACCCCCGGCAGGTACAATTCCGCGTTCTTCGAACATGCATACCTGGCCGAGAAAACCGGCGCGGCGCTCGCGTTCCCCGAAGACCTCGAAGTCGTGGACAACAAAGTGTACTTCCTCGACTATGCCGGCAGGAAACACCGCGTCGGTGTGGTCTACCGCCGTCTGTCCGACGAATATCTCGACCCGTTCGCGTTCAACCCGGATTCCGTGATCGGCGTGCCGGGAATCCTGTCCGCCTACAGGTCGGGCAATGTGGCGATCGTCAACGCTCCGGGCAACGGCGCGGCCGACGACAAGGCCATCTACTATTTCGTGCCGAACATGATCCGCTATTATCTCGGCGAAGAGCCGATTCTGCACAATGCGCCGACCTACATGCCGATGTTCGACAAGGACCGCAAGGAGGTACTCGACCGGCTCGGCGAACTGGTCATCAAGGATGTGGCGGAAGCGGGCGGCTACGGCGTCGTGTTCGGCTCATCGCTCGACCGGTCGCAACGAGAGGAACTGGCCGAACGCATCAAGGCCGAACCGCGCCGGTTCATCGCGCAGGAGGTCATCCAATTCAAGGACATCGACGTGGTGGACCCCGAAACCGGACAGATGAGCCCACGTAAATGCGACCTGCGCGCCTTCGTGGTGACCGGCAAGAACACGCACGCATGGTATTCGGGACTGACATGCTACTCGTCCATACCGGGCCAGATGATCGTCAACTCATCACAGGGCGGCGGTTTCAAGGACACCTGGGTACTGGCCAAAGAGACCGGCGTGGAGCATGATTACGCACCCGGCTCGGAGGTCGTGCGCGTGCTGGAGCAGTCCCGCAAGCACTCGCTGGCACTCGTCACCGCGTCGAAGGCCGACAACCTGTTCTGGCTCGGCCGCTACACGGAACGCGTATTCACCACGCTGAGCCAATTCTTCCCCTTCTACGACCGTGTGATGGACACGGATGTGGACGCGTTCCGACCGTTCGCCCGCGCGCTCGACCTGCCGGAGGATTTCGAGGATTTCGACGCGTTCATCCACAGCTTCCTGTACGACGAGAAGAATCCGGATTCCGTACGCAGCGCCATCGTCTACGCGTTCAACAACGCGGTGATTCTGCGCCCCGAACTTGGTTCTCGCTCGTTGCAGCAGGTGGAGTTGGCCATGAGCTCCATAGTGGAGGCATCCGAATACGGCGGCATGGACGCGGACATCTTCAAACACCGCGACATCGCGGACAACATGCTCGCCTTCTGGGGAGGTGTGGAGAATTCCCCCGTCGAACCGACTCTGAAATCGTTCATTTTCGTGGGCAAATATCTGGAACGTCTGGATCTGTACACACGATTCGGATATTCCGTGGAAGAGCTCAAGGCGCCGCTCGCCAAACTGGGCAGCTACATCCTGCCGTTGAACGGTCTGCCGGTACCGCAATGCTTCGCCGAAGGATTGCGCTGGCTGGTCGGCCAGCTGCCGCAGCGGGGATATGCGGAGCTTGCGGAAAAACTGGGGATGCTGCTGAAAGATTTCGATGGGCGCATCTCCACGAAGGATCTGAAGGATCTGGGCATGCTCAACACGATGGACATGGACGCCGCGCGACTGTGAAGAATACGTGCCACAGCCATCGCACGGTGCGTGTATAACGGCTAGAACAAGGCCCACGGCGTGGAAAACGCCGAAGGAACGACAATAATCGCTGAGGAGACGATGTGAAGAAACTGGTGTTTGACTATGAGATGAAGCTCTCATTCAGCTCGCCCGTGACCGACCATCGCTTCCAACTGCGCTGCATTCCAGCCACCGGCCCACGCCAGCAGGTGATCGACGTGGCAGTCAAAATCGAACCGGATGTGGAACTCGAAACCACCATCGATTCCTTCGATTCCGTGGTGATGACCGGATTCATTCCCGAACCGCACACCATGTTCAACTACTCGGTGACCGGCATCGCCTTCGTGGACAACGCGCATATCAAATCCGAAATCTACAAGCCGCTGTACCGCTTCAATTCGGCGTTGACAGTGCCGGGGCCGGCCATCGAAGCGTTGATCGGCATCTGCCGTGAACGCATCGCGTCCCTGCCTGCCGACTGCACGCCGATCGACCAAGCCCGTGAGGTGATGGACGAGGTGTTCAAAACGTTCGTCTACACGCCGGCCTCCACCACCATCCGCACCACCGCCGAGGAAGCGTTCGCTCAACGCAAGGGCGTATGCCAGGATTACGCGCACGTCATGCTGTCCGTGTGCCGGCACGTCGGACTCACTGCCCGATACATCGCGGGATTGCTCGGTGGCGAGGGCGCCACGCACGCATGGGTCGAAATCTACCATGATGGACGTTGGGTCGGTTTGGACCCCACACACAACCGTATGGTCGACGACAACTACATCACCATCGCCCATGGCCGCGATTACCGCGACTGCATGCTCGACATCGGCATCTTCTCCGGCTGCGACGTCAAGCAGGACCAGTGGGTCAACGCTTCCGTGCACGAGCAGGGATACTGATTCCCCGACGTTTTCTCGATGCCGGATTCCGTATTTCGGCAGATGCAAAGCAGATAAACAAAAAAGGCCGAAACGCCATTGTTTCAACCTTCATTGCATGCGGATAAGGCGAGATTCGAACTCGCGGAGGGGTTCGCCCTCACACGCTTTCGAGGCGTGCTCCTTAGACCGCTCGGACACTTATCCATTCGTCACCTGAAAACAAGCAACTTGATAATTGTGCCACAGTGGTGGCGATTGTCAAATCGGACTGGCTGCAACGGTGTGATTTCCGGCGTGTCTTGCTTTGCGCCCGACTGTGCGTCCTTAGGCGAACAGCGCTTCGTCGAAGGAAGGATAGCCCCAATCAAGCGCCAATTCGACACGGTCCGCAATCAGACCGGCAAGCACGCCCAGGGATTGCGCTCGCGAATCCGTCGACTGTTTTGCATTGGTGACGCGTGACTGGGAATGATCGTTCGCGGCATTGGAGCTTCCGGCGATTGCCGTTATCTCGCTTCGCGCGCAGTTCATTTCGATGGTGGCGTCGGTCGGTGCCGTAAGGCCGGTGGCGGAATCGAGCATCGTGTCGGGGTGGGCGAGCAAGGCGGTGGCCTCGTACGTTTTCCTACGATCGTCAATGGCGCCCGAGAAGGATGCGAACCGTTGCGATGTGGTCTTATGACGATCGCTGATATCCAGCGTCGCATGGCCGCTGTTGCGGGCCGCCAGCACTTCCATGGCGAATCCGGCACGGTCCTCGTCCTGCGCGGCGGTGGCAAGGGACTTGGAATCGACGTCAAGCGATTCGACATCGTCAAAACGCGACAGCGTGATCGGCGCGACGGCCACCGACAGTTGATCGCCCAGTGCGCGAGCCATATGACGTGCCTGCGCGCTGCGCAACGTGCCTTCGGCAAAACGCGCCGGACATTGCGCCGCGGTGTTCGTCCATGCGGAGACCGCCTGCTGCGCCGAGAAATAGCGGCGGATGATGTGCTGATGCTGGTCGTGTGCGATCTTGTTATCGGCGGTGGCATCGAAATAGGCCTTCTCGCACGGGCTTTGCCGTTGTTCGGCTTCAGCCCTGCCTGCGATCCTGGGCATGGAGCATGCCGTCAGCGCCGGCATGAGGATAGCGGTGCAAAGCAATGCGCAGACGCGTTTCGCGATAAAAGAAACCGAGCGGAAAGAAGGGGTACGTGTCTGCATGAATCATTAGACTAATATCTGACTGTGACCATTGGGCCATGCGCTCGGAATAACTTCATATAGGAGGTCTTGGAAATATGGAACTGGACCTGGCAGGAATGCACCAGCTCGCCGCTGGGCAGGGAATTGATCCCGAGACGCTGGATGCCGCACTCTCGGAAGCATTGCGACTGGCATATCTGAAAACCCCTCACGCTGCGAAGCACGCTCGCGTCGAGCTTGATCCGCGTGCGGGAAGCTTCACCGTATGGGCCCAGGACGAGATTCCTGGCGAGCCGACTGAAGACGATCCCCATCCCGCGCCGACTCTGGGCGAGGAATACGACGACACTCCGCACGATTTCGGCCGACTGGCCGCTGCGACCGCTCGTCAGGTGATCAGCCAGCTGTTCCGCAAGGCCGAGGATGACAAGGTGTTCGGCGCGTTCTCCGGTCAGAAGGGCAAGCTCATCACCGGCATCGTGCAGCAGGACGTCAAGGACACATCCAACGTGCACGTGGCCGTCGGCGACGTCGAAGCCCTGCTGCCGCGCCGCGAGCAGGTGCCCGGCGAACGCTACCGTCACGGCGAACGTATCCGCGTGTACGTGGTGAACGTGGCCCGTGGTCTGAAGGGCCCGGAAATCGTGGTGTCCCGTTCCCATCCGGAGCTGGTCCG
>ENA-OOXF01002569-OOXF01002569.1-human-gut-metagenome-genome-assembly--contig:-NODE-2569-length-10011-cov-1.772499_pt1 | contig 10011 bp, 8 predicted proteins | sample MGYA00241586_ERZ501341 | MGnify/ENA primary metagenome ERZ501341 (study PRJEB25962, sample SAMEA2042985) | human gut metagenome | biome: human gut; feature: human-associated habitat; material: faeces... | reverse complement strand
TTTCTTGCTTTAATAAACAAATAGCTTCTTCAGCCATCGTAGAAGCTAAAATACGATCTTTAGGTACAGGAGAGCCGCCTCTTTGAATATGTCCTAAAACAATTGATCTTCCTGAATAACCTGTTTCTTTACTAATACGATTTGCTAATTTTTCCACATCCAATATATTCTCACTTACAATAATAATGGCATGTTTTTTATGATACACTTCTTCACATTTTTTTAATTCTTCAATTACTTTTGTTTCATCAAAACCCGTTTTATCTGTAATAACGATTTCACTTCCACAAGCTATTGCAGAATTAATAGCAAGATTATCTGCATGATTGCCCATGACTTCAATCACAAAGCAACGATGATGTGAACTCGATGTATCTCTTAATTTATTAACGGCATCTATGATATTATAAAGTGCTGTATGAAAACCTATCGTTTCATCAGTTCCATGGATATCATTATCAATTGTTCCTGGAAGTGCGATACAAGAGATTCCCTTTTTAGCTAACGCCATCGCTCCTCTATAACTTCCATCTCCACCTATAACAACTAAACCTTCTATTTTCCTTTTTTTAAGTTGTTCAACGGCAAGATCTTGAATTTTTTCATTTACAAATTCTTTTATTTTTTCATAGTCCTTCATAATATTCCCCCACACTGAAATTATATCACAAGTTCAGTGTGGTAGTCAACTTTTTTATTGTAAGAATAGAACGTCATATTCTGGCATTTTTCAACATATTTATTAGATATTCAAAAAAGATTCACACTTTGTATTAAAGCATGAATCTTTTATTTTATGTATTCTTTTTATGTATTTTGTAAACCATTACAGTCATGTCATCTTTTTCTTTTCCGAAGTCATTGTCTATGGCTTCTTTTAATATTAAATCTGCCATTCTCTGTGCATCATCTGTCTCAATTTCTTCCAATATTTCTTGCATCCATAAGTCCTTGCTTATGTATTCTTTGTTGGATTCTAGTATTCCATCACTGCACATTACAACTATATCTCCGTCTTGAAGGTCGTAGTTATATTCTACTAAATCTATATTGTTTAGTATTCCTGTTGGTAACGAAACTGATTTTAGTGTTTCTACATTTCCTCCTCTTTTTACAAATGTTGGACAAGCTCCATTTTTTATAAATTTCATATTGCCTTTATACAAGTCTAATATGCTTACATCCAGTGTTGCATACATGTCCTCGTCTGTGTTTGCGGATATTGTTGTATTTACTAATTTTAGAGCTGTATCGTTGTTGAAGCCAGATTTTAGCAATCTTTCTAATGTTTTTATCGCAATTTTGCTACTCTTTCTAGCATCTGGTCCAGAGCCCATTCCATCGCTTATTGCAAGCAAATATTTGCCATCTTCTAGCCTTGTTTGCAAGGTTGTGTCACCAGATATTATAGAGTCAAACTTCTTGGCTTTTGCAAGTCCTACTTGCATTGTAAATTCATCTTCTGATGTAAATGTGTACATACAAGTATTGTCGTTTGCTCTTAGCCCACATTTTTGTTTTTGTAAAACCATTTTTTCGTTAAATACTTTTGCTAAAATTCGCGCAATTTTTTTAACTCCACACTCTTTTCCATCCACAGAATCGCACACACCTGTGTATAACGTTATAATGTATCTACCGCTATCTTCTTGTTTCACAGTAATGTCTTTTAATTCTATTTCTTTTTCCTCTAGCAATTTTTTTACTTGCTCTTTTTGAGTTTTGTATATATCATCTTCATCTTTTGTAATTTGATTTGCCAAGTTTGATAATGCTTCAGAAACTCCATTTAATTGACTTGACATTGTTTTTTTGTTCTCGTCTAGTTTCTTTTTCCATATAAAGTTTAACTTGCTAACTCTATATGCAGAATTTATAGCTCTTACAATCTCATCAATATCGTTTTGAGCAACATAGTCATCTTCCTTAGAATCTGCACTAAATCCCATTATGTAATTGTTATGGCTTGCAAATATTTTTACTATATCTTTTCTTGTAATAACTTCTCTTGCCATAAGTTGCTCAAAAATTTCATCTAAAATATTTTCGTTATTATTATAGATGTCTTCATATAATAGATTTTCTTCTTTGCCTTCCAAATTGTTATATAATTCATCTTCAAATAGTTCTTGGTTAGCCTTTTCTTGCTTTTCTAGCTCTTCGTCTGTAACAATTGTGGCAGCAGCATTTTCATACTCTCTTGCCATTGCAGAAATTGTGTTAGACATGTTTGTAAGCTTATTTATAGTCTCTTTATTTTCTTCCAAAGTTCTTGTAGTTGTTTCTGGAAGCATCTTAGTATTTCCAACTAAATCACTTATTTCGATTTTATATGATTTTGGAATTGCAAGAAGTCCAAGAGCGGCAATTAATATCTCTTGAAATTTTATTACCTCTACTGTGTTTCCATTTGCAACATATGATAATACTACATTTCCTATTATGAATCCAACTATAACCCCTACTCTGCCAAGTCTATTTAATAGACCTGCAATCATTCCAGATATCGCATATGCAGCTAACATTACAGGTTGTTGACCTGATAATATTCCGACTACCGTTCCTATTGTTATTCCAGTAGTTCCGCCCACTAGTACTCCATTCTTCCAGCCCATTACCAGTACTAATAGGAACTTTGTTGTTTCTTATCAGAATGCACAATATATTTCTAATTGAGAAACCAAATATGCTAAAGTTTCCTAAACAATTTACGGCTAATGCAAGCATTAAACTTGCTCCCATTACCTCTTCTATTGAAAATACTTTTTTTATTTTTATCTCTTTGAATACAATTAATGAATTTACAAAAACTTTATATAAAATTGCTGTAGTTATTGTTATCATTAATGTATACAATAAATCATAAACTAGAAAACCTTTAAATAAAAGCTTAATCATCTGAACAATGAATACTGCAACAGTCATTTGCATTCCAACTTTTAATTTTTCATTGCTTTCTTCTTGCTCAATTGGTCTTTTTATTAGCACTAACGCTACAAATATTAGCAGTGTTAATATGTAAAATAAAAGACCACTTCCGCCAAACTTTATTGCTGTTCCAACTAATGTTACTAAGCATACAATTAGTGCTGGAACGCCCGCTCCAAAACTAGCTGCCGTAATGGCATAACCAAATGGTGCAGCACTTGTAAATACTGGGCTATTTTGCCCTCCTAGCAAAGACATCATAAATGCTAGGGCATAAATAATGATGTTTGGAACACTAAAATTTTGCTTTAATATTCCAATTATCTTTTCTTTTTTGCTTTGCGTAGCAAAATCAACCTCGTCATCAAAAACTTCTTCTGTGTTTTTTGATATATTTTGAAACATCTTTACCACCTCTTACCTTTTTAACTTTTGTACCTTTAACTGTATGCTAGTATTTTAGTACAAGCCTTGTAATTTGTTTGTCGTTTTTAGGCAAAAATTTAAAAAAGCGTTTTACATCTTGTGATATATTTTTATTATATTTTTTTAATTCTTCTATTATTTTTATTTATATTAAAAAATATCAAAGTTATTTTATATTATTTTGGCGGAAAATACAAGAGTTTGGGGATAATTTCTAGTTGTTAAAATAATTATTCGTAAGAATCCAAAATCAATTAAAATATTATGAAAAAGTTGTAACTTAATAAACTTATTAATACAGGAAATAAAATAAAAAAAGTATGTGCAGTTGCATTACACATACATTCTCATAATGACAGCATACGATTTTTGGTTGTCATCTTATACATAAATATATACCACATTATTAAAACCATGTCAAACATTTATGCTAATTTATGCAATACTACCGAATACGGTAGTATTGTGCGTATTTTATCTTCTTTTATCCAATTATTTTTAATTTAATACATAAATTGCAATATTCAAATATGAAGCAAATAAAATCCAAAGTAGATATGGAACTTGTAATATACCTGCAACTTTATTTTTTTGGTAGAATAACACAATCATGTAAATTACTATAACATCTAAAACTAGTATCCATATAAATGAAAATAGTTTCCATTTTAATAAAAAGAAGAAGATTGACCATAAAGCATTTATTCCAAGTTGCACGTAATATACTATTGAAACTTTCGAGTCTACTAATTTTTTACTTTTTAAAATTCCATATGAAATTCCCATTAAAACATACAAAATTGGCCAAATTATAGAAAACAAAATTCCTGGTGGTGCAAGTGGTGGCTTATTTAAAGAACCATAATTAATAAATGGATTTATAATTAGCCCTATAATACCTCCAACTATTACAGGAATTAAAATTGATTTTATATATATCTTTAAATTATTCATAGCAAAATTCTCCTATAAAATTTTATGCTAGGTATAAAAAATTAGAAGTAAGAATAACAAGTTATCATTGCTTTTCTTACTTCTATTGTTGATTTGAGCATTGTTTAATTAATTTTCAACTACATCTATTTTATTTCACTTCCGCCCCATTCAACAGCAGTAAAGCCTTTTCTTTCTATCTTTTCAAGGTTTTGCTCTTTAACCTGTATTGGAGCATTTAGACCTTTATATGTCATAAGTATTCTTATTAATGTATCTGGTTGTTGTGAAAATTCCAGTGGCATATTTTCATTTATTTCATCCATACTAGCAAATCGTATATAATTATATTCATTCTCTTGAAGTTTTGGTAACCAATATATTATAAATTCTTCAGCTTCTCTATCATTTAGTCCTAAAATTGCAAGTTTCTCTTCCAAAAATTTAACAGTATCTTCTCTTTTTACTACAAATCCCTCATCTGTAACATTATATTCTTTCTTATTCTTACTCTCATAATATAGTGCATATAAATTTCTGTTTGTATTAAAATCAATTAAATCTCCATTTGGTTTAGCAAGTACATTCCATCCAGATTTCAAATCATATTCTGGATACACACAAGTTGCTAATTCCGGATAGCCAAGCTTTACATTTATTTGAATTTCATTTTCAGGATATAAATATATTATTGGCTTGTAAACTCCTTGTGACAATATACTACCTTTTGCATTTCCATAATTTTGCAAGTTCTTTATTTCTTCAGTTGTGTAACATTGTCTGTACTCAATTTCTGTTCCCACTGGCATATTAGTTGGAATTGCAATAAAGTAACCACTTCCACTTGCCATTGACCCCTTTGAATCTTCTTTGCCATAAATAATAATTTTACCATTTTCAGTAAAACAATCAATTAAATCCATTGTACACCAGCTTCCACCAGTTGAATATCCTAATACTATATAATTTAATTCTTTGTTTTCATAATAGCTAGATAATTTCGATTTATTATAATATTTTTCCCAAGATGATTCTGTTGTTTTATCTGCCATTTCATCAATTTGGGAATTTATTTCATTTATGCATTTTAAATAGTCATCATAAGAAACTACTTTTTGTATATCAACTTTTGAGTCTATATAATATTCATCTTGGTGATAATTTCCACTCCAGTTTTTTTCGTTTAATCTGTGATAATACGTTTTTCCTTTAATGGTAACTTTTTCATAATCATTTGATCTTTTTGTATCAACATTTTCTATTTCGTAATTTGTATATTTCTCTAATAGTTCCTTTACTTGTTCATCACTATTTATATCAATTACAGATTGTTCATTTTTTAAAACAACAGTTATCATTACAACATTTGTATTTTCAAAAGTTTCATCATACATAATTACAACATAATTTTCGTTATCTGCTGTAGTTACATCATATATAGTATAAAATTTTAAATTTTGATTTGGTTTTTCTGCTGTATAATCCTCTTTTAATTTTGGAATTTCCACTTTATTTTCATCTTTATCAATGGCATTTCTTACAACTTTATTGGTTTTACAATTATAAAAACTATCACTCATCATATATGCTAGGCTTGTCTCATAATCATTTAAATTAGAAGTATATTTTATATCGACATAGTTTCCTTTTAGATTTCCTATATATAGTGTTTCATCAGCACTCAGCATACCTTTCATTGCGTTCTTTGATTCTTCATCTAAATATATAAGTTTCTCTAAATATGCTGTACCATTTTCATATTCATTTTTATATATCAGATTAGAATTTTCGCCTTTTATTATACATGCTCCTTGAACGTTTTTCTCGTCTTCTTCAACAACATTATTTTTATTTTGTTCTTGTAAGTACTTATTTCCTAATACTTTTTTGTCTATTTGCCTTCTGATATAAATACTTCCTAGTATGATAATACCAATTATTAAAATTAATACTATTATTAAAGTATTTAACTTGATCTTTACTTGTTTTTTTCCCTCCATTTTTTCCCCTTTCGTTTTACTAAATTCTACAATTAAATATTATCATACTGTATATATTTTTACAACATACTTTTCTCACTCTTCTGCAAAAATTATTAATTTTTCTATTGCACAAAATATCGCCCAAAAAGGGGCGTCCCTATTGGGCGAAAAATTTATTTTATTACTTTTTCTGCATATGTGTTGTTTACTATTTTGTTGTATGGTGCTTTTTGTGTTAGTTCTCCTGCTTCTGTCATTATTAATTGTAGTTTATCGAAGCTTTCTTCTTTTAGTACAGGTGTTTCGTTCCATGCGTCTATGTCTTTGTAGCTTTGTACTGATTTTTCTATTGATTCTACGCTTGTGCTTGGGAAGAAGCTTTGTATTGCTTCTGCTATTTCTCTTGATGTGTGTGATTTTACCCATTTTTGTCCTTTATATATTGCACGTGTGAATTTTTCTATTGTTTCGCTATTTTTTTCTATATAGCTTTTCTTTGCGCAATATGCTGTGTATGGCACTTCTCCTGATGCCTCTCCAACTGACGCTACTACATAACCTTTTCCTTCTGCCTCTGTCATTGATGCTGTTGGTTCGAATAGTGTTACGTATTCGGCATTTCCACCGGCGAAGGCTCCTGCCATTAAGTCAAATTTTATACTATCATCTAATACTAAATCTGTTTCTGGGTTTAGTCCATTTTGTTTTAAAACATATTCAAATGTCATGTATGGCACTCCACCTTTTCTTCCTGGTATTACTGTTTTTCCTTTTAAGTCCTGCCATGAGAAATTATCTGTTTTATTTTTGCTTACCAAGAATGAACCATCTCTCTTTGTTAATTGAGCAAATACTTCTACGTAATCTTCTTTTCCTTCGTTATATACATAAATTGAAGCCTCTGGACCACAGAAACCTATGTCACACTGTCCTGCCAATACTGCTGTCATTACATTGTCTGCACCTTGACCTGTTGTTAATTCTATTTTTAAGCCTTCTTCCTCGAAGAATCCGTTAGCAATTGCCACATATTGTGGTGCATAAAAGACTGATCTTGTAACCTCATTTACTTTTAGTGTTTTTATTGCGGTATCATTTTTTTGTGGTCTTGTTGCTATAAATCCAACCGCTATTACAACAGCCACAAGCAATATGCACACTATTATCGTTATAATCTTTTTCATTTTTTTAATTTTCCTTTCTTTATTTTTGAGGCTTTATCAACAGATAAAAAGTAAATTTTATTGTTTTTCTATCGACATATTATTGCCTCTTTCATATTTACCATTACACTTTTATTATAAATTTAGCTTATTTTCATTCTCTTTTATAATAATCTTAATCTTGTACATTCTATCTCTGTTTCATCACAATTTTTTCTAATATTTCTATGCTTTCGTACATTACGGCTGCGACTATTGCAAGAATAATTACACTCGTCATTACCAAATCTAGCTTAAATACCTGCCCTCCATACACAATTAGATATCCGAGTCCTCCTTTTGATACTAAGAACTCTCCAGATATTACTCCGACTAGTGATAATCCTATATTTACTTTTAGAGTATTGAATAATGTTGAGATATTTGCCGGTATTACTATTTTTGTAAGTATTTGAAACTTGCTTGCATTAAAAGTTTCAGCCATTTTTATTTTTTCTTTATCTGTGTTTATGAGTCCATTTAAAATATTTAATATTGTTACAATAAGCGAAATTGCAAGTGCCATAACTATTATAGCTGGCATTCCGGCACCAACCCATATTATTATTACTGGTCCTAGTGCTACTTTTGGTAGTGCATTTAGTATTACCAAGAATGGTTCAGACACCTTAGAAATAAACGACGACCACCATAAAATTATTGCGATTATTACTCCCATTATGGTTCCTAAAGAGAATCCAACCAATGTTTCTATACATGTAATCCTTAGATGTCTTCCTAAATCATTCGATGACAAATTTAGAAATGTTTTTACTATTCTAGATGGTTGGCTAGTAATAAAGCTATCTATTTTTCCAAGCCTTGCAAGAAGTTCCCATATTCCTATAAAAGCAACTACTATTAAAATTTGTGTTGCGAGTATCTCAATTTTTCTAAACTTCTTTTTTCTTAAATATCTTTTTCTATCTTCAGACATTAGTTTCTTTTCCAGCTTCTTTGTCATACTCTTCAAGCTCCTTCCACATTATGTTAAAATACTTACTAAATTTAGGCTTTTCTCTACAATTTAATGGCGTTCTATTTTCCATCTCGAAGTCGATTGTGTATATGTTTTTTACTGTTGCGGGTCTCTGGCTTAAAACCACCACTCTATCTGACATACTTATGGCTTCCGAAATATCGTGTGTAACCATTAGTACCGTTATATTCTCGGCCTTTAAAATTTTGTATATATCTTCTGTTACCATAAGCCTTGTTTGGTAGTCAAGTGCAGAAAAAGCCTCATCTAATAGCAATACCTTCGGACGGATTGCCAGCGTCCTTATTAGTGCAACTCTTTGTCTCATGCCTCCAGACAATTGCGTTGGATATTTATTTCTAAATTCATATAAACCATATTTTTTTAGAAGTTCGATTGCATAATTTTTATTTTCCTCTGTTAATGCCTTTTGAATTTCCAGTCCTAGCAAAACATTTTTATAAATAGTTCTCCATTCTAAAAGATTATCTTTTTGCAACATATATCCCACTTTTCCATCTATGTACACTTCTCCGTTTGTTTTACTTTCTAGCCCAGAAATTATTGATAATAGTGTAGATTTACCACATCCACTTGGTCCAATTATGCTTATAAACTCTCCTTCTTTTACATCAAAATTTATTCCTTTTAATGCTTCTACTTCTCCATTTTCAGCTTGATACGTCTTTGAAATATTTTGTATTCGTACGATGCTTTTTTTCTCCATTTTTTCACAATCCTTTCTTACATTTTATTTGATTGAAAAAAATTAAATTTTCCAATCACCCTCCAAAGTCAATCATCTTACTAATAGTTTATGTCTACTTTTAAAAAGTGCTACAAATATTTAAATAAGCTAAAAGCTGGTTATTTTTACCATGTATTATCACTCGTTTTGTTTCACGTGTGTAAACATATTGTCATAGCTTTGATTATATAATTACTTAAATTATACAAATTTTATATGAAGGAGTTTTTCAATGAATAATTTTAGCAAATATGAGGATAATTTAAATCTAATTGGACCTATACTAAAAGATAAAAGAATTGAAAAAGGACTTTCACTAGAAAAATTTTCTTCTAAACTTCTTTTACTTGGCGTAAACATCCCGGTTACTAGCCTTTACAGAATAGAAAACAACCAAAGAACAGTACGAGACTATGAAATTTGTGCAATATCCGTAGTACTTGGTGTAGATGTAAACGAATTGTTAGGTCCTATTACTGAAAGATTTAAAGTATCGTAAAATTTTAAAAGAGGTAGCTTTTGCTACCTCAAAACCATTTAATATAGATATTTTAAGTTTTATAAATAAAATAGGGTTCTTACTTATTTTCTGGCATAATAATTCCATTATGATATGTACATCTGTCTTATAATATCACCTCCGAGCATATATTCTTATAAATTTCTATTTCTTTTTCCTGGAGCTTGGCTTATATAGAAAATTAAATTATCTTTAGTTAAAAATCTCTTACATTTTAAAAGTTTTTTCTAAGTTTATATCAAAATAATTCTATTTACCTTTAGTTATGGGGGATCAAACTTAATAGTAAATTC
>ENA-OOXF01002565-OOXF01002565.1-human-gut-metagenome-genome-assembly--contig:-NODE-2565-length-10020-cov-2.011540_pt1 | contig 10020 bp, 6 predicted proteins | sample MGYA00241586_ERZ501341 | MGnify/ENA primary metagenome ERZ501341 (study PRJEB25962, sample SAMEA2042985) | human gut metagenome | biome: human gut; feature: human-associated habitat; material: faeces... | reverse complement strand
ATTTGGCAGATCTTTTGACGCAATCCCTTTTCCGTTATCTTCGATTTCGATCTGAACAAAATCCCCTACATCTTTGACGCGCAAATTAATCTTTGGCTTGTCTTTATCCATATATTTTACAGAGTTATTCACAATGTTATGCACCACTCTCTTAATTTGTTCTGGGTCTGCAATAACCTTGACCTTAGGTTCTACATAATTAAAATAACCAAATTCCACATTTTTTGCCTCTAAATCCAAAGACAAATCCTCTGAACAATCATTAAAATAATCATTCACAGATAAAATTGTGAAATTGTACGGAATACGGTTCGTGTCAATTTTTGAATAAAGAGTCAGCTCGTTGATCAGTACGTCCATCTCACTCGCTTTATTGTAAATCGTCCGTACATATTTTGCCACTTTGTCCGGAGTATCTGCCACACCGTCCATGATTCCTTCTGCATAACCTTTGATGGTCGTCACAGGTGTCTTTAGATCATGGGAAATGTTACTGATCAATTCTTTATTTTCTTTGTCAAATTTCAGTTTCTCTTCTGCCGTATTCTTCAGACGTTTTCGCATGTCTTCCAGATCCCCACAGAGCTGTCCGAGCTCGTCATCTGTCTCAACCGGCAGTTCAAAGTCAAGATTTCCTTCTTTTATACTTTTTGTTGCCTCCCGCATCTTTCCGACCGGTCCCATGACACTTCTGTAAATCCAGATGATCAGCACACATGCGGTAAATACAAGTACCAGGAAAATGCATACGATAATCTCCACGAACAGATTTTTCACTTCCGGAATCAGGCTTCCTACATTTGTCACAATAAATGCACTGCCTTCACTTCCATCCGAATACTGAAAATCAATCTGTTTTAGAAGGACTTGTGCTTTTCCTCCAAGATACATGCCATTTTCTGATGTCGTCTCGGCCGCTCCATACTCCGGGAGCTGGCTGATGACTTTCTCAGCTTTAGAAGCCTCCGTACCAATATAGGCAATCGTATCATTCTTTCTCACAAGAAGATAAGATTTTTTATCTTGCAGTTCACCATTCAGACTTTCCAGTTGTGCTGCATCTTCCATTTCTTCCGGATTTTCCCGTATCAATGCCTCCAGCTCACGATATGGCTGTTCTGTCAGCCGTGTAAGAACGGTTACAGAACTAGCCAGACTCTCGACTGTCGTATTCTTGATCCCATAATTTTTCTCAATAGAACTAAGTTGATATTTTCCAACCATACACACAAGCGCCGAAGATAATACAAGTGGAATTAATATAATTGTAAAAAACGCTACTACCAGCCTGGTCTTAAATTTCATAAAATAAATCTCCTTTTAAGTTCAGGTCTCACTCAAAATGCACTTTTGCATCTAAAATCAAGTATAGCATGAAAAAGGACGCTTCACACGAAAGCGTCCATAAACATTTCTAAAAATTTTATAAATCAATCTTACAAATAACTTTTCAGTAACTCTGCTTTGTCTGTCTTCTCCCATGGAAGATCTACATCTGTACGTCCAAAGTGACCGTAAGCTGCTGTCTGTTTATAAATCGGTCTTCTTAAGTTCAACATCTGGATAATTCCAGCCGGACGAAGATCGAAATTCTCACGGATGATTTCAACAAGCTTCTCATCTGAAAGCTTACCTGTTCCAAATGTATCTACCATGATAGATGTCGGGTGTGCAACACCGATCGCGTAAGATAACTGGATTTCACATTTCTTAGCAATTCCGGCTGCCACGATATTCTTAGCAACATAACGTGCTGCGTAAGCTGCAGATCTGTCTACCTTTGTACAATCCTTTCCGGAAAATGCACCACCGCCATGGGGAACCATGCTTCCATAACTGTCTACCATCAGCTTCCTTCCAGTCAGCCCCGTATCTGCATCCAGTCCTCCACAGACAAAACGCCCCGATGGATTGATATAAATCTTGGTTTCCTCATCCGGTGGCAGGGGACGAAGCGCCGGCAATAACACCTTCTTTCGGATCTCCGCTTCCAGCTTTTTCAAATCTTTTTCTTCCGTATGCTGGCAGGACACTACCACACTATCCAGTCGGACAGGCTTCCCATTTTCATATTCTACGGTCACCTGGGCTTTCCCATCCGGTAAGATCCCCTGAATATAAGAGCTTTGTCTGCAGGCAGATAATTCCCGGACAATCCGATTGGCCAGCACCACAGGCATAGGCATGAGCTGCTTCGTTTCATCACAGGCATATCCGATCATCACACCCTGATCCCCTGCCCCTTGGAACCAGTCTATCTGATTGTCAGACACTCCTTCCCTTCGTTCTTTTGAAGTATCGACTGCCCCTGCAATATCGGGACTCTGTCGATGGACAAAAGTGTCCATTGCAATCCCTTCACTGGAATAACCCACGTCAGACAGTACTTTTCGCACAACTGCAAACACATCCGGTTCATAGGTGCTGGTGATTTCCCCTGCCACAATGATCGTTCCTTTCGTAGCAAGCACCTCACATGCTACTCTGGACTGTTCATCCTGTTTCAGACACACATCCAAGATTGCATCTGCAATCTGGTCACACAATTTGTCCGGGTGTCCTTCTGTTACTGCTTCTGCTGTATAAAATTTTCTCATATGAATTCCCTCTCTTTCATGCAAAAAGGCAGGACACCTTCCTTTTTACGGGAACATATCCTGCCTGATGTTTTATATATTGTTTAATTTTCTCATTTAACCTTTTAATCGGCTTTCAATATCTGATGCACTATACAGTACATCTGTTACAATCACCTTATCTCCCTGGATTACAAAAAAGACCGAATAATTGTCTACCAACAATCTTCTCATCTCTTTGCTTCGTTCCGGCTCTGATTCCATAATACGGATTCTCTCAGCCATAGTATCCAATGTTAAAATAGCGTCTGCAATCCGGTTGTATTGATCCATCGCATTTTCTGGTGCCTGAAGAACATAAGCGATGTGATTATATAACTGCTCCATATCAGCCAATGCTTCATTTGTAATCTCAACCGTATAGTGTTTCATATCAATGATTCTCCCTGAATTTTGCGAACGCTTCTGCTGCATTTTGCACTCTTCCTGCAGCTATATCATTGTAACCTTTTTCCAATTTCTGATGGATTTCTTCTGTTGTCATGGCATCTGCATGAATCGATACTGGTGCTTTTGGTAAAGAAACAGAAAATGGAATTCCACCTGTAAGAGAAATTTGATTCAAATACATATCAATCGCTGTTGACATAGGAACACCTAACTGAGACAATACTTTTTCTGCCCGCTCTTTGACAGTTGGGTTTACTCTTAAGTTTAATGTTGCTGTTTTTTCCATGATCACACCTCCTTGTTTCTTATATTGTAACGCTTTTGTCGTTACAATTCAAGCACTATTTCTCACATTTTCTAAGTTTTATATCCGATTTTACATTTTCATTATACTCTCAGATTTTCGCTTAAAAAACACATTCCAGGTAGATGGCAGATACATCCAGATAGCTGCAAAAGTCCCAGTCTTTAAACACTTTCTGACACTACATCACGCCACATTTCGTTGTACATCCTACATCCTCGAACACTTTTGTGTATGATGGTACTGTCCTTTTCATGCAGCCCTGTCTCATATTCTGCACTTTTCGGGTGCTTTCAAACACTTCCCGGCAACTTCAGTTCCAAAAAGCCACCAAAGAGCTGGAAAAGCGCCCATCTTCGAACACTTTCCCAACACTACAAGACTACACAAGCCGCCACGATCCGTTGCACATCCATTAACTTCGAACACTTTTTGTTCCGTAGTGCCACTTCTTACCTGCAGCTTGTCTCATATTCTGCACTTTTGGGGTACTTTTGAACACTTTCTGACATTACTGACTCCGAAGCGTACTGGAGATATCCAGAGACCGGAAGAAAGTTCCCACTGTTGAACACTTTTTCCCCTTTAAGCTCCTGTTTTTACTGCCACAAGGATGTTCCGGGCTTGTTTCCACTCATAAGAGCAGGTCACCAGCGTCAGAGTTTTCTCACAACCTATGCCATCTACCCCTGTTTCAAACAACGACAGCGCTTTTGCCTGCGCTACATAAGCCTCCAATTCCTGTGGACTCTGAAAAGATGTCCTCTGGAAGTCGAACATGGACACATCGGCTTTCAAAACTGCCGCTATCCGGTACTCCTCCATCCCTCCCGGTGTCTGAAAGAACACCCTGGGATGTGCTTTCCAGTAATCATAGGAGGCGTACTGATCCAGATTCCCGAACATTGCCCCGCTGTTCATGTTGTGACCGTAGATGGTCAGATTTCCCGATTCTCCCAGAATACAGTCTGCCTGGAGGAACAAACTTCCATTGATGTCGTAGTTTCCCCGGTAATCCCTCGGCAGATAATACTCCGGTTCTTCCGGGCTGCTCTGCAGTACCGGATAATCGATGCCACTCTCCTGGATCGTAAGCCAGCCCCGAACATCCGGATACTGACTCTGGAGGGAGCGAAAGTCAACGGCAGGCACTTCCAGTTCTCTTCCAGCCTGTTCTTCTTTTTGTGTTGGAGAGCCCCCGCCCGGAGGAAATTCTTCCGGGAAGTGGGATTTTAAGTCCTCCACCAGTTCCCGGTTCTGCCGGGGGATGATAACAAAATCATAATAAAGCAACGCTGCACTCATTATGCAGATGACACACAACATCACCTGCAGAATCCACAGCCTACTCTTCTTTTTTCGTTTCATCTGCTTTTTCTGTCTTTCCATGTTTCTTCTTATAAATCATGGTTGCCATGAGTCCGGCTGCTGATGCTCCCAGAAGAACAAACAGCAGGATTGGTTTCCAGTGGTCATCCCCTGTCTGCGGTACACCCGGTGTTTCCGGTGTTCTTGCATCTTTCATTTCCACCTTCTGGATTTCCATGGTATCTTCCAATGTGAATTTCACATCTTCTGCAATCTCATAACCTTCCGGCGCTGTGATCTCGCGCAAAGTCAGTTCTTCCCCTACCGGAAGTTTCTCTACCAGATGAGGCTTTCCATCCGTTACCCACTCTTCCAGAATCTCACCCTCTTTATTTAAGATCTGCAGCTTGGCACCTTCCAGTTCCTCGCCTGTGGTAATATCCGTCTTGGAAATTTCCACTTTGGAATAATCATCCTTCATCTCCACCTTGGTCACACTGCCATCTTCTTTTACTTCAAACTCGATATCTTCTGCAGATACATAGCCCTCTGCATAAGGCGGCAGTTCTTCGTGAAGGATATACGTTCCTTCTGGCAGTCCATAAACTACGTGTGGTTCTTTTGCACTGATCCACTCTTCTACGATGTTGCCCTCTTTATCGATGATCTGAAGCTTCGCGCCTTCCAGTTCTTCCCCGGTTGTTGCATCGGTTTTCGTAAATTGGCTCTCAGTCGGCTGGTTTTCCACTTCTTTTGTCAGCTTGATTTCTGCAAGGTTCTGGTCTGTGTAAGAGGCATCCATCTCCCAGATTTCTTCATTTGGAAGATATCCCGGTTTTCTCACTTCCTCTTTTACATAATATTTCCCATGATAGAGGTCGCTGTCAAAGGTAAGCTGTCCCTTCTCATCCGTTGCTTTCTTCTCCAGCAGAGTGTCCTTTTCCACAAGAACCTCACCCTGCTGGGAGAGGATATCTTCTTTGGCATACAATCCAAAGATCACGCCTTCCAGCTTCTCTTCTGTGACTGCATCCTTCTTTTCTACAGAAATGGAAATCTTCTGTCGCTCATTTTTATAAGCAACCCCTTCATAAACAACTGCCTGAGTATCATCCTCTACGGTCAGGGTAAATTCTTTCTGTTCCGGGTTCAATACGAAATGGTCACCTGCCACCGTTTCTTTCAGATAATAAGAACCCAATGGAAGATTATTTACCACTGCCTTTCCTTCTGAATCGGTCACTAAAGTTGCCACCAGATCGTCTTTTTCATAACGGATGACCGGATTGCCTTGCTCATCCTTTGCTCCGTCCGGGGAATAAATGGTGTCCTTGGCATACAGTTCAAAGGCTGCCCCTTCCACACCGGATTCTTCATAGACAAAATCATGGAACACTCCGGTATCGGTATCCTCTCCGGTCACTGCATCTTTGATCTTTCCTGCCAGTCTCTTTGCCTTTGCAAGCAGGGAATCCCCCTTCACTTCCACTGGCTGTTCCCCGGTTTTGGTCAGTGTCAGGCTTCCCACCTGCTCATCGTTTGGCTGCTCGACTTCCACGATGACTGCCCCGGTATCGGGATCGATCTGATGGGCGGTATCGGAAGAAACCGTGATCACGATTCCCTCTTTCGGGTTCTCTTTGTAACTGCCTTTTCCGGTCACTTCCAATGGAGAAATTACTTTTTCCCCTTCATACAAGGAACTCTCATATCCCTGTCTTACAAACCCTTCCGGTGCTTTCACTTCTTCGATCCGGTAAGTAGAACATTTCAATTCTTCCGGTGTTACCAGATAGCCTTCCTCATTGGTCTTAAAAACGCTGATGGTCTCTTTCTTCGGATAGAATACCGTCTGCTCTACATATTCCTCTTTTTCCATGTCAAAGATTTTATAGGAAGCTCCTGCTTTTAAAACCGGATTGCCTGTCTGTGCATCCTTTTTCACGATTTTTAACAAAAACTCAAACGGACGGTCATCGAACACACGCCATACCATCGGTTCTCTGCTGTCCTCATCAACCTTCACCAAAAACGGATCGATGGCTTTCAAGTTCTCCGGTACGGTGCTTTCCTCTACCACATAAAGACCATACGGAAGCTCCGGACTGAGAGCATATCCTTTTTTATCTGTAATAAGCTCCTGTACCGGGACAGCCTTGCCATCCACATAGGTCACTGCCACCTCTTCCTTACTGAAATCATAACCTCGGAAATCTTCCGCAGTAAACTGATCCCCATTGGATGGCTGTAATTCCCCACTCTCTACTTTGGAAAGGCTGCTGATCAGATACACCTTAAAACCTGCCCCTTCCACAAGGTCTGTTTCTGTCTGGTCTCCATCTTCGCTGATCTTGATCAGCTGGAACGCCTGCTTTTTCACCTGTTCCTGTACCGTCAGGTCCCTGGTTACCTCTGCCACTTCCTGTCCTTCGTAAGCAAGGTCCACCTCATACTCTGTTGGATCTACCGTATAGCCTTCCGGCGGAGTGATCTCTTTCACATACATTTTCCCCAGATACAATTTGGAAAAATCTAAGGTACCATCCTCCTTGATCACGCCCTGTGCGATGAGGCTGTCTTTTTTGAACAGAACCCCCGTCTTTCCATCCGGGTGGACGATATCCTCTCTGGCATACAGACCATACACAGCCCCGGCAAGGGAACTATCTCCCTGGGGAAGAAAAGCCTGTGTCTCCTTATCGATCTTTTGGATATGGACAGCACCTTTCACCCTCTCATCGGTTGCTGAGATGGTGACCGTCTTTCCGGCTTCCACATCCACCTTATGGATCACATCACTCTGTGCATACTTGTCTGGAGCCTTGATCTCCTTCACATATACTGTTTTGATGGCTGCCTCAAAATAATCACTGACTGCTTTTCCCTCTTCCCCGGTGACTGGCATTTCCATCAAAAGATGCTCACACTTGCTGTCTGTATAAATGCCATACACTGCACCGTCTAAAGGATTCTTGGTATCCGCATCCTGTTTGAAAAGCTCGATCCTTGTCATCTCCAGCCAGTCTACCGTAAAACTTACCGGATTGGCTTTCTCCGATTCAAAGACTCCAATGTCCTGATTGCTGTTTCCTGTGGATAATACCAGCGTTCTCCAGGTTTCCCCTACAGAACCATGCAGTTCCCCGGAGGAATAGTTTCCGGTATGAAGCATTGGGGCAGTCAAATAAAAGGTATCCCCGCCATAGATCTTCAGCGCACCATTCTCTGCGGAAGTTCCCTTTGTCTTGTTATAAATGGTGATGTCTTTTGGTACATTGACTGAAATGTAGTTTCGGTGATCCCCGGACAATGTGATATCCGGTGTTTTCTGTACATTTCCATTTCGGACTGCTTTTACAGAAGTCTTGGAAAGGGAGATTTCCCCCTTCGGCGGCTCTTCCATAGCAAACAGGTGGTCAATATAGGCGATCACGCCTGCGTTTACCAGATCTTCATACTTACATCCTGTAAATCCTGCCTCACCTGCATAGGCATAGCTGGCTGCGATGTGGGTATATACATATTTCTCTTCTGCACTTTTCCCGGACAGATAACTGCCTGTAATATCCCCGGCGCCGCCATAACCATAATACAGCACCTTCTGCAAGTTCTTATTGCTGTCCAGTACCTGTGCCACATAGTCTCCACTCGGCGGTGAAGAACGATGGGATTCCAGACAATAGGCAATCTTTCCATTCACCGTAAACCAGCAGGTCAGATAATTTCCAATATAACTTGGATAGTAGATGGTCTCCCCTTTTTCCAGATGTACGGTTTCCTTTGCTCGGAACGTGTTTTCCGCACCGGAAAGCATCATCACTTCCCCATCCTCAATCTTTTCTTCCAGTTCTCTTGCTGCCTGTGCATCCGCATCTTCCCCGGATATCGTCACTTCCACATCCGGGATCTCCTGCACAGGCGTCTCCGAATCTTCTTCAGAATTCGTATCCTCCTTCTGTTTCTGACCGCCATTTTCTTCTGTATGAGCCTGCCCTTCCGTATCCGTCAGGATGATCTTTCTGCTCACAGAATAGCTGTCACGCGCATCCTTTGGCACAACCCAGTAGGTTGCAATATAGGTTCCTGCCTGGTCAGGGTGGTAGCTCCCTCCATCTTCCGCTTCGATACGTTCCAAGGTAACATCCTCTTGTTCTGAATTGTAATGGATACCTTCCATACAAGTCTCTGCCATAAAATCCTTGTCGGAAATATCTTTCGTGATATCTTCTGCTGTTACCAAATGTTTCGCAGCTTCTGAAGCTTCCTCTGTCTGTTCCGTTTCAGATATTTCTACGCTCTCCGTCACTGGCTCTGACGGATTTTTTGTTTCTGCCGCATGGACATCCGCTAAGTTCCCAAGCGGACTAAGACCCATGAGCAGTGCGAGCCCAAAGGCTGCAAGTCTTGTTTTGATATTCCTGCTCTTCATTGCATTCTCCTTTTTTCGTTAAAAATACCGCAGAGGATTTCCCCTGCGGCGTTGTTATCTACTGACTTCTGTTTTCTTGTGACTGGCTTTTTTCTTTCCCACTTCCTGTCTTGTACGCTTTAGCGCATCGGTCACAGATCGGCTGGAAATCCCATTCTGATGGCAGCCTTCCACGATTCCCATAAAATAAAGATCCGAGGGGATGGCAGGCTGATCCTTATAGGGTGCATTCATGGTATATGCCATGACTTCCCGTTTCACACCATCCTTTCCCTGAACAAGAACAGTCTCCTTCCCATACAGGTGGGGATACCCTTCATAAAAGTCCAGGCTTTTTTCACACTCCGGTGTGATCTTCCAAAGCACCCCTTCCACCCGGCTGCCCTCTTCCGGCAAAATAGTGGCAACACCGCATCCTTTCCCCCTGCCACAGAAGGTCAGGCGGTATCCCTCCAGCTTGACCTTCTCCACTACGGAAGCTGCCGGACAGCGGTACGCCATCTGGTCTAAGTTCATGTTGCTGCCATAGGCAAAATAATAGGATTCTTTCATCTCTTACCTCCTAACGGGCATCCTCCGCCCGATGATTTCGATTCAAACATTCATAGGTACTGCGGTCATATCTCCATGCCCTGTCACCCTCCAGATTGGCAAGCAGATGTTCCCGGACATTCTTATATTCCGGTCCAATGAGCCCCAGCCGCAATAAAAAGGTACGGAAGGTAAATGCCGGATTCTCTGTGATCTCCGTTTTCCGCATCTGGGTGCATTTCTGATTGATGGCCTGGGCAGAGATGGCAAGAGCCAAAGTGATATTTGCCCGCACTTTTCCTGCATGGAGGGTACTCTCAAAACATCTCCACTCCAAAGTTCCTTTGGAAAACACTGCATGAAGGTTCAACGCATAGTACCGGGTATCGTCATAATGATCATGGCTTCCATCCCTGCCCCCA
>ENA-OOXF01002564-OOXF01002564.1-human-gut-metagenome-genome-assembly--contig:-NODE-2564-length-10020-cov-2.070748_pt1 | contig 10020 bp, 9 predicted proteins | sample MGYA00241586_ERZ501341 | MGnify/ENA primary metagenome ERZ501341 (study PRJEB25962, sample SAMEA2042985) | human gut metagenome | biome: human gut; feature: human-associated habitat; material: faeces... | reverse complement strand
GGCAGCCGGTACATCGTTCAGGCCCAGTACCTCTACAGGGGTAGAAGGCAGAGCCTTCTTAACCTTTTCGCCACGGTCATTGATCATTGCACGAACCTTACCATAGGAGGTGCCGGCAATAATGGTATCACCGATATGCAGAGTACCGCGTTGTACCAGTACGGTAGCAACCGGGCCGCGGCCTTTATCCAGCTGTGCCTCGATGATGGTGCCGTGAGCAGGCAGATTCGGGTTAGCCTTCAGTTCCTGCATTTCAGCAACCAGCAGAATCATTTCCAGCAGGTCGCTGATACCGGTTTTCTGATGTGCGGAAACAGGAACCATAATGGTGTCGCCGCCCCAATCCTCAGGAATGAGCTCATGCTCTGCCAGCTGTTGTTTAACGTGATCCGGATTTGCGCCCGGACGGTCGATTTTGTTGATAGCTACAATGATAGGTACCTTTGCAGCCTTAGCATGGTTGATAGCCTCGATGGTCTGCGGCATTACACCGTCATCTGCTGCTACAACCAGAATTGCAACGTCAGTTACCTGTGCGCCGCGGGCACGCATAGCAGTGAAAGCTTCATGGCCCGGGGTATCCAGGAATACAATCTGCTTGCCCTGGTAGTTTACCTTATAAGCACCGATGTGCTGGGTAATACCGCCGGCCTCGCGGGAAGTAACGTTGGTTTTACGGATAGCGTCCAGCAAGGAGGTTTTACCATGGTCAACGTGGCCCATAACGGTAATAACCGGCGGACGCGGAACGCGTTTTTCAGGCGGATCGTCAACCTCGGGAATTTCGGTCGGATCCTCTTCCGGAGCCTTCTGGCCAACCTCTACGCCGAAGTTGTCGCCGATAAGCTGTGCGGTATCGAAATCGATATCCTGGTTGATGGTAACCATTACGCCCAGCATAAACAGAGCCTTGATTACTTCATTGACCTCACGCTTAATGAGCTTGGAAAATTCCTGTACATTGATAGATTCGCCGATTTCAACGTAGGTCGGACGAACGATTTCTACCGGAGCCTGTTGTTGCTTCGGTGCGGGCTTCTTGCCGCCGCGGTTTACCGGCATCTGATGACCGGCACTGCGGTTCGGACGGCTTTCGCGGGTAGCGTAGCTGCCCTTAATCTGCGGCTTGTTGTCCTTACGGCTCTTGCCTGCGTTGCGACCGCCACGCTCGTTCTGTCCACGGTTGTCACGATTATTCTGACCGTAACCGCCCTGACGGTTATCGCGACCGCCGCTGCGGCCACCGCTAACTTGCGCACGGCTTTCACCGTGTACGCTCGGGCCCTGCTGGCTCTTAGGACCTACAAAGATACCGCCCTGGCGTTGTTGGCCGTTGCGGTTACCCTGACGATTGCCCTGACCACCCTGCTGGCCGTTGCGGTTTTGCGGACGGCCTTCGTTACGGCCACCCTGACCGCCTTGACGGTTGCCCTGCTGGCCACCGCGGTTTTGCTGCGGACGGCCTTCGTTGCGGCCACCCTGACGATTTTCGTTACGCCCTTGTTGAGCGTTGTTGTTGCGTTGATTTTGTTGCTGATTTTGTTGCATATTCCTCTGTCCGTTATTCCTATTCATATTGTTATCGTTTCTTTTAGCTGTATCCTGCGGACGCGCAGGAGCAGCCGGTTTGCTGACATCACGTTTTTCCGTCTTCGCCGGTTTGGGCGGTTCTGGTTTTTTATCGTATGCTTTACGGATAACAGACATAGCCTTGTCATCAGCTGCACTAAAATTAGTTTTTTCGATATTATTTTTCTTCAATAGGTCAATGACCTCATTTACCGGTTTGCCATAATCCTTGGCAACCTCATATATTCTTTTATTACCCATTCATCCACCTCCAGACCAGATAATAAGAAGCAGATTCATCTGCGCAGCTTGCGCAAGCTGTGCAGACAACTGTGATTTAAATCATTATTTTTTTAACAGCATGTTGGCAAAATTCGCATCGGTAACAGCCACAGCTATTCTAGGTCCTTTGCCGATCGCATAGCCCAGCTCATTGCGCGTCAACAGCTCAATGACCTGCACGCCTGCCATCTCTGCCAGGAAATAAATTTCCTTTTTTGAATTAGGGGCAGCATCTTGTGCCAAAACAAGTACCTTGACCTTGCCGCTTTTTAAGGCAGCACGCACAGCTACATCGCCGGAAGCGGTTTTGCCTGCCTTTTGCGCCAACCCTAAAGCAAATGCGACATTATTGCCTGCCATGTTCGAAATCCTCCAGCAGCTGCTTGAGTACATCCTCACCAATAGGCTTTTCCAAAGCGCGCTCCAGACGTTTCTCCTTTACGGCCTTGGTAATGCATTCCTTATCGGGGCAGACATATGCGCCGCGTCCGTTCTTCTTGCCGGTGAGGTCAAGGCTGACCTCGCCCTCAGGTGAACGTACAACGCGCAGCAGAGCCTTTTTATCCTTCATTTCATTGCAGCCTAAGCATTTACGCTGCGGAATTTTTTTTACCTTCATCATGCTTCTTCCACGGGAGCAGGCTCAGCAGCAGCCTCTTCGGCAGCCTGAGTTTCGCTCTTAATATCAATTTTCCAGCCGGTCAGCTTAGCAGCCAGGCGGGCATTTTGGCCTTCCTTGCCGATAGCTAGGGACAGCTGGTAATCCGGTACGACAACGCGGCAGATTTTGTCTGCCTCGTTAACGGTTGTCTTGACAACCTTTGCCGGGCTCAGAGCATTGGCAACATATTGTGCCGGATCTTCACTGTATTTTACAATATCAATCTTTTCACCGCGCAGCTCGTTAACGATAGTCTGTACGCGCATGCCCTTGTGGCCTACGCAGGCACCTACCGGATCAACATTGCTGTCAGCGGTATATACGGAAATTTTGGAGCGCATACCGGGCTCGCGGGCAACTGATTTGATTTCAACAACGCCGTCATGGATTTCCGGAACCTCCAGCTCAAACAGGCGCTTCAGCAGGCCGGGATGAGTGCGGGAAACCATAATCTGCGGTCCCTTGTTGGTGCGCTTAACCTCAACAATATAGGTTTTCATACGCTCATGGTATTGGTAGATTTCACCGGGAATCTGCTCGTTCGGAGTCAGCACGGCTTCAACCTTGCCCAAATCGATATAAACGTTTTGGTTTTCCATGCGCTCGATAATACCGGTAACGATATCGTTGGCACGGCTTTGGAAGCGTTCATATACCTGTCCGCGCTCTGCCTCACGGATACGCTGTACAACAAACTGCTTAGCGTTTTGGGCAGCAATACGGCCGAAGTTTTTCGGTGTAACCTCGACCTCTACGATATCGCCTGCAAGATACTGCGGGTTGATTGCCTGAGCATCCTCCAGAGTCATTTCGTTAATACCGTCAGCCTCGCCTTCAACTACAGTGCGCTGAGCATATACATGGATTTCACCGGTTTCTTTATTCATTTCAACACGGACATTCTGGTTTGTGCCGGTGTTCTTCTTGTAAGCAGCAACCAAAGCGTCATCCACAGCCTGGAACAAAAGCTCGGGGTCAATACCCTTTTCCTTTCCTAATTCCTGGATTGCTGAGATAAAATCTGCGTTCACTTAATAAGCCTCCTATTTCTTAAATTAAAAGTCTATATGCGGTCTGATATTCGCAATCAGCCTACGTTCAATGCGGTCAGGATTTTTGAATTCCTTACCTTTAATAATCTTTTTAACCTGTACAGCTTCGTCATCATGTGCTACCAGAATGCCGGTCAGATTTTTCATTCCCTCCCACGGAGTATAGAACATAATGTCAACCTTGGTGCCGTAGGCAGCTTCAAAGTCCTTGTCCTTCTTCAGCGGACGGTCAATGCCCGGAGAAGAAACCTCCAAAAAGTATTTGTCGGGAATAGGATCCTCTGCATCAAGAATCTCCGTCAGCTTTTCGCTCACCATCTGGCAGTCATCAATTTCAACTCCACCAGGCTTATCGAGAAAAATCCGTAGGTACCAGTCCTTTTCACGCACATATTCTACATCAACCAGAGTAAGCCCGGTATCCTGCAGAAGGGGTTCTACCATTGCGGTAATCAGTGCTTCAACTTCTTTTGCCTGCATCATTTTCACCTCCATATTAAGTTTTTCTTTCTGTATTAACCTTACGGCCAACACCTGCCTCAGCCGCAAATGCGTCAGAAACATCGTAATAAGCGGAAAGAGCGGGCTTTAAACCCACTCTTTCACAAGTCATACTTATTTTGGCTATCCTTATTATAGCATCTGTTGACAAGTCTTGCAAGTAGCTTACGCTATATCTAGTTATTATATGTTAAATTTTATACAGAAAAATGCTAAATCTGCCACGAAAAATGTATACACTGCGCTTTCCCTTGTCAGTGGCAAAAATATCTGCTACAGTAATATAGTAAACAGATAGAGATTGTGGAAAAAGTGTCAGTTTGGACAAGGGCGCTTTATCGACAAGCTTTTTATGAAAGGTGGTATTTTTATGTCCTATAATTTTGATGCTGCTGTTTCTCCCTTTATTAAAGCACTGCCTCCATCCGGTCTGGCAAAGTTTCTTGATATTATGGCCGCTAACCCCAACATTGTGCCTCTCAGCGTAGGCGAACCCGATTTTGATATTCCGCAGGCTGTCAAGGATGCCGAAATCAACAGCATCTGCGAAGGCAAAAGCTGCTATACTCCTACGCTCGGCCTTTTGGAGCTGCGCGAAGCAATTGCGGATGATATCCATAAAAACTACGGCGTTAAATACGACCCGAAAACCGAAATTATGGTAACCGTAGGCGTCAGCGAAGCACTGTACACCACTATTACTACCATTATGCATCCCGGTGACGAAATTATTCTGCCCGAGCCCTGCTACGTTGCCAACAAGGCCTGCGTTATTTTGGCAGGCGGCAAGCCTGTTTCCGTAGAAACCTATCAGGAAAACGGCTTTGTGCCTACCATCGAAGATTTGGAAAAGGCTGTTACGCCCAAGACTAAGGCTATTATGCTTGGCTACCCCAATAACCCGACCGGTGCCGTTATGAGCAAGGAGCAGATTAAGGCTATCGGCGACTGGGCTGTAAAGCATGACCTGATTGTCATCAGTGACGAGCTTTATGCTCATCTTACCTACGGCGGCAAAACGCACACCATGTTCACCCACTTCCCGGAATTCCGCGACCGCACCATTATTTTCAACGGCTTCTCCAAGGCCTACGCTATGACCGGCCTGCGTCTTGGCTATATCATGGCACCGGCAGCAATCATCAACGCTATGAACATCCTGCATCAGTACGTTGTGCTCTGCCCCAACGTTACAGCACAGTACGGTGCGATTGCGGCACTGAAATATTGCCGTCAGGACGTTGACAACATGGTTGCCGAATACAGCCGTCGCCGTCAGATTATGATTGACGGCTTCCACAAGATGGGTCTGCCGCTGTATGAGCCCGAAGGCGCCTTCTATGTTTTCCCCTGCATCAAGGAAACCGGCCTTTCCAGCATGGAATTTGTTGAAAAGCTGTTGGAGGAGCAGGAGGTTCTCGTAATCCCCGGCAACATCTTCGGTGCCGGCGGCGAAGGCTATATCCGCTGCTCCTATGCTTACAGCGAAGAAATCCTGCATAAGGCGTTGGAGCGCATCGCCCTCTTCGTAACGAAATACAGAAATCTGAACAAGGCGAAATAACTGTTATGCTGATTCAATATTAGACAAGTTCTTTTATCATATAGTATAATATGCACAGCTGATAAAATATCAGCCGACGATTTTTGTATTTATCTAATCCCTTCCACTTCGTCTCACTCCTTCCGTGAGACACAAGACAGAAAAAACACGGTGCATAATGCCCGTGTTTTTTTCTTTTGCATCGATATAACCATCTTCTTAAACTCGATATTTCTCCCGAAATTAAAGCTGCTGTCTCCGGCTTCATCCGAAGACAGCAGCTTCTTTGCATCAAAGCATCTATGCATTTTTATCTCAAATTAAAGCTTACTGCGCGCGTAACGCGACAGCGTGCGTTCTGCCCGTACTTGTCTTTGGCAGGACTGAAGCGCCATTTGTTGACCGCCGTCACAACGCTGCTGTCCATAGCACCGTTGCCGGAGGAACCGACAACCGTTACATCCTCTACACTGCCGTCAGCACCTACCAGAATGCGTACCGTTACCACACCGGTAGCACCGCTGTTGCGTGCGGACGCAGGATATACAGGCGCAACCTCACGCAGCAGGCGTGGCGGTTTGACCGGCACACCGCGGCCTTCGCCGCTGCCATTACCGTTGCCGCTTCCGCTGCCACTGCCGCTGCCTGTTCCGGTACCAGTGCCTGTACCTGTACCGCTGCCGGCAGGATTACCGGCAGGAGCCTTCGGCCCGGGGGCTGTAGTCGCCTTTTTCCTGACAACTTTCTTTTGCGGTTTAGGCTTCAGCTTTTGGTCAATAATATCCTCCAGGCTTTGGATAATAGGCTCTTCCTGCTGCTCCTCCTGTTCGATTTCTTCCTCCTGAGCTTCAGCACCGCCACCGCCGCCCTCCAATGAAACCTCCAAAATTTCCGGAGGCGTATGCACAAAGCGGTAGCCAAAAATGCCAAGGCCGGCAGCAAGAACAAGATGCACAGCCAGAGCTACGGCAAAGCCCTTGCCAAATCGCTTTTGTTCATCCTTCATTTGCTCTCACCTGTATCCGTAGCCAAACCGAAGCGTGTGACACCTGCTCCCTTCATTTTATCCATCAGCTGGATAATAGTTTTATAGGGAGCTTCGTCCTCTGCTCTGATAATAACAGAGAAGGAGGAATCATGCTTGCTTTCAATCGCAGCATTCTGAACCAGCATATCCATCTCGATTTTATTTTCATCAAGATAAAGGCTGCCGTCCTTTTTGATTGTTACATTAAAATTGCTCTTGCTGACATTCTCCGAATGCCGAGCAACAGGCAGGCGGATAGGAATCGTCTTGACCTCGCTCATATACATAGTGCTGACAATGAAAAATACCAGCAGCAGGAAAATCATATCAATCATCGGACTGAGCATGATTTCCGGTGACTTCATCACTCTTTTACGACGTCTGCGCATTTTCTGACACCGCCCCTCATTTGCTCTGCTCGTTAGCTTTGAAAATATCAACCAGCGTATCTGCGACCTCGTTGATATTCAGAGTTTCGGTTTTGATTTTGCTTGTAAGATAAGCATGGATACACATACCCATAATGGCAATACACAGGCCGAAAACAGTAGTAATCAATGCTTCGCCGATACCTGCGGTAACAGCCATCGGATTCTGTGATCTTTCGTTCAAAGCATTAAAAGAAGAAATCATACCGGTAATCGTACCGAGCAGACCGAGCATCGGTGAAAGACCGATAACAACGCTCAGATAGTTGATATTTTTCTCCAGGCTGTCGATAATACGGTCAGCCTTGGTATAGACAATAGTTTCCAGACGCTGGCCGAGGTCACCCTTAATATCCAAAATCTCCTTAGCCATGGCAGCAGCCTCGCCCTTGCTCTGCTCTGCCAGCTCACTGGCGCCAACCAGATTAAAGTCATTCATCATGCGGCAGAAGCTGCTCGCGAACTTTTCTCCGGAAATAGCCTTCTTATAGAAAAGATATCGTTCCACACCAATAGCAATAGCGGCAAAGGAACACATCAGCAGCGGCCACATACAGGGACCACCCTTAACAAAATAATCAACAGCTCCGGCAAAAATACTCATACTTAAACCTTCTTTCAAAAAAATAACGCTGCAATTTTTTTGCGGCAAATCGCAAGCTCATCATCCGCCTATGCACAGCGGAAGGAAGTCGGCATAGCTCCCATATCTGATACTTGTTGCTATTTACTAGATGTTTATATTATAGCCTCTTTACTAATCTGCGTCAAGAAAACACAAACTATATAAACAAAGGCAGTACAGGAAAAATTCCCCGTACTGCCCAAAGATTTTTGTTATTTGAAATACTTGGCGAAGGCCTGCGCCGCCGCCGACTGCACCTCTGCATTAAAGGCTGTATACCGCTCGAGCAGCAAACGTCCCTCCGGCGTCAGCACGCTACTGCCACCGCTTTTGCCGCCTGCCGTACTGCTGACCAGCGCAAAGCCCAGGTCTGCCTCCGCACGTCGCAGAATCTTCCACGCCTTGCTGGCCGACATCCCCATAGCCTTGTAAGCAGCACTCAGCGAACCGGTGGCCTCAATGCGCTGCAAAAGCTCCGCCACACCCTTGCCGAAATCAATGCTTTCGTTATAAACGCGCACCTTCACATGATAATACTGCGGGTCTGCGTAGGTCATTTTACCACCCCTTGCCAAAGCCGCAGGCAGGATAGGTGCACACTGCACAGTTCAGGCAAAGTCCACCCTCACCCAGAGCTGCCAGCTCGTCGGCAGTAACAAGGTCACAGGCCAGCACACGCGGCAGCACCAGGTCAAAAATCGTGCGTTTAGCGTACATTACGCAGCCTGGCAGGCCCAGAACAGGCACCTGCTTTTCACCGTAGTAGGACAGCAAAAACATGGCCCCCGGAAGCACAGGCGCACCGTAAGACACAATGCGTGCGCCAGTATTTTTTATTGCCAGCGGTGTGCGGTCATCCGGATCAACGCTCATACCGCCGGTGCAAAGCACCATTTCCGCGCCCTTTTCCTCAATCGCCGTTTTAATCGCAGCGGTAATCTGCTCCGGTTTGTCATCCAGAACCTGCTTATATACTACCTCCACGTTGAACTCTGCCAGCTTTTCCTCCAACACGGGCGTAAAGGTATCCTTAATGCGTCCGTGGAAAACCTCGCTGCCTGTCGCCAGAACGGCAGCCTTTTTGATTTTATACGGCAAAAGCTGCAGCAGCGGTTCATCACCGCACAGCTCGCGCACACGCTGCATCTTTTCCTTTTCGATAACCAGCGGTATGATGCGTGTACCGCAGAGCTTATCGCCCTTCTTCACCGGCGTATTGCCGTGACGCGTCGCAATCATCATCTGTCCGAAGCTGTTCACCAGACGCAGACGCGCGCCGTCTACCTTGAACAGACCGTCAGCAGCGGCGGCCAGCTCAATCTTGCCCTCTTTCACAGGCGATTCATCCATCATAGTATTTTTGCAGATGTCGCACAAAATGCGTGCGGCATCATTTTCATGCAGCATACTTTCATCAGCTTCCCACACATATAAATGCTCCTTGCCGATGGAAAGCAGCACCGGAATATCCTCCGGCTGCACCACATGTCCCTTGCGGAACACGGCATCCTTGGTAACACCCTTAATAATCTGTGTCAGGTCATGGCAGAGAACACTGCCGACCGCATCCTCAGTACGAATTAATTTCATGTTTATCTACCTCTTATTTAGTCTGCGCAAAGCCGTAGGCGGCAAAAATCTTCATAGCTTCTTCGGTCTGCAGGAAGGCAGCAAAATCCTTGGCAACCTCAGCCTGCGGAGCCTTCGCCAGCACGCCGATAGGATAAATTACCGGCTTCTTTAAGGAGCCTGCCGGAGCTTCAGCCACAACAGTTACCTTGTCCTTCAAAAGCGCTGCATCGGTAGCGTAAACAAGGCCTGCATCGGCACTGCCTTCGGCAACCCAGTTCAGCACTTGTGTTACGTTAGTACCAAGGCTTACCTTGGACTGAATACCGTCCAATTGGCCCAGCTTGGTCAGCGCTTCCTTGGCATATTGGCCTGCAGGAACGCTGGCAGGATCGCCGATAGCAGGATGCTTAGCCTTGCCGAAATCATTGAAGCCTTTGATTTCGCTGCCGCTTTTAGGCACAATCAGCACCAGCTTGTTTTCCAGCAGCGGCTTCACCGTGCTTTTATCCATATAGCCCTTGTCGCTCAGCGCATTCATCTGCTTGTTGGCCGCAGAAATAAATACGTCCGCTGCCAGGCCGCTTTCAATCTGTGCCTGCAGCTTGCCGCTGGCATCATATACGCCTTCAATTTTGATTTCCGGATGCTTTTGCTGATACAACGGAATGAGCTGTTGCGTAAACACCTTTTCCATGCTGGCAGCAGCAGCCAGACGCAGTGTTTTGCCTGCCTGCGGTGCAGCAGCCTGCTTATCACCGCC
>ENA-OOXF01002561-OOXF01002561.1-human-gut-metagenome-genome-assembly--contig:-NODE-2561-length-10030-cov-3.560000_pt1 | contig 10030 bp, 8 predicted proteins | sample MGYA00241586_ERZ501341 | MGnify/ENA primary metagenome ERZ501341 (study PRJEB25962, sample SAMEA2042985) | human gut metagenome | biome: human gut; feature: human-associated habitat; material: faeces... | reverse complement strand
AGCATCCCTGATCACACGAAGCACCAATGATGTGCAGCAGGTACAGCAGGTTATGGCAATGATGTTCCGCATTGTTCTGTACGCGCCGATCCTTGGTATTGGTGGAGTGCTCAAGGTATTAAACACAGATTCTTCCATGACATGGATCCTTGGTGTGGCAGTTGGTCTGATCCTGATTGTGATCTTTGTGCTGTTCCAGGTGGCAATGCCAAAATTCACTATCTTACAGACTCTGATCGACAGACTGAATCTGGTATCCCGTGAGATTCTGACAGGTATTCCTGTTATCCGTGCATTCAGCCGTGAGAAGCATGAGGAAGATCGTTTTGAGAAAGCGAACCTGGATCTGACAAAAACAAACCTGTTTGTCAACAGATGTATGACTTTTATGATGCCCATTATGATGTTGATCATGAACGGAGTATCTGTACTTATTATTTACAGTGGTGCCCATGCAGTAGACAACGGAACCATGCAGGTTGGTAATGTTATGGCATTTATCCAGTATGCAATGCAGATCATTATGTCCTTCCTGATGATCACTGCAATGTCTATTATGCTCCCGAGAGCAAATGTTGCAGCGCTTCGTATTGATGAGGTTCTGAAAACAGAGGTTTCCATTCAGGATCCGGAAACTCCGGTACATCCGTCAGAAAGTGTGAAAGGTGAGATCGAATTTGACCATGTATCCTTTGCTTACCCGGAAGCAGGTGAGAATGTACTGACAGACATTTCCTTTAAAGCAAAGAAAGGTCAGACGATTGCAGTGATCGGAAGTACAGGAAGTGGTAAAAGTACCCTGATCAATCTGATCCCAAGATACTATGATGTGACAAAGGGTTCTGTTAAAGTGGATGGTGTGGATGTCCGTGACATGACTCAGAAAGAGCTTCGTGATAAGCTGGGATATGTGCCGCAGAAGGGTGTACTTTTCTCAGGTACCATTGATTCAAACATCCGCTATGGTAAGCCGGAAATCACTGATGCACAGGTAAAGGAAGCAGCAGAGGTTGCACAGGCTACAGAATTTATTGATACCAAACCGGAGAAATATGAATCCCCTGTATCACAGGGAGGTACCAATGTTTCGGGCGGACAGAAACAGCGTCTGTCCATTGCCAGAGCCATTGCAAAGGATCCGGAAATCTTTATCTTTGATGACAGCTTCTCTGCCCTTGACTTTAAGACTGACAGTCAGTTAAGAAAGGCATTGAAGGAGTACACCAAGGACGCAACTACCGTAATCGTTGCCCAGAGGATCAGTACTATCCTTGGTGCAGACCAGATCATTGTACTGGACGACGGACATATGGCAGGTATTGGAACTCATAAGGAACTGATGGCAAATTGTGAGGTATATCAGCAGATTGCAAGATCTCAGTTATCAGAGGAGGAACTGGCATGAGCGAACAGAGAAGAAGAGGTCCTATGGGAGGACATGGACGTATGATGTCCGGCGAAAAGGCGAAAGACTTCAAGGGCTCCATGGCTAAGCTTTTCCGTTATATGGGACGATATAAATTCCGCTTTATACTGATGTTTATCTTTGCAGTAGCGGGAACTGTGTTTAGTATTGTAGGGCCTAAGATTTTAGGTAAGGCGACCACAGAGCTGTTTAACGGCCTGGTTGCCAAGGTAAACGGAACCGGTGAAATTGACTTCGGAAAGATCGGGATGATCCTGTTATGGACACTTGGATTATATGTGTTAAGTGCATGCTTTTCCTTTGTACAGGGATTCGTAATGTCCGGGATCTCCAATGATGTTACCTATAATCTGAGAAAAGATATTTCAAAGAAAATCAACAGACTGCCTCTGAACTATTATGAGAGCAGAACAAACGGAGAGATCCTCTCCCGTATCACCAATGATGTGGACACTCTGCAGATGAGTCTGAACCAGAGTCTGACGCAGCTGATCACATCAGTGACAACTCTGATTGGTGTATTTATTATGATGCTTTCCATTAACGTGTGGATGACTCTGGCAGCACTTCTGATCCTGCCGGTTTCCATGTTCATCATCCAGACTGTCATGAAGCATTCCCAGAAATACTTCCAGGATCAGCAGAGCTATCTGGGTAAAGTAAACGGTCAGATCGAAGAGAACTTCGGCGGTCATAATGTAGTCCGGGTTTTCAACAAAGAGAATGATGTAGTAGAAGAATTTGAAAAAGACAATCAGAAGCTTTATGAATCTGCATGGAAATCTCAGTTCTTCTCAGGAATGATGATGCCGATCATGCAGTTTGTAGGTAACCTTGGATATGTAATGGTAGCTCTCTTAGGCGGCGTGTTTGTAATCAAAAAAAGTATTGAAGTCGGTGATATCCAGTCCTTCTTCCAGTACATCCGTAACTTTACACAGCCAATCCAGCAGATCGCACAGGTTACAAACCTGTTACAGTCCTCAGCAGCAGCTTCCGAACGAGTATTTGAATTCCTGGAGGAGCCGGAAGAGAGTCAGAATGAGAAGAACCCTGTAGATGTTAATACACTTACAGGAGATGTACAGTTTGAACATGTAAAATTCGGTTACAATCCGGATAAGATCATTATCAATGATTTCTCTGCAGATGTGAAGGATGGCCAGAAGATTGCCATTGTAGGTCCCACAGGTGCAGGAAAGACAACTATGGTGAAACTGCTTATGAGATTCTATGATCTCAATGGCGGAAGTATTAAGGTAGACGGTTATGACATCAAAGACTTTAACAGAAGTAGTCTGAGAGAGATGTTTGGTATGGTGCTTCAGGATACCTGGCTGTTCTCAGGAACCATTATGGAAAAGATCCGGTATTTATTTATGATCCGAATAATGCATCAAACCGTCCGGTTAATGGGGTACACGATAATGTTATCAAACTGTGGAAGATTTACCCGGACTTTATCAGAGAGGCATTTACCCTTTCCTTTACTTATGGAATCCAGGAGCCAAATGCCCGGATTATCGAAAAGAGCTGGATTCAGATGCTCATTCAGCTAAAGCTGGATATTATTCACTGTAGCTGTGGAAAGACCGCATTTTCTTCTGCATTTGAAAAGACAGGAGAACATACATTACGTTGCCGTAATTGTGGAAGTACCATTTACACAATGGGTGTGAAAGACTATGAACTTCCGCTGAATCTTGGCGCAAAGTTATACAAATGCCTGACAAAGAAAAATAGTGATGATTTTGAATCTGTTACGGGAATGGTCATTGAAAACCGTTTAAAGAAAGGCTTATTTGGTATTAAAAATATGTCCGGTGATGTCTGGAAAGCGAAGTTCCCGGATAACTCTGTCAGAGAAGTTGGCCCGGGAAAAGGTGTTCCAATCTGGAAAGGATTAGAGATTGACTTTGGAGATAATCTGATTGCAAAGATTCTCCTGTAGGTAGGAGGATAGAATGAGTAATTTTAATAAAAATGGCTGGGTTTCCCTCGCGCAGATCTGTGAAGAAAGGCAGCTTGTGATTGATGCGGAAACCGGGAAAAAGGTTTTAAGGCCAGCATATTTTTCTTCGATGAATGCCATGATAGAAGGTGCATTTCAGTTTGCGAGGTTTTTTGAGGAAATTCATCAAAAAGGGAAGGTGTATTGTAGCATTTCTCCAGATGTATTTTATTTTAACCTGAAAAATGGAGCGTTTCATTTTGAGGGGGAAGAATTTCTTGGAGAGGCATATGTGCAGGAACCAGATGCTGCTGAAATAGAATTTACAGAATTTCTTGCCCCAGAATTGGCAGAGGCATTAGCAGAAGAGCAGGAAAAATTATTATCTGAAACAGAAGAACAGGAAACACTCGAAACTTTTAAAGAATGCTATTCTTTAGAGACAGACCGCTATTTTATGGCAGTATATTTATTTGAATATTTCTTCCACACAGGTTCTCCATTTGAAGGGAAAAAGATGGTGAACCGCTGTTTTCTTTCCCCGGAGGAAAAAGAACTTTTCCGGGCGAGAGAAGGACGCTTCTGCATGGAGCCGGGCGAGGAAGAAAATATTCCAGTAAAAGGCATTCAGGACAAGCTGATTCAGTACTGGAACGAGTATCCGGAGATTTTGCAGAAAATGTTCCAGAAGGCATTTCTTGATGGGGGAAGGCTTAGAGAACTTCGTCCGACAGAGGTGGACTGGAAGCAGCTCCTTGTTCGTATGGCGATGGACTACAAGTCCTGTCACTGTGGTTTTCACGGATTTTCTTATCGATTGCTTCCGAAGGAAAATGGAACATTTGCCTGTCCAAAGTGTGGAAAGATTTACTACCCACTGACCAATGGAATGGACAGGATTCTTCTTGCAGAAGGAGAAAAGCTTTACGAATGCCAGACAGGAAGAAATCCGATGGATAAAGATACGGTTACAGGTCTGATCGTGGAGAATCGTCAGAAAAAGGGCTTGTATGGTATTAAAAATGTAAGTCAGGGTGTGTGGAGAGGATTTTATCCTGACGGAAAAATAAAGGATATTCCGAATGGACAGGGAATTCCTATCTGGAATGGAATGTCTGTCCGATTTGAATTGGGTGAAGAATGGAATCTCCGTCTGATGCAGCAGGTGGAGGAGAGAAAGGAAGATGAGGATGAGCAGACAGTTTGATGAAAATATAGAGGCAATTGACCCGTTAGAGACAATGCCGCCTGCCAAGAAAAGTATGGTCATTTTTTTTCTGGTAGATACTTCAAAAAGTATGGAAGGTTCAAAGCTTGAATCATTAAATCGTGTTATGGGAGACATTTTACCGGAATTAATCGGTGTTGGCGAGGCAGGAACCGATGTAAAAGTTGCCGTAATGTCATTTTCTTCTGGATGTGAGTGGATTACACCAGAACCAGTATTGATCGAAGAATATCAGAGATGGGAGAACTTAAGAGCAGATGGCGTAACAGATTTGGGAGATGCCTGTGAGGAACTTTGCCAGAAGCTTTCAAGAAACAGCTTTTTAAGAGCGCCATCCCTCTCTTATGCGCCAGTTATTTTCCTTATGACAGACGGTTATCCAACTGATAACTATAAAAAAGGTTTCGAGATGCTGAAGAAGAACCGCTGGTTTCAGTATGGCTTAAAAATCGCACTGGCAATCGGTTCTAACGTAGATTTAGATGTGCTTCGCGAATTTACCGATGATGAGGAACTGGTACTTCAGGCATGCGGTGCAGAAATGCTGAAAAAGCTTGTTCGTGAAATTGCGGTTACTTCTTCAAAAATCGGAAGCACGAGCATGACACTTACCGATGCAACTGGAGAACGTTCCCTTGCAGAAGTAGCAGGCGCTAAGAAAGAGCAGATGGTAGAGGCAGTTCAGGAAATGAAACAGGATATTTTAGGAATGGATGATCTCACTGACCTTGACGATATGGATATTGAATTTGATGAGGGATGGTAGAATGTTTCAGGGAGTACATTCTACAGTAATCGGAGACAGCCATATTAGAAAGGGTATTGTCTGTCAGGACAGTTCAGGAACGGTAGTCACTGACAAGTTTGCGATTGCTGTTGTGGCAGATGGACATGGCAGCGCCAAGCATTTCCGCAGCGATGTAGGTTCAAGGATTGCTGTAAAGATTACGACAAAGTTATTGAAAAATTATATGAACCGTCCAGACTTTAAGGAGCAGTTTTTTAAACATCCCGAATTTATTCTGGCACAGATGGAAAAGCAGATTCTTATGAAATGGAGAGAGGCCGTAGAGGAATATCATTTAGAAAATCCATTGACCGAGGAAGAAGAGAATAAGATTCCGGAAAAGGCAAAAGGAAAACTTAGAACTGCAGTCATTTACGGAAGTACCGTACTGGCAGCCGTTTTGACAAAAGATTTTTCCTATGGAATGATTCTTGGCGATGGTGGATTTGTTGTACTCGGAGGAGATAAGGAACTGTATATTCCGCTCGAGGACAAAAATTCCCATGCAAACTACACCTCTTCCCTCTGCAATACCGATGCGATTCATTTCTTTGAACACTGGTATACCACAGAAACAGTAAAAGCATTATTCGTATCCACAGACGGGTTATTCAAATCATTTGCAAGCGAAGAAGACTTTTTGAAATATCATGGATTGCTTTCTCACATGTTTCATGATACGGAAAAAATGCAAAAAAGTTTAAAGCGGAATTTTGAAAAAAGGACAAGAGAAGGCAGCGGTGACGATATATCCATTGCTTTCGTTTATCAGGAAGGAGAGGAAGCAGAATGAAAAAAGAAGCAAGCGTAATTCTGGCAAAATGTGCTCAGGATAAGCTTTACGGAATCCGAATTGAAAAAAGAGATAATGACTGGGTTCGTACCTGGGCATTTAAATTAAAAGAAGAAACAGCAGAAAAAGAAGGCTTCGATAAAATCAACTTTACCGGAAGTTTCTACACTGACGAAGAATATCCAGGCTGCCCTTACTGCGGCGCAAAGAAATGTTTTGTCTGCGGAAACTGCGGTAAGGTAAGCTGTTATGACGGCTCCGATAAGGTAGTTTGTAACTGGTGCGGTTCGAATGGAACTGCGGCAGATGATGATGGCAAACTCGATGTTTCTGGAGGCGGCTTCTAAAATAGGAATTTGCCGCAGGCAAAAGCAAAACAGACGCTCTCAAAGTGAGAAGATATCCTATATTTGTGACTCTATCACTGCGGGTTGAATATTCGCCTAAGGGCTCGCATTCAATCCTCGCTCTGAAAAAATAGTATTTGTTCTCTAATTCTTCTTTTTAAAGCTCGTCTTTATCAGACCAGAGAACTACCATTTGCCAAATACAACTTTTGAGTAAGCAGAATACGACAGTCTGAATGCCCTTTGTCTTTCTGAACTGTCAAAGACAGGAAACTAAGGAATATGCTATGCCAATCTGTGGCCTGGGAGCAAGTGTTGGATACGAGCGCGTAAGCGAGCATTCAACATGCCGCGACGAAAGTCACAGATTGGCATAGCATATTCCTTAGTTTCCGTCTGTTTTGCCAATTAGAAAGAAAGGAGATACAAATGTCATTATTCAAAAGAAAACCCTGGACTGGAAAGACCGAGCTTCTCTTTTCCGATAAAGCATTGACAGCGTTGATTCTGCCTTTGTTTCTGGAGCAGCTTCTAAGTGTCTTTGTCGGCCTTTCCGATTCAATTATGGTAGCGCAGGTTGGTGAAGCGGCGGTGTCCGCAGTTTCACTGGTTGATTCAATTGCCATCCTGCTTATCAATATTTTTAATGCACTGGCAACAGGAGGAGCTGTTGTTTCGGGACAATATCTTGGTGCCAAAGATAAGAAAAAGGCTGCCTATGCCGGAAGACAGATGATGCAGTTTATGGTGTGGATGTCTATAGCCATTATGTTACTTATCTATCTTGGTAAATATTTTATTTTACATACAGTTTTTGGCTCGATCGAGGCAGATGTTATGGCGAATTGTAATACATATTTGCTGATATCTGCAGCTTCGATTCCTTTTCTTGGAGTGTATTGCGGTGGAGCGGCTCTGTTTCGTGCAATGGGAAATTCAAAAACTTCGATGTATGTTTCCTGTATTATGAATGTGATTAACGTAAGTGGAAATGCTATCCTCGTATTTGGCTTTCATAGAGGGGTAGAAGGTGTTGCGATACCAACATTATTATCCCGTGTGGTAGCTGCATTTTTGATGGTATGGCTTTTACATGATGAGAAGCATATACTTACATTGAAGGGAATGAATCTGTTTAAATTTGACGGGAAAATGATTCGAAAAATCCTTCATATTGGCGTGCCAAATGGCATAGAAAATAGTATGTTTCAGCTTGGGAAAATCCTTCTTTTAAGCTTGATCTCCACGTTTGGAACGGCATCTATCGCAGCGAATGCCGTAAGTAATTCGCTGGCATATTTTGAAATCCTGCCAGGAATGGCATTGGGGCTTGCAACTGTGACAGTAATCAGCCGATGTGTCGGTGCGGGAGATTATCCACAGGCAGAATACTTTGCGAAACGTCTGTTAAAATTCACCTACACTTGTATGTGGATTACCTGCATCGTTATGATGCTCTTGTTACCATTTATGTTGAAAATCTATAATTTATCCCCCGAAACAAGCGGTTATGCAACGCAGATTATGATACTCCACAGTATCATGGCAATGATATTCTGGCCGGCTGCATTTGCCCTGCCAAATGTATTTCGTGCCGCAAATGATGTCCGTTTTACGATGGTTGTCGGCGTAACTTCTATGTGGCTGTTCCGTATTGCCTGTGCCTTTATTTTTGGAAAATATATGGGATTTGGCGTATTTGGCGCATGGATTGCGATGGTACTTGACTGGGTGGTCAGAGCGATATTCTATGTGATTCATTATCGATGTGGAAAATGGAAAGAAAAATCGTTATAGAAATGGCAAATGTGAAATTTTTATGTTAGAATTGTATTTCTAGGAGTTGTTTGGTATAATTTAGCATAAATAAAATAAGTGTAGTAATACATATTTTAGAAAGAGATTAAATCTTTTTCTGAAAAAATTGGGAGACTTAAGTTATGAAAGAGACAATGAAAGACATTATTTTAAACGCTTCCGCCGATATGACGGAAAGCTGCCATAAAACTGATTTTATCGTATCAAGAGGGGAGAGATGCCTTCCTGACCGTTCCTGTATTATTCGTATTTTAAAGGATTTAAAGAGAGTAATGTTTCCGGGATATTTTGGTGAGGAGAATATTGCACTCATTTCACCACAGTATTTTATCGGTGACCGTCTGACAGATATTTATGGTAAGTTAAAACCGCAGATTGAGATTTCTTTGTATTATAGAGATTATGAAAAGTATACAGAGGAAGAAATCAGTGAGCGGGCAGAAGAAGTCTGTGAGGAATTTTTTAAGAGGCTTCCATATGTACAGCAGATGCTTTTAAAAGATGTGCAGGCTGGATTTGACGGCGACCCTGCTGCAAAGAGCAGAGAGGATGTTGTTATTTCTTATCCGGGACTGTTTGCTATTTTTGTTTATAGAATCGCTCATGAGCTGTATACACAGGATGTGCCATTCCTTCCTCGAATTATGACGGAATATGCACATAGCCGTACAGGAATCGATATTAACTCTGGCGCAAAGATTGGGGAATATTTCTTTATTGACCATGGAACTGGTGTTGTAATTGGTGAGACAACAGAGATTGGTAATAATGTGAAGTTATATCAGGGAGTAACTTTAGGTGCGCTTTCTACAAGAAGTGGACAGAAGTTAAAGGGTAAGAAGAGACATCCGACGATCAAAGATAACGTTACGGTATATTCTGGAGCCAGTATTCTTGGTGGAGAGACAGAAATCGGTGAGGGTGTTATCGTAGCAGGTGGAGCATTTGTAACGAAGTCTGTTCCGGCACATACAAAGGTAATCGTAAAGAATCCGGAAATCAAGATTAAAGATTCTGATAAGAAGATTGAGCTTCAGACAACGGAGAACAAGGAAGGAATATGGGAGATTTAACAAAAGGGATTTCTTAACGAGAGTTTTGTTTCATTAGCATAACATAATCAGATATTTTATCTGCGGCGTTGCAATATGCCGCAGATTGCATTGCTAGAGCATTTTTCAAACACGCTCTAAAGTAGAGCATTATTATTAATGTTCAGATTTTAAATTGATAGATGAAAGGAGCATCATCATAATATGAATAAAAAGTTTGTCGTTCACGCAAGAGTATTAAAAGCAATGTCTGATGAGAACAGACTTCGTATTCTTGATTTACTTCGTGAAAGGGAATATAATGCCAGCGAACTTTTAGACGAAATGGACTTTGGACAGTCCACACTGTCACACCACATGAGAATTTTACTGCAGGCAGGAGCAGTAAAGGCACGAAAGAATGGAAAATGGACATATTATAGCCTGAATAAAGAGATATTTTCCACTGTTTCAGAATGGATTGCAGAATATGGAGAATAAATATTTTGCATTTTTTATGAATTTTTATTCATTTCATATTGACAAAAAGCACTTTATACAGTAAAATATTAGACGTTGTAGCAATACAACGAATGCCCAGATAGCTCAGTTGGTAGAGCAGAGGACTGAAAATCCTCGTGTCACTGGT
>ENA-OOXF01002542-OOXF01002542.1-human-gut-metagenome-genome-assembly--contig:-NODE-2542-length-10109-cov-1.610603_pt1 | contig 10109 bp, 6 predicted proteins | sample MGYA00241586_ERZ501341 | MGnify/ENA primary metagenome ERZ501341 (study PRJEB25962, sample SAMEA2042985) | human gut metagenome | biome: human gut; feature: human-associated habitat; material: faeces... | reverse complement strand
AGGGCATGCGCGCACTCAGCCGCGGCATCCACGCGATGGCGCTTGAGCTGCGAGCGCGCGACCGATACGGCAACCAACTTGCGCGGAGCATCACCGGCGCATACACGATCGAGCGCCTCGAGCGACAGCGCAGCACCCAGCCGCAGCGGATCGCAGCCAAAAGCCGACGCCACGGTGTTGTCCACAACCAGCAACGCGCGGGCCTCACGCGCCGCGCGGCCCAGAGCGCGAAGGTCGGGCACACGCAGACCAAACCCGCCGATGGAGTTGACGAACCACCACAGGTACGGACCCCCGGCATCAAACGAAGCATCAAAGCCCTCGGACGCAGCAGCAAACGCCGCAACCGACGGCTCGCCCACCATAGCCACGTCGCAGGCATCAAAGCCGTGCGCAAACGCATCGGCAAAGTCATCGGCAAACGCAACCAGGCGGTCACCGGGGCGCACAATCCCCAATTGCGACAACGCTGCTGGCACATGCGAGGCCGCGAGCAACCGCGCTTCACGCGCGCCGGTCCTCAAAGCCCAAGCCTCTTCTAACTGCTGCACATCCATACGACACCTTCCCTTCAAAACAAAAACCCACGATGCGGATGTTTCCCGCATCGTGGGCAACGGCTGCAGTATAGCGCCGATATGCGACGAATCGCCTAGATGATGAGCGTGTGATAGTTCACGCTCGCACCCGGAGCCTCAACGGTCACGCCATAGGCCTCGGGATAGATGCGCGTCGAAAATACGAGCGCGCCATCGTTCACAAACACCTCGACCGACGAGACATCGCCAACAATGCGCACGTTGCGCACCTCGTCGACGGGCTCCCAGCGCACAGCACGACCACAGCCGGCAGAAGCGCGACCCTCATCGGTAAATCGCATCTCAAAGCGCGAGGGCAGTTCGCCCTCGGCGGGCATAAACTCCAGCTTCAGCTCGCCATCAACGGTCGCGGTAAACGCGTCGTCGACACCGTCAACAACAACGTCAAAGCAGGTATCGCCGGCAACCTCCAACGAGCCCTCCCCCACACGCACCGAGGCATAATGACGCTCGATCTCGCGCGCCGGCTGCTGCAGCACCACGCCGCCGGCACCGGCTGTGAGCTCACGCGGCACTGTCATGCAGTGCTGCCAGCCGCACGCGACGGTGGGCGCATTGTCATAGGTCGGTTCATCGGGCATGCCCATCCAGCCAATCAGAATGTGGCGACCATCCTCGGTCGTGAACTCCTGCGGAGCATAGAAGTCAAAACCGGCGTCCCACAGGCGGAACTCGCCCAGCTCATAGGCACCGTCACCACCGGTAATTTCGCCCGTTACAGGCATGTAGCCAGCAGCGTATACGTTGCCGCGGTTCCAACGGCCGCCCTCAAGGCCCTGGGGCGAGAATGACAAAAATGCAGCGGTATTGCCATTCGCATCGAGCTCGATATAGCCGGGGCACTCCCACATAAAGCCAAAACGCTCGGACGTAGACACACGGCTCTCGAGTTCCCAGCTCAGCATATCGGCCGAGCCGTACACCAAGATCTCGCCCACATCGCGACCGGCGCCCTCGCCATGCATGGCGCAAAAACGGCTCTCGACATGCGGCCCGTCAACGCGACGACGCGCGCCCAGCACCATGTGATAGCGACCGGCCTCATCGCGCCACACCTTGGGATCGCGCACGTGGCACGTCAGATCCTCGGGATAGTCCTCCGACGCCAGCACCACGCGCTTTTGGCTGAACGTCTGCCCATCGACACTCTCGACATACACGGTGTCAGCGCGACGGCCGGAGTTGACATAGTCAAAGACGCCGCCCGCATCGGGGAGCTTAACGTTGCCGGTATAGAGCACGCGAATGCGGCCGTCCTCGGCAAGCGCGGAGCCCGAATACACGCCATGGCAATCGAATGGCTCGTCGGGCAGCAGCGGGGCGCCAACGTAGTCCCACGTCATAAGATCGCGACTCGCCGCATGGCCCCACATCTTGACGCCGCCGTTCACATCAAACGGGGCATACTGGAAGTACGCGTGAAACACGCCGCCCGCTTGGCAAAGACCGTTGGGATCGTTGAGCCAGCCCGCCGGCGGCATAATATGGAAGCGCTGACCATATGCGCCATGACCGCACTCAGAGGCGGCGGCGTCAACAGCGGCAACCAGCTTTGCAAGGTCGCAACCAAGTGCATTAGACATATAAAAGTCCTAACGGATCGAAAGTAACAAGGCACCAGAGATCGGCACCGGATACGGGAAACGCCCGCGAGCATACAACCCGCGGGCACCCCTCAATCAAAAGCTCTTAGGCCTGCTCGGAAGCCTTGGGCTCGTCCTTGTACAGGACAAACGAAACGCCAAAGGAAACCAGCGCGGCGACCGCGAACATGATCGCGTACTGCACGGGCTGAGCCAGGCACAGCAGGATACCAAAGATACCCGTAACGCCCGTGCCGGAGGCGGCCAGCGAGGTGAGCGCGCAGACCAAGGCACCGCAACCGCCGCCGATGCAGCCGGCGATGAAGGGCTTAAAGAAGCGCAGGTTCACACCAAAGATGGCCGGCTCGGTAATGCCCATGAAAGCGGACAGGGCCGAAGGAAGCGCCAGGCCCTTGATCTTGGCATCGCGGGTCTTAAAGGCAACGGCGAGCGCGGCACCACCCTGGGCGATGTTGGCGGCACTGGCGATGGGCAGCCAGTAGGTCACACCGTACTGGGCGAGCTGGCCCAGGTCGATGGCGGTGTACATCTGGTGGATACCGGTAACGACCGTGGGGGCATAGAACAGGCCGACGATAAAGGAACCGATGCCGAAGGGCAGGGTGAGCAGGGCCTGAATCAGGCCGAGGATGGCGTTCTCGGCCCAGACAAAGATGGGGCCGACGGCAACGAGAGTCACGAGCACGGTCACGAACACCGAGACGAGCGGGGTCACAAAGAGGTCGAACATCTCGGGAACGATCTTGTGCAGGCGCTTCTCGAGGAAGGCCAGAATAGCGCAGGCGATGACGATGGGGATCACATGACCCTGATAGCCGACCCACTCAAAGCTGTACACGCCGGGAATGACGGTGACCATAGTCTGAACGCCCTCGGAAGCAACCGTGTAGGCGCTCTGCAGCGAGGAGTTGATGAACGCACCGCCGACGACAGCGCCCAGATACGGGTTGGCGCCAAAGGCCTTAGCCGCGGAGTAACCGATTAAGATCTGCAGAATGCCAAAGGACGTTCCCGAGACCAGGTCGGCGATCTTATAAATAAAGTTATTGGTGTCGAGCGCGATAAAGCCGTTGGAGGCCATAAAGTTGAGGGCGCTCATAATGCCCAGCAGAAGGCCCGAAGCCACGATGGCAGGGATGATGGGGACAAAGACGTCGCCGAGCACCTTAATGGCGCGCATAAAGATGTTCTGCTGCTGCGCCGCGGCCTCCTTGGCCTCGGCCTTGGTGGCAGCCTCGACGCCGCTGAGCGCAATGAACTCGTCGTAGACCTTATTGACGGTGCCCGTGCCAAAAATAATCTGGAGCTGGCCCTGGGCCTCAAAGACGCCCTTGGCGCCGTCGATATTCTCGAGGGCCTCCTTGTCGACCTTGGCGTTATCGGCAATCACCAGGCGCAGACGCGTGGCGCAGTGCGCGGCCGAAACAACGTTGCCGGCGCCACCGATGTTGTCGAGCACCTCTTTCGCTGATTTGCGGTAGTCCATGACTTCCCTTTCCTCCAACGGGCGCATCTGCACCCGGCCATCTTTGACACTTACACTGTAATCGTTTTCAGTTTCATATGTCTGTAATCGTTTTCATAGTAGGGTGAACGGTAGGAAAAAGCCGGCGAATGGTAGTTTTATGGCAAAAACAGGGGACTCAGAGGCAGGCAGACGTGCCCAGAGCCTAGACATTCATAAGCTGATGCCCAAGTTTGAGCGTCTTGAGACCGCTCTCCCCCTCCACGCCATCGAGCGTGTCGAGCAGCATGCTGGTGGCCTCGACGCCACTGGTCAGATACCCATAATGCACGGTGGGAATGCCGCCCGTCAGCGCGCGCAAAAACGCGTTGTCGCCAAAACCGCTCACGCGGTGTATGCCCTCGCCCATGCCGCGAACCTCATCGATAGCACGCAGCGCGCCCGCCGCCATGGTGTCGGTCGCGCAGGCGATAAACGAAACATCTGGAGCGACGGAAAGCAGTTCACGTGCCGCACCATAGCCCGAGTCGAGCGTAAACGAACCCAGACGAATCAAGGCGGCATCGAGCGGGTTACCCGCGGCGCCCAGACCAGCTTCAAAACCGCGACGGCGGTCATAACCAGCAGCACGGTCTTCTTCGGTAACTCCAATATAGGCAATCTTGCCGTCCACGCGACCCGCAAGCGCATGGCCCAGCTCAAAGGCGGCCTCGTAATCGTCGTGATAGACGCACGCCACGCCCTCGACATGTTGGCCGATCAGCACGATGGGCACGCGGCACGACTCAATCGCCCGACGGTGCTCGTCGGTAACCACGGTCGCCACCAGCACAATGCCATCGACCGGATGGTTTTGGAATAAATCGAGGTATTCGAGCTCGCGATCAGGGGCGTTGTCGGTATTGGCAAGCAGCATCTGGTAGCCACGGCGACCGAGCACCTGGCCAATGCCGGCGGTAATGCGGCTCACGGACTCCGAGTTGATCTTGGGCACGATGACGCCGATGAGCTTGGTGGAGCCGGTGCGCAGTGCACGAGCCTGGCTGGACCGCACGTATCCGGTCAGCTCAATCGCCTGCTTAATGCGCTCGGCCTTATCCGCCGATATGTAGCCACCGTTGAGGTAGCGCGAGACGGCGGCGCTCGAAACGCCGGCCAGCTCGGCCACATCTTTCATCTTTACCACGAGCACCCCTGTCGTTGAAATCGCTTACACAATGATACCCAACCCATACCGGCAAATTTAGCAAATGGGACGAGCCACATGGATCATTTCAACAGCCCAGGTCAAGCAAACGTCAGCGAGCGCGCAGCTGCCGTGGCGAGGTGCCGCGAAAGAGGAGCGACGCGTACTTCATGTACGCGAGCGACGGTTTGAGCGGCAGATCGCCCGGCAGATGCTCGCGCAGCGTCGAGCGGTCCGGCGTTTGTTAAAACGCCGGAACATAGCTAGCCGTGATACTCGCCGTTGTACTGGATGAGCGTTAGGTCCTCCACTCCGTCGAGCGCGCGAATGGCGTCGGCATAGGGCATATCAACGCCATCCGAGAACACCTCGGCAGCCATTTCGACCTTGTCGCCGCGCATGGTCTTGGACTTGACGGTGAACTTGGTGCGCCCAAATGCACGCACGATATCGTCGCCGGTGGTCTGGCCCGTGTAGTGGATGACCATCATGTACACGCGCGCCTTATCCTGGTGGCTCGCAAAGCTGGCGATCATCACCACGATGACCGCTGCCGTAAGCCCCACGAGCGCATACATGCCGGCGCCGGCCGTAATGCCCGTGGTAATGGCCCAAAACAAATACAGCAGGTCGAGCGGGTCCTTGACCGCCGTACGGTAACGGACGATAGACAGAGCACCGACCATACCGAGCGAGATGACCACGTTCGTCGAGATCGCGAGCGTGACCATGCAGGTAAGCACGCACATGCCCACGAGCGTCACGGCAAAGCTACGCGAATACACCACGCCGGTAAAAAAGCGCTTGTACACGCAATAGATCAGGATGCCCATGGCAAGCGCCACAAGCAGCGACAGCCCGATCTTGGCAGGGTCGACCTGACCAAACGCCTCCAAGACGGAGTTCTTAAAAAAGTCCCTGGTGCTCATGGTCTAAATATCCCCTCGGTTCTCAAAATCCGATTCCCAGTAGTTAAAACCGCGCAGGTAGGCGGTCTTTTCGTAACACAGGCAGTACTTGGAGACCGCCGTAAGCTCGGCCGCGCCCGGCGGCACCATATCGCGCACCAGCTGCGGACAAAACTCGGTAAACTTGACCTCCATCACCAGCTTGCCGGGCTCCAGCACGGGCAGCGCGGGCAAGGTCGCGTCAAAGATGTCAAAACTTCCCACCGCCGCACGCACGTTCATGTCAAACGTAATACGCACGGTTCCTTCGTCCATCACCCACGGCTCGCGCTCGTAGTCCACGATGGTCCGCGGGCACATCATGTTACAGATACACTCGATGTAGAACTCGCGGCAGAGTTGGTGCGGGCTCCTCAGCAAAAAGTCGTAGTCGCCAGCCAGGATCTGCTCAAACTCACTGCGCGTAAGCGGCGCGTCCTCCTTGTAAATCCAGCTACCGTACTTCTTTTTGCGCTCGAGCTTAATCACCTTGTCTCCACCGTTATAGATGCGCACGCGATACTTTTTGCGCATGAGAATACCGGCGTCTTTTTCCTCGTAGGCCGAGTTGCAGTAGTCGTCAAAGTACAGGCTGCGAATGGTGTAACCGCCCGCCCGCGCATGCTTGTCCAGCTTAAATACCGGCGCCATGCGACAGGCAAGCGCGGCGTGCTCGCCCTCGTTAATGAGATATTTGAGCTCGTGGCGGTAACGCTCCTGCGTGGTACGCGCGGGCGGAGCCGCCAGGCGCTCAAGCAGCGCGTTAGCCCTCCACATACGTGTCCTCCACGACCTTGCCGCCATCTCGCACATAGAAGCACTTCATGCCGTATTGCTTGCCGTCATCGGTCACATAGTAGTCAAACGCATCCTGCGTATAGCCGTCGGAGTTAGTGGCGCGCACGCGCACGAAGCACTGTCCAGCATCGGGCGCATCGCAGGTCACCTCGGGAAGCAGCACGTCCTCGGCCTTAAAGACTACGTCATTAATGGCGTAATCGCGCGCCAGCTCGACGGTATAGCGAATATCGCGCGCCTTAAAGTCGTAAGACGCATCCCAGTTGATGCGCAGCTTACCGTTATCGATCTGCGGCACGCCAATGTAGAACGGCATGGGCTTCTTATAGCTCTCGCGATAGCTCTTATAGTTCTCCTCGATCTCGGAAGGAATCGCCGCAGCGATTTGCTCGTATTGATCCTTGGTGACAGACAGATTGTCGATATCGGGCGAAGCAAAGACCAGGAATTCAGTCACCTCGCGGTAGTGCTTGATCATCTTGCTCAGGCGAGTCTCGGTCAAATACGAGCGCAAGTCCTTGACGGCACGGTCGAGTTCGCTGCGGAACGACTTGCTGCGCAACGCGCGGTTAAACAGCACGTTGCCCCAGTAGTTGCTCACGCCGCGCTCCCAGCTCGCATAATCCGAGAATCCCGTCAGGCTCAACTCGAGTTTGCGCAGCATGCCGTCGTTATCCCAATCCAAAAAGTACCAGGTGTTTGAGTTGAGCGGGCTGTACAGATAGCAGTTACGGTTCTGCGTATCGCAGTTGCCCGTCAGGATCTGAAACGCCAGCCAATAGACCAGATTCTCGGTATCAAAGTAGGTATCGAGCACATCATCGATCTTTTGCGACTCATCGTTGAGCGCATCGAGCATCTCGATGAGCTTGGTGTGGTCCGAATCGCCCTTAATCTCGAGCATGCCCTCAAACGCCGTCTGGTTATAGTCGGGGTCATCGGTAAGCTTAATGGTGTCCTCAAAGCGATGGAAATCGAAGCTGTTCACCTTATAGAGATGCCCGCTCTTATCCAGACCGTGGGCCTTGAGCGCCGTCTTGTTGAGCTGCTCGACCTGCGTAAACAGTCCGTAGTCCTCAAAGGTGTCGTTAGATTTTTCGGTCTGGTCGCACACCCATAAGTGCACAAACTGCGTGCGCAGGCCCATCATCTGGGGGATTCCGCGGATAAGGTCGTAGGCCATCTTGTTGCGAAAACGCATTCCCTCGCCCATGTGCTTGTTGAGCGCAATCGCACGCTGCTGGCGCCACGCGCCCTTGCCCTTTTTGAGCTCCACCTTGTAGTTCTTTTGCGTATAGGTACTCGACGTCTGACCGCGCACCTGCACCGTGGCGTTGGGCGCCTCCTCGCCATAGCCCACCTCGCCAGCAACGGGGCCCTTATCATCGCCAGGCTGCAGCAGGCCCATAACTTGATAGCGCGTCACGCCCATGTCGGCGTAATCATAAACCGAGTACGAATTGATCTCGGCCCAGCTATGGTCGGTATTCTCGGAGCTGTTGCCGCGAGAGACCGTCAGGTACATGCACACGATGCCCGAGTCGTCGTAGACTTCGTACAGCTCATCCTTGTCGCGAAGATGCTTGGTCTCGCTAGACGCATCGGCCTTTTTAATCTTGCCCTGCTTCTTGGTCTTTTTTGTCGAGGATTCGTCCTGCGAAGAACAGCCCGAAAGCAGCAAAGTGCCGGCAGCCGCCTCAATCATGCGGCGACGCGATATCATCCTATCGGTCATCAGGACCTCCCCAACGATTGCGATACACGCGAACCACCGTGCGCTCAAACACACCATGCGGCTCGCCCTCTAGACGCAGTTCCTCGTAGCGCTGTTCGGCACGGTCAAGCAAGCAGCCCAGCTCCGTAAAGCGACCCGTTTTGTCGGTCGCCACAATGGGCTGCTGGCTCAGGATACGATACGGCAAGTTGGCGGTATAGGTATCGATTCGCATCAGCGCCACGATAAAAAACACCGCCGCACCCAACAAAAAGCCAAAGCCGTAAAACTGCTGCGGCAAAAGCAACGACACCGCAGTCGCCAGCCCAGCCACACCGGCAAACAGACCCGAAGCCAGCACGGCCCCCTTATAGTCGGTAAAGTACAGCAAGATAAGCATCACCGTATTGCCCACGGCATACAGGCCATAGCCCACGCACAGCGTACGAAAATACCCGTGCATCAGGTTGTTAAAGCCCAACGGTAGGGCCGACAGCACCGTGGTCTCGAGCGAAATGACCGCCGCGGTCACAAACAGCTGCTTGAGCGCACAAAACCGTAGTTCTCGGTTGAGCGTGGCAAGCATTTCCTCCTCGGCCACCACAATGTCGCCTACCACGCCGCCGTCATTGAACAGGCTGTAGTAGTCGCGGTAGCGCGGATAGAAGTTGACCTCGACCGAGACCACAAAGTTGACGGACGTGACCAGGATCGTCAAAAACGCGATGAGCGCCGGCACGTCGTGGTAGGGCGCACCATAAAACAAGCCCTTGACCTGCACACCAATGGGACCGGCCCATATTATCACCAAGTGCGCAAAGAGGCCCAGGTTGGTAAACAAGCCCGTGAGCGCGAGCGGCATAAATTGGTCGAGCCAGCGCAAAAAGAGCCAGGGGCTGCGATCGCTCTGCGGAAAATACCGGTACAGCAGCACCACGTCCCAGGCGAGCATGACGCCGTAGCCCAGAGCAATTGATGCCAACAGGCCCTCGACCGGCGGCAGTCCCAGCGCCAGCGCGGCCAGGGCGCACAGGCACGCCACGCCAATGGCAGCCGCAAAGCTGCACAGGATACCGCGGTAATCCTTGATGGCCGTGAGGTAACTCATGCCGTTCCAGTTGACGATCATAATGTTGAACAGCCACAGGCACAGCAGCCCCTGCAGCAGCGTAGCGCCCGAGAACAGTAAAAAGATACCGTAGAGCACCGTGCCCGCAACGAGCATGATGGCGTTGGAGCCCCAAAACGAAGGTAGGATCTCATCCTCGCGCTCGGCAAAAAGCATATCGGCCAAAAAGCGCGTGACCGGCATAGAGAAAAAACTCGTGAGCGTGAGCGACGCCAGCAGCGTATAGGTCACCATGCACACCAGCAGATCTTGGTTGGCACGGCCCACACCCCACAGACCGCACAGCACCAAGATACCCACCTGGAGCAGCACGCCCAGTAGCATGGGGCCCGTGCACACAATGCCGGCGTAGCCATAGGCGCGCATCGTGGCAAACAGGCCCTTGCGCCTAAACAGGCGTTTTAGCTCAAAACCGATTCCGGCCACCGGCTACACCTCCTTCTTGGGCAAATTGAACGCGCGAGCCGTCTCGTCGTACAGCGCGCGATAGTTGGCAAGCATCTGCTCGTGTAGGTAATAGGTCGCCACGCGACGCTGGCCGCGCTCCCCCATTTCCAGGCGGCGGGCACGGCTCGCGCACATGCGCTCCATGGCATCGGCCAGACCCTTACGATACATGGGCGGGCTCACAAATCCAGCCACGCCAAAGTCGTCGCCGGGAGCGCCC
>ENA-OOXF01002535-OOXF01002535.1-human-gut-metagenome-genome-assembly--contig:-NODE-2535-length-10115-cov-4.155666_pt1 | contig 10115 bp, 6 predicted proteins | sample MGYA00241586_ERZ501341 | MGnify/ENA primary metagenome ERZ501341 (study PRJEB25962, sample SAMEA2042985) | human gut metagenome | biome: human gut; feature: human-associated habitat; material: faeces... | reverse complement strand
TCGGATTGCAGTCGGTGATGAGGATCTGTCCGACACGCAGCCCGTACCGTGCGAAAGCGGCCTCGTACTGGGCCATCAGCAGGCCTTGGCCGACGGCGGCGCACGCCTGCTGGTCGGCTACGTCGGTCGGACGCTTGTCGAAACCGAGCGTGCCGAAACCGGCCGCGATCGCGCCGGAGGAGACCAGCACCACGCGGCCGCCCATCAATCGCACGCGGGCGATGGCCGCCACAAGCGCGTTCAACCGTTGCGGATCCAAGTGGCCGCTCGGCTCGGTCAGCGAGCTGGAGCCCACCTTCACCACGATGGTCTGCGCTTCGGCGATGGCCCTGCGCACTTGCGCTTGCGATGGCGTGTTCATAGTTCCTCCCGGTACCGTTACCGGCTATTGAAAAAGCCCGCCGACATGCCATCGGCACATCAGCGGGCTTCGTTGGATGGTTCTATTGTTCCACATCCTCGTCGTCGGCGGTCTCGCCACGTCCAAAAAGACTGGTTTCGTCGTGACGGTCGTCGTCCACGGAAGGATCGGCCCAGTGTCCTGCCTTGCGTTCGGCCATCATGGCTTCGCGCACGGCCTGACGGGCGTCCATCATCTCGTGGTACTGGCGACGGCGTTCCGTGTTGGAACGACGCTGCGCACGACCATCCGATTCCTGCAGTCGCAGGTCGACGCCGCGTGCGCCCAACTGGGTGCCGTCGAGCATTTCCGCGCCGGCCGCGATGGTCGGATCCCAATCGAATTCCACGGCACGGTCGCCACGGCCGATGCGCACTTCGTCGCCCGGCTTGGCGCCCTTGTGTCGCAGCTCGTCTTCGACGCCCAGACGGTCGGCAAGGTAGCCGACGGCCTCGTCATTATCGAAGTTGGTCTGCATGACCCAGCGTTCCGGCTTGGTGCCGAGCACCTCGTACCAGACTTCGCCGTTGCCGTTCTCCTTGCGTTCCACGGTGAAGTCGAGCGCGTTGCCGCCTTCGTCGTTACGGCGACGGCGATTGCGCGGCTCCTCGAGCGGCTTGATGACCACGCGGGCCTCTTCCTCGGCCTGCTCGCGTTTGGCGACTTCCGCGCGCATGTTGGTCACGAGGTCGGCCAGCGCCCAGTTGAGTTCCTTCAGACCCTCGTGGGAGGCGGTGGAGATGATGTAGACCTTGAGGCCGAGCTTTTCGAATTCCGGCTTGACGAATTCGGCGAGTTCCTTGGCTTCCGGCACATCCACCTTGTTGAGGATGATGATGCGCGGACGTTCGGGGATCGGAATCGCGCCGAGCGGCAGTTCGAGCTTGCCGGCGTATTCGGCGAGCTCGTGTTCGAGCGCCTGGTAGTCGCTCATCGGGTCGCGGCCGGGTTCGAGGGTGGCGCAATCGATGACGTGGGCGATGATTTCGGTGCGTTCGATGTGGCGCAGGAATTCGAGGCCGAGGCCCTTGCCCTGGGATGCGCCCGGAATCAGGCCCGGCACGTCGGCGATGGTGTATCGAGAGTCGCCGGCGATAACGACGCCGAGATTCGGCACCAGCGTGGTGAACGGGTAGTCGGCGATCTTCGGCTTGGCGGAACTCATCGCCGCAATCAGGGACGACTTTCCGGCCGAGGGGAAACCGACCAACGCCACGTCGGCGATGGACTTCAATTCCAAAATCACGTCGCGCTCTTCACCGAGTTCGCCGAGCAGGGCGAAGCCGGGGGCGCGGCGGGTCTTGTTAGCCAGGGCGATGTTGCCGAGGCCGCCGGCACCGCCTTGGGCGACGACGCAGCGGTCGCCCTCGTGGCGCAGGTCGGCGAGCTGCGCGCCGGGATGCTTGGCTTTGCCCTGTTCGCCGCGCGCCTCAAAGACGACGGTGCCGCAGGGCACGGGCAGAATCAGGTCCTCGCCCTTGGAGCCGTCCTTATTGTCGCCCAAACCCATGGTGCCGCTGCCGGCGACACGATGCGGCATGAAACGATAGTCGAGCAGGCTGGTGGCGTTACGGTCGGCCACGAACACCACGGAACCACCGTCGCCGCCATTGCCACCGTTCGGGCCGGCCAACGGCTTGTATTTCTCACGACGGATGCCGGCCGAACCGTTGCCCCCATCGCCGCCCTTGACATGGACGGTTACTCGATCCACAAAATCACTCATATTGATTACCTTACAAAAAAGCCGCGTCCTTACGGGCGCGGCTTGAAAAAAGCTTGACGCTATATCGCTCAGGCGATGACGTCGACAACCTTGCGGTCGCGACGCACACCGAACTTCACGGAGCCATCGGTGAGGGCGAACAGCGTGTGATCCTTGCCCATGCCGACGTTGTGGCCCGGGTGGAAGTTGGTGCCACGCTGGCGAACGATGATGTTGCCGGCCACGACGGCTTCGCCGCCGAACTTCTTCACGCCGAGGTATTGCGGGTTAGAATCGCGACCGTTGCGAGAGCTGGACGCACCCTTCTTATGTGCCATGATTCATGGTCCTTTCTATAACTCAGGCAATCGCCGTGATCTTGACGATAGTCAGCTTCTGGCGATGACCCTTACGGCGAGCAACACCAGTCTTGTTCTTGTACTTCTGGATGCTAATCTTCGGGCCCTTGGCTTCGTCGTTCACAACCTCAGCCTTGACGGACACCTTGGCCAGATCGGCGGCGGCAAGGGTGACCTTGTCACCATCGACAACGAGGGAGACCGGGAATTCCACGGTATCGCCCTTCTTAGCGTCGAGACGGTTCACGAGGATGACGTCGCCAACCTCGACCTTTTCCTGATGGCCACCGGCCTTCACAATCGCGTACATTATCGTTCCTTTTATGTTTTGGAAAGCTACCTTGCCTAACACGCACCGAGCTTGCGGTCAGACACCGAGTTTCGAATCTACACCACCATGCGGACTAAATCAAATGATTTTTGCCCGCGTGTCAAGCACGACACACCTGTTACTCTTCCGCTTACTCTTCCGCCGTGTTGTTGGCAGCGACGGCAGCGGCGGCAATCTGAGCCAGTTTGGCTTTGACGTCGGCGCTGGAACCAGCCGGTTCGGGAGCGGGAGCGGTGCCGCGACCGTGCTTGTTGGTTTTGACGAACGGGTCGCCACCGCGAAGCGCGTAGGGATCGTCGTAGTCGGCCGAAACGGTCGGCTGATCATGCAGGATGAAACCACGGCCCTTGCAGGTCGGGCATTCCTCGGAGAACGCCTCGACCAGACCCTGGCCGATGCGCTTGCGGGTCATCTGCACCAAACCGAGCGAGGTGACTTCGGCCACCTGATGCTTGGTGCGGTCGCGTGCCAAGCATTCGACCAAGCGGCGCAGCACCAGATCGCGGTTGGCGGGCATGACCATATCCACATAGTCGATCATCACCATGCCACCGATATCGCGCAGGCGCAGCTGGCGGGCGATCTCTTCAGACGCCTCCAGGTTGCAACGCGTCACCGTTTCTTCCAAGGACTTGCCCTTGCCGATAAAGCGGCCGGTGTTCACGTCAATGGTGGTCATGGCTTCGGTGCGATCGATGACAATCGAGCCGCCGGACGGCAGGTAGACCTGACGCTCCATGCCCTTACGCAGCTGGGAGTCGATGGACCACTTGTCGAACACGTCCTTGCCTTCATGCTCGGCCGGGTCCCACTTCTCCAGCTTGTCCTTCAAGTCGGGGGCCATGGTGTCAAGGTATTCCTCGATACGGTCGTAGACCTTGTCACCTTCCACGATGAGCTTGCTGAAGTCGTCGTTGAAGATGTCGCGCACCACGCGGATGGCCACGTCGGGCTCGCCCTGCAGGAGCTTCGGGCGCTTGCCGTGCCAGAATTCCTCGCGCTTGGCGTTGATGCGCTCCCACTGGCGGACCAGTGATTCGAGATCCTTGACGATGGCGTCTTCGGATGCGCCCTCGGCTGCGGTACGGATGATCACGCCCATGTCTTTCGGGGCGATCTTGGAGACGATGTTCTTCAGACGGCTGCGTTCGCGCTCCGAAAGCTTGCGGCTCACGCCGGTCATGCCGCCGGATGGCACGAGCACCAGGAAGCGGCCGGCGAGCGTGACCTGAGAGGTCAGGCGGGCACCCTTGTGGCCGATCGGGTCCTTAGTGACCTGCACGAGCACCGGGTCGCCGGACTTGAACGCCAGCTCGATGCGGCGCGGCTGGCCTTCGAGACGAGCGGCATCCCAGTTGACCTCGCCGGCGTAGAGCACGCCGTTGCGGGCCTGGCCGATGTCCACAAATGCGGCCTCCATGCTGGGCAGCACGTTCTGCACGCGGCCAAGGTAGATGTTGCCGACGGTCTGTACTTCCTGAATGTCGGAGACGTAATGCTCGACCAGAACATTGTCTTCCACCACGGAAATCTGGGTGTGATGTTCCTTCTCACGCACCACCATCAGGCGGTCCACGTTCTCGCGGCGTGCGAGGAAGTCCTGTTCCATGAGCTGGCTCTGGCGGCTGCGCTCACGGCGGTTGTCACGGCGGCGCTGCTTCTTGGCCTCGAGACGAGTGGAGCCCTCCACATCAGTGATCTCGTCGATGTACTGCTGCTTGCGGGAGCGTCGGACCAGCGGCTGTTCGCTGTTCTGACTCTGGTCGTCGGTGCCCTCGCCGTTCTTGCCGCCACGACGGCGACGGCGACGGCGAGTAACGGTCTGCTCCTCATCGTCCTCATCGCGATCACGGTCATGATCATCGCGATCGTCACGACGGCGGGAACGCGTATCTTCGGCATCGTTCTCGGCGGTATCGTGCTCGCCGTTGGCACCGGTTTCGCCGCGTGAGCCGCGACGGCGGCGACGGCGCGAACGGGTGCGGGTGGCGTCGGATTCTTCGTCGCCCTCCTCTTCGGCAATCGGCGAGTAGGCGATATCGTCCAGCTCGAGGTCTTCCTCAATCTGCTCGACTTCGGCGGCTGCACGGCGCTCCTGGGCGTTCAGACGGCGGGAGCGGCGCGAACGGCGGGAGTCCGAGGTGTCGTCGGCGTCGAAATCGTCGTGATCGGCGTTGGTATCGCCGGACGCGGCGTCACGGGAAGCGTCACGGTCGGCGGAGGCGCGGCCGCGATCGTCGCGGCGACGGCTGCGCGGCTGGGCATCGTCATCGTCGTGGCTGCGCGAGCGGCGGGAGCGACGAGACGGGCGTTCGTCGGCGTCAACATCGTCATCACGAGTGTCAGCGGTATCGTGCGCATCCACGGCGGCGGGCAGCACCGGTTCCTGGAACAGCAGGGACGTCATCGGCTTGCCACGGCGCACGGTCTCGTGGCCAGAGGGCAGGGATTCGACCGCGTCGAACAGGCGCTCATCCGGGGTGTCCTCGTGCGTATCCGCAACTGCACGGCGAGAACGACGGCGAACCGGACGGTCCTCGTCATCATCATCCATATCCATAGACGCACGGCGAGAGCGGGAGCGAACCGGCCGATCCTCGTAGTCATCATCGTCGGACTGGCGGGAGCGAGAGCGGCGGCGAACCGGGCGGTCCTCGTCGTAATCGTCATCGTCCACAACCGAACGGCGGCGGGAACGTGGGGCGTCATCGTCATCGAAATCATCGGCACTGACAGTGCGGCGCGAACGACGAGGACGATCATCCTCGCTATCCGAGTCGGCCACTGCGGAAGCGGCGCGGCGCGAACGGCGGCGGGTTGGACGTTCGGCGGAATCCTGGGAATCGCTGGATTCATCGGAATCGCTGGAATCGGCTGACTTGGAATCGGCCGCAGTGCCGGCATCGGGAAGCGCGGGGGCTTCGAACAGCGGGGCGCGTTCCTGCACTTGCAGTTCCAGAGAAGCGCCGGCAGCACCGGTGCCGCGGACCACGCGGCGGCCGCCACGACGACGGCGAACAGGTTCGGCGGGCTGGGAGGCGGCGGCAGGCGCAGCGTTCACGGCTGCAGCCGAATCGGCATTGGATACGGTTGAATTATCGGTTCCGTCGTTGACGAAACCTTCACGGTTGTCAGTGGGCACAATGCTCCTCGCGGCGCGCTGCATCACGACGCCTATTTCCAGGCCTATACGCTTGTCTCACACCACGCTCTCACCGTGGCCGCACGAAAACGCGCCGCGTAAAGGCAACTTCGTCTCAAGTCTGTCCTGCGGGTGGCGGACACCGGCGCTTGCGTTGTCTCATTCTCAAGAGCCGCAAGGGGATCGACGCCATCTCGCACGCTGATGGTTATGCAGAACCACCATCCTTTAGTATGCCACATATTTTGTGCGGGCGTGGCCCGGCGAGGCTGACGTTCTCTCGGCTCCCCTCCCCCGCGGTGACAGCTCCCCTCAGGGAGGGGAGCTAGAGAGGTGTCAGACCAGCCAGTCGGTAAGGATTGCGGCCATGGCGGTCAGGTCGGATTCAGGCACCTGCTCGTCGTGCTTGTGAGCCAGCAGCGGATCGCCGGCACCGAGGTTGACGGCCGGGATACCGAGCTGAGAGAAGCGTGCCACGTCGGTCCAGCCGAGCTTGGCCAGCGGGTCGCGGCCAGTGCGCTCCTTAACCAGTCGGACCAGATCCTGGGCGAGCGGGGCGTTCAGGCCCGGGCGCGCGGAGGGGCTTTCGTCCTTCATTTCGATGCCGTAGCCCTCGAACACGCCGCCGGTAGCCACATGCTCGCCATTGCCGAGTTCGGCACCGGCGTCCGCGCCCATCATCAGAGCCTTGGCCTCGGCCAACGACTTGTCCGGGGCGAAGCGGTAGTTGACGTGTACGCGGCATTCATCCGGAATGACGTTCGTGCCTTTGCCGCCGGAGATCAGCGTGGCGTTGAGGCCCTCGCGATAATCGAGCCCGTCCACGTTCACGGTGGCCGGCTCGTAGGCGTTGAGTCGGTTCAGAATGTCGGCCGCCTTGTGGATGGCGTTCTCCCCCATCCATGCACGGGCGGAGTGCGCGGCCACGCCGTGGGTTACGACGTCGAAGCGAATCGTACCGTTGCAACCGCCCTCGATGCCGCTGTTGGTGGGCTCGCCGATGATGGCGAAATCGCCGGTGATCCAATCGGGATGGGCCTCGACGACTTTGCGTAGGCCATTCTTTTCGGCGACGACTTCCTCATGGTCGTAGAAGACGTAGGTGAGGTCGACTTTCGGGGTGGTTTCCGGCGTGCGGCCGTCGAGCGTGGCGGCGAGGTAGAGCATCACCGCGTCGGAGGCCTTCATATCGGTGGCACCGCGGCCCCACAGCACGCGGTCTTCGGGATGAGCGTGGGCGATTTCTTCGCGAATCAGCGAATCGCCGGGCTCCAGCCACTTTGGTGGGAAATTGTCGATGACCGGCACAGTATCGAGGTGCCCGGCCAAGATCACACGGCTCGGCTTGCCGAAGTCGGTGCTGGCCACCACTGTGTCGCCGTGACGGCGGACGGTCAGGTGCTCTTGCTCGTTAAGGAAGGCCTCGACCTCGTCGGTGAGGGGGCCCTCGTGGTCGGACACGGAGAAGTTCTCCATGATCTGGGTGAGCAGGCTGTTCAGCTGCTCGGCAGTGGATGCGGTGCGGTTCAATTCAAGCGTCATGTGAACAGCGTACCGCGTGGGCGGCGGGCCCAGCACACTCACTACATGAGATTTTGCGGCCGAATACATTTTTATGTGCCACACTGGGGTGGCGAAAGGGAGGATTATGCCAGGTCTAATCAGCGCCATGCAAGGCTTCTGCGTTATCGGCATCGTAATCGCGGTGGGATATGTTGCCGCACGAATGCGAATCGGCGGGCCGTCCGCTCAGATGGTGCTCAACCGGTTCTCCTTCTTCGTATCGAGCCCGTGCCTGATGTTCGCGATTCTCTCCAAGGAGCCGATTTTCGACATCTTCCACCCCTCGATTATCGTGGCGTTCTTCTCCGCCGTGCTGGTAGGCGTGGTGTTTTTGGTGCTCAACCGTATGTTCTTCCACCTGAATGCCCCGGACGCCACCATCGGTGCCCTGAATTCGCTGTACCTCAATTCCAATAACATCGGCCTGCCAATCGCCACCTACATTCTGGGCAATCCGGCTCTTGTGGCACCGATTCTGGTCATGCAGCAGGCCATCTTCACACCGGTGGGCCTGACAGTGCTGGACGTGACCACCAAGGGCAAGGTCTCCATCAAGGAAATCGCCAAGCAGCCACTGCATCAGCCGCTGCTTATCGGCTCGCTGCTGGGCATTGTGGTCTCTGCGATTTCCGCTAAAAGCGGCTGGTTCCCAGTGCCGAAATTCATTTTCGACCCGATCGACATGATCGGCGATTCGGCTGTGCCAATGATCCTGATGGCGTTCGGCATGTCCCTGCACGGCACCAAGCCGCTACAGCAGAAGGGCGATCGCCCGGCCATCTTCACGGTCGCGGTCCTCAAGAACATCATCATGCCAATTATCGCGTTCCTGCTCGCCTACTTCGTGATGGGCTTCCGCGGCTCCGAGCTGTACGCCTGCGTGGTACTCGCCGCTCTGCCCACCGGCCAGAACGTATACAACTACGCGGCCCGCTACAACGTGGGTCTCACCTTCGCGCGCGACGGCATTCTGATGAGCACCATGACCAGCCCGGTGTTTATCGCGATCATCGCGGCGCTGCTGTCGTGATGGGTGCGCAGAGAAGCGTTCTCAATAGTATCCGTGCGCGCAAATGCACAGATATCGCACAAACGAACATTTGCTCATCCGCATATTTGCGGTGATTTCAGCGTTTCTACGTTCGATTTGCGTATACGAAAGTACGCACAGTTGTTATTGAGAACGATTCGCTGCGCAGCTCGGCTCAGTCATCAGCCCGATAATCGGTCAGATTCAAGCTGGCCGCCACATGATTGGACGCGAACGCGCCGATGGAAACCAGCGCATAGCACAACACAAGCCCGCCGAAGAAGCTGGCCAACGTGGCCGGTTCGGTCATCGAAGCGGCGAACAGAGGGGCCATAAGCAGCATGGAACAGCCGCCGGCCACGATCACCACGATGTTGAGCGGGGTGAGTACCTCGATGAATCGCGCACGGTTCAAGGTCTTGACATCAGTGCCCTCCAACACCAGCATGCGATATTCGCCGGCCTGATCGTACACGCTGCCGGCCTGCATCACACCGGAGCTGACCGCGGCAAGCACAGCGGCGAACACGAGCGTCAGAATGCCGCCGGTGCCGATGTCGCGAATGAACACGGTGAACGGGTCGTTGGCGTCATCGACCACGGCGGCCGATCCGAAGAATCCGCAGATCGACGTGATGCCGGCGATAAACACGGCCAACGCAATGCCGGACACATTGCGCCAGGCGCGCTTAGGGTTGTCGAGAATACGGCGCATGGCAATCATCGTGGCCGCATCCTTGGGGCGCTTGGCCTTGGCCTTGGCGCGAGCGGTGATCACCCACGTGCCGATAAGATTCACCAGCGCGAAGCACAGCAGCATGAAACCGATGATCACGCCGTACATCACCGCCTGGCCGGCCTGAGCCAGCATGGCCGGGTTCTTGAAGACGATCATGGCCACCACCACGACTACCACGAACAGCACCATACGGGTGCCTGAGGGCAATGCGGTGGCGGTGCGCGAGGTGACACCCAATGGGGTGATTGCCACGCGGCGCAAGGTGACCAGCGACGATATCAGCGCCAAGATGGCCACGCCCGCCAAGGTGATTACCAGCGCCAGCGGGCCGACCCATAGCTGTTCGAAGGTGAACCGCTGCTCCTGGAAGGGAATCAGCATGACTGCCGGCATCAGGGCGCAATAGCCGGCAATGCCGATAAGCGCGCCGATCAGCGCCTGTCCGGCGGCGTCAAGCGCGGTGAGACGCACCACCTGACCGGTGGTCGCGCCGGCCAGACGCAGGGCGGCGAGACGGGCGTCGCGGCGGGATGCGGCCAGTCGTGCGGCGGAACCGGCGAGCGCCACGAACGGCACGACGAGCAGCATGCAGGCGAATACCGCCAACGCCACATAGGCGGTGGAGAATTGGGCCAGGCTCGTCGGGTCGCTGATCTGCCGTTTCCACGCGGCCACCGTATCGGGCCGGCAGGCACCGAAGTCGAACGCGCAGGCGACGGTATGATCGGCCGAAGCCCGCCAGATGAAACCGTGTACGCCGCCGAGCACGGTGAGGAAGATGGTGGTGGCTGCGGCGAAGGCGATGATTGCCAGCATCGAGGTGTGGCCGGCGCTGCCGCGCAAGCC
>ENA-OOXF01002528-OOXF01002528.1-human-gut-metagenome-genome-assembly--contig:-NODE-2528-length-10129-cov-3.202899_pt1 | contig 10129 bp, 7 predicted proteins | sample MGYA00241586_ERZ501341 | MGnify/ENA primary metagenome ERZ501341 (study PRJEB25962, sample SAMEA2042985) | human gut metagenome | biome: human gut; feature: human-associated habitat; material: faeces... | reverse complement strand
GCCCGCGCCGGCGGTGCCCAGCCAGGCCGGTGCGCTACCCGACGCATAGACGTGGTCCTCATCCACCACGATGGTCACCGCGCCCTTCAGCAATACGGTGGCGCCGGTGAGCTCGTGGGCACGCTTCGCGCTGGCCAACGGGTTCAACCGCACGTCGTCGGCGGTGTACGGCTCGTGCGAATCGGCATGCTCCGCGGTGCTGGCGGCGGTTTCGAACCGGTTGAGCAGTTTCGCCATCTCGCCGGCATGTGGCGTGATCACCACCTGGCCGGGCACACGCTCCGGCAGCAGGTCGAGTGCGCCGGCATCCACCACGATTGGCGGCATGTCGTAGGCGTCCTTGTTCTCATCCTCGCTGCCGAGCGCGTAATGCTTGAGCAATGCGGCGATGGTGTCCCGCTGCATATCGCCGTCGGTGCCCTCGACGCTAGCCTCGGGCACGCCGGACCCCACGACCCAGGACTGCACATGTCCCTTGCCGATCACGGCTTCCGGCAGTGCGGCGAGCACCATGTTCTGCGCGCGCTCCGGGCCCAGATACCGGACCATGCCGGTGTTCGCGCGGGCGGCGGCGCTGGCGGTGAGCACGGCGGCACCGGGGTAGCGCTGCGAGCCGGTCACCAGACCAACCACGCCCCGGGAGTATTTGGAATCCTCGAACCTGGGGAGACGGACCGCGTCGGACGCGAACGAATTATCCACCACCTCGACGTCCGGATCCTTGTCGTCGATATCGAATCCGAAATCGAGCAACTCGATACGGCCGCAGGCGAACGTGGCGGGCGGCAGCACCGCGCACGGCTTCATCGCGCCGAACGTGACCGTGACCGTGGCCGGAATGTACGGGCCGGGCAGAGAACCATCGTTCACACCGACGCCGGATGGCGTATCCACGGCAAGTACCAGCGGAAAATCGCCTGACGACTCACGGTTTGGCAGGGCGGGCTCATCGGGAGCCTCGCCGTTGAGACCAAGGGCGGAGGCGAGTGCGGCGGGAATGCCGCGTAGCGAGCCTTGGATGCCGATGCCGGTCATCGCGTCGATGATCAGATGCGATTTCCTGGCCACGGCGATGGCGGTCTGCAATCGCTCGCCGGCCTCACCGGCGGAAAACCCGGACGCGCAACCGGGAATATCAGCCGCGGGATCAAGCACCAGCACCTTGCCTCCGGCGCGCACGAATGAGGCGAATCCGGCCTCATGCAACGACCGGCCCACGGCGATGGCGGTGACGTTCGCGCCCTCCTGGGCCAGCGCGGCGGCCGCGAACAGACCATCGCCACCATTGTCTCCGGCCCCGGCCAGCAGCACGATCGACGTGTCCTCCAGCGCCAGATCCTCGTCGTCCAGCATACCGGCCGCCATGTGGGCCGCGGCCTGGGCGGCCATGCGCATCAGCGGCACGCCTTTGTCCAGCAGGGGTCGCTCCATGGCCCGGACCGTATCGGAGTCATAGGCGCTGTGCAGCAGCAGTTCGCGACGATCGGCGTCTTCGGTGTATTCCATGGCAACCCCTTTCTTGTGTTTGTTACTTGCGGTCCGTGTTTACAGGCCGTACACCTCGTGGGCGAACTTTTCGAACACGGGGATCGAGCGCTTGACCTTCTCCGTGTCGATGCAGTAGGCCATGCGGAAGTATCCGGGCACGCCGAAGCTGTCGGACGGCACAAGAATCAGGTCGTATTCCTTGGCCTTCATGCAGAACGCCACGGCGTCGTCCTCCAGCGCCTTGGGGAAGATGTAGAACGTGCCGCCGGGGCGTACCACGTCGAAGCCGATGCCGGTCAGCGCATCGTAGAGCAGGTTCATGTTCGTCTCGTAGACGTTGAGATCGGCGGTCTGGTCGATGACCTTGGCCACGCCCAGCTGAATCGAGCTCGGCGGGCAGTTGTGGCCGGTGCCGCGCGAGATCTGGCCCATCATGGGCACGAGCAGGTCGGCGTCGGTGGCTGTGGGATTCACCGCGACATAGCCGATGCGTTCGCCAGGCAGGCTCAGCGACTTCGACCACGAGTAGCAGGTCAGCGAGTTCGCGTAGAAGCTGGCCGGGTAGGGCTGGGTGGCGCCGTCGAACACGATTTCGCGGTAAGGTTCGTCGCTGATCAGGAAGATGTCGTGGCCGTATTCAGTCTGCTTGGCGTTGAGCACCTCGGCCAGGCGGGTCAGCGTTTCAGCGGAATAGACCGCGCCGGACGGATTGTTCGGGGTGTTGATGAGCACGGCCGCGGTTCCGGGGTTGAGCGCCTTCTCGAACGCGTCGAAGTTGATCTGGAAGTTCTCGGTGTCGGCCGGAACGACGGTCAGGTGCGCGCCGGTGCCGTTCACATACGGCTGGTATTCCGGGAAGTACGGGGCGAAGGTGATCACTTCGTCGCCCGGCTTGGTCACCACGCGCAGCGCATGCGCCAACGCGCCGGCCGCACCCGTGGTCGGGAAGATGTAGTCGGCGGTGTAGTCCATGTCGAAGCGGCGGTTGAGGCTTTCGGCGATCGCCTTGCGCACCGACGGAATGCCCAAGGACGGAGAATAGCCGTGCAACGCCACCGGTTCGGCCGTTTTATACATGTCGATCACGGCGTCGGTATAGTCCTGCGGGCACGGCACGCTCGGGTTGCCCAGCGAATAGTCGAACACGTTCTCGTAGCCGATTTCGGCGCCACGCGCGGTCGCGTATTCGCTCAGCTCGCGGATTACGGATTTTCCGCCGAGCATGGCCTTGTAGGCTTCGTTGATCATGGAACAACCTCCCTGTCGTGCTGTTGCATACGTCTGACGCACCCTGAAAGAGCGCCGCTACAGACGTTTCTACCACCGAAAAGTAACGCAGTGTGGCGTATGGCTCACTGTGCGGCGGATTGCGGGGCTTGGTCGTCGTGAGACGCCTGCCCGGGCACGAAACCACTGCTGAAGATGCGCTTCCAATAGCCCAGCATGTCGGTTTTGGACATGGACATGAACATGCCCGTGGCCAACACCGCCAAGTCCTCGTTGAACACGGCGTCCATCGGCAGCTGCTCGTGGAGTTTCGGCCAACGGCGCAATACCGCCAGCATGCCCCCTACGGTGAAGTCGAGCATGAGATCGGTTTTAAGGTCGAGGTGGTCGGCGTCAAGCCCCAGCACGGAGATCAACGTGAGCCTGCCGAAGTCCCGCAGGGATTCGACGAGTTCCGGCGAGCTGTGCGGTCCGGCGAGCAGCGCGAGCCGGTCAAGACGCCGACGCTGTTCGGGCTCGCGTAGCAGCGCGGTGACATGCTTGCGCCATTCGTTGTCGGGATTGAAATTCGCGTTGGGCGCGCTGGGAAGCGGTGTGTTTTCCACGGCGTGCAGAATGGCGGAATCGGCAAGTTCCGGCAGTCCCGTGAAATGGTAGTAGAAGGAATTGCGATTTACGTCCGCCGTGCGCACGATGTCGGTGACGGTGATTTTACGATACTCACGTTCGGAAAGCAGTTCCCAGAATGCGTTTTCGAGCCGTTCTTTGGCTGGCAGAATCTCCGAATCCCGGCGTGGACGTGGCATGGCTCCCCCTATTTTGTACCGTCGATTTAAAAGCGCAACGCGAATTACTATACAAGTTGTCTAGAACAAACTGCACAGCATGTCGCATTAATAGCGATTGCCACCCACCGCAACGCTTCACCGCACACCACTGCGTCACGACCTCCGCGCTACGTCTACTTGCGCCGCACTTTCGGATTGCGGGCAAGAGCGGCCTGCAACATAATCGCCAGCGCCTGGTTGAGATTGCGTCGATCCTCACCGCTCAACCCAACGTACGTGCCAAGCATTTCGGGAATGACTTTCGGCCCGGCCGCCATCATGGCGGAAATACTGCCCGCACCGGACGCTTCGAGCACGGCAAACAACGCGTCCACCGCACGCTCGCGCTGCTCCTTGGACAGGTTGGCAAGCCACTTGTTCAGCGCTTTGTTGAAGGTCACCGAACTGCTGGCCACATCCTCGACTTTGTCGAATTCACCGCCGTGCATCTGCCAGGAGAACACGAAATGCTGCATGATGCCTTCCACGTCGGATTTCACCACGATGCAGCGTTCGGGAGTTTCCAGCACCATGCCCACTACCGATGAGTCCGGCACGATTTTGACGATTCGATCGCTCACGCTCGCATATTCGAAGCTATTCACCACCGCCTCAGGGAAGCCTGGCCCATCCAACGAATAGATGCGTTCGATACGGTCCTTCACATCGTCTTCGGCGTTCATCGCCGCATAAACGGCCAGATTACCGCCTTTGGAATGGCCAGTGAGCACAATCGGCACGTTCTGCCACAGCGCGGCGACCCGAGCCAGATAGTCGGCCGCAGTTACTTGCGCCGGCACCGGGTATTGGAAGGCCATGTTGAAGTCTTCCTTCCAGCCGACCAGCGAATCGTCCGTACCACGGAACGCCACAACCAACGTGCCGGACGGCAGACGGTAGGTCACCGCGGCGAACTGCGTCTGCTCGCCATCGTCGAACTGTTCAAGGAAAGCGCCCATCTCAATATCGGAGAATCGCGGATTCGCGGCGATGGCATGATAGAAATCGTGCGTCACCTGCGGATCAACCAATCCCACGTTCTCGACGTCATGGTCGGGCACCGCACGGTCGTGGTGAAGCTCGTCGTCGGCGCGCGCGATCGAAATACCATCGAACGGAGGCTGTCGCAACATACGAATGGAACGGAACGGATGGCGGAAGTCAAAGTGTTTCACACGATTACGCAACGTGCCATATTGCGATTCGACCCCCTCCAATCGCGGCATGCAGTCAGGCACATCATCGTACGAAAGCTGCGCGAGCACGAGCGCATCGGCCTCACGGAAGGGGTGAATGCTGAAACCGCGCGTTTCCGTACGTGCATAGTCGATGATGCTACCCATCGCACACCTCTTTCACAGCCGGCGCCATTCCCGCATTCCATTATGCGCCCATTTTCCGCTATCCTACGTCAGCAAACGGGATAATCCTCAAACCAACGACTCCGAAACGCGTCCATCCGCCCTTTCCACGTGCCACGATTTCACATTTTCTACGAACATTTGCGAATCGCGACGCTTCAGAAGGCCTTCGGGCTGGTCAGCCTTCACGCACCACCCTCGCCGCACTCGCCGGAATCGCCTTGACTACGGCTTTGATAAGCTCCCGAGTCTCCCGGTCGGTACCGCGCGCGGCCGCCACGATCTTTGGCAGCGAATCCGTCCAATTCGCCATCAGATCAGCGATATTGCCATAGCCCGCAGCCGCGAAGATCTCGTAGATCTGGTCAATGGCCCGCTCACGCTGCTTCTGCCCCACAGTGTCGAGCCAATCGTCGAGCGTCCTCTTGATGAGCTGCGCAGTCACCGTCAACTCGTTCTCACGCTCGAAATCGCCGTTTTCCGCCACTTGCCAGCTATTGCCCATATGTTGCATAATGCCGACGGCGTCCGCCTTGACAACGATTACTTTCGCATTCGATTGCAGCAGCATGCCCACGACAGACGATTCGGGCACGGTTTTGCGGATCCGCGATTCCACTGTCCGATACGCCTGACCGCGCACCATCGATTCCGGCAGGCCCGGCCCATCATGGGAGAAGATACGGGCGATCCGCACGTTGCGTCCCGGCACCGGCCCACCCAAGGCTGGCAGCAGCCCAAGCCGCCGCGCACGTTCGCCGGCGGCCTCAATATCGTCATGAGCCACCTGCATGGCCGCATATACGGCCATGTTGCCACCTTTCGAATGGCCGCCAAGCATAATCGCAGGCGATCCTTCCGATGACAGGAAACCTTCCGACCTGTCCAGAATCGAATCCACATACCGATACGCGGATTCCTGTGACGGTACCGGACAGCGCACTGCCATATTGAAATCCTCCTTCCATCCGACAAGCGTGCCGTCGGTGCCTCGGAAGGCGATATACAGCAAGTCGGGTGAACCGCAGCCCACGTCGAACGTCATCGCGGCGAACTGCTGCTGGTCGCGCTCGCTCAATCGTTCCGCGTATTCGCCAACACGTAACGCGCGGAATCGCGGCGATTCGCAGACGGCGTGCAGCAACGCGAGCCGGTAATCGTTCATATCGGAGGAATTCGAAACGAACATCTCGTCATAGCTTTCGGCGCGCAGCAATTCACGAATCGGCACCGTCGCCACCGACTTCGCCTCACCGAACGTGGGCACCAGATCCGTCAATCGCATGTAGGACAATTCGGACAGCACCAGAGAATCGACGTCGCCGAACGGCAACTCGGCGAACCCACGGAATTCACGGCGCACATAATCCAACACATTGCCCATCGCGCAACCCTTTGATCAACCATAGCGATTTCGGATTCCATTATGCGGCACAATCCACGGACGCGGCAATCAGACAATCACAAGTTTCGGGCAATATCCCATGTGTAGACTAGGCAGCCATGGATCCAGTTGAATTTTTCACACAATGGCTTGCCCGAAACTACGGCAAGCTCATTCTGCTCGCCGTAGTGCTTGTCGTCGCAGCGCTCATCGACAAAGCACTCACCAAAGTAGTGCGCCGCATCCTTGACAAATCGCAGGTGCCGAATGCCTCCATCTTCGTCAACATCCTGCGTGTGGTGGTATGGGCATTCGCCATCGGCACGCTGCTGCAACCGGTGTTTGGAGTCAACCCGACCACCCTGTTCACCGCACTCGGCATCGGAGGTCTTGCGGTGTCGCTTGGTCTGAAAGACACAATCGCCAATGTGATCGGAGGCTTCGGCCTTATGCTCGGCCGCGTCATTCAACCGGGCGACTACGTCAAAGTCGCAGGTATCACCGGCACCGTCAAAGACATCAACTGGCGTCAGACCATCGTCCGCGAACGTAACGGCAACGAAATGGTCATCCCGAACTCCATCCTCAACACTGCATCACTGGAAAAGCTCGATCCATCGAACGAATGCTTGGTGTCAGTACCGTTCACCGCCAAAGCCGGCGTCGACGTGGAACATATGAAGGCCGACATCATCGAAACCGTGCAACAGGCCACAGAAAGCCTTGCCAATCCGCTGTACAAGCCGGTGGTGAAGCTCAACGGATTTACCCCGTACGGCATTGATGGCACGATTTACGCGTTCGCGAAAAACGACCTGATTCTATCCACCATGGCGGATGCGGTGGCGCAGGCGATTGCGCATGCCGACTATCTTGAACATCGCGCGGTTAGCAGCAGCGCGGAATAAGACAGCATAGAAAACGGCATTAAACGATTGAAGGCCGGTCAGAGGAACGTATCCTTGACCGGCCTTCATCATCTCCATGCAGATGTCCGTATCGTTCGCGTCGCCTGCGTCGCCGTCGTTGTCCGGCAAGCAGTCGTCTACATAAGCAGATTGACGGCCGTCAGCATGCAAGTGACCATGATGAACATAATCATGCCAACGTTGCCGCACACGGTTTTGGCACGGGTGCCGCGAGGCAGCTCCTCCGGCGCGGTATAGAATTCAAATTTTTTGAAATTGCGGATAAGTAGCACAAATCCAGCAAGGATCACAGCGCCGTACAACACGAAATAGACAAGCATGATCGCCAATCCTTCGACATTCTGCGATGCCCACTGTTCCATCGCCGCCGCATTGCCGTTTTCCGCGGCCTCGGGCACCTTCTCCAGCTGGTCCAGATCGACGCGTGTCAACACCCATGGCGCGAGCACGCCGCCGTTGAAGTTGATGATCATGTGCATCGCCGTCGAATAGCGCAGCTTGCTGGTGCGCGTGTAGACGTAGCCGAACATGAGCCCCAGTAGGAACGCGTAGAAGAACTGGAACAGGTTCATATGGAACAGACCAAACGCCAGTCCGGACAGCAGAATCGCCGTTTTCTCGCCGTATTTGCGGGTATGGTCGATCAGCTGCTTACGGAACAGCCATTCCTCGAAAATCGGTCCTACGATTACCAGAAAAACAACGTTCCAGATGTTCGTCTGCATGGCGAGGTCGGCCACGCGGTCCGTCGCCTCGCCGTTGGAAAGCACCATCGACAGCATGCTGCCGAACACACTGCCGGCCCACATCATCGGCAGGCACATAAGCAGTAGTTTGAAGAACAATCCCGGTTTCATGTCGAATTTACGGGTTTCAATGACAGTCGATTTGCCCATGAGCATCACCGCAATCGGCATGGCGATCAGGTACAGCGGCACCCCCGAACCCACATACGTAACCCAATTCGGCGCTTCACCCTTGCCACCCACGGCCGCGTACAGCGCGCCTTCCAGCACCGTGGCGAGCGCGTACCAGATGACCACCATCAGACACAGGCTCGCGCCGATACGCGAGAAGTCGCGTCGCGTCTGCTTCAACCATTCGAAGAATGGATTGCGATTGGCGATCGGCGGCTGCGGATATTGAGGCATGGGCTGCATCGGATACTGCGATTGCGGACCATTCGGCTGATATTGCGGAGCCGGCCCCTGTGGTTGCCCTTGCGGTTGCTGCGGATATTGAGGCTGCTGCGGAAACGTCATAGTCACCTTACGAAACTCCGGAAAACAAAAAAGCTGATATTCAGCACTGTACTACCAGTTCGCTGAATATCAGCTTGAAATCTCACCGTAGGTGGGCGTCGATCAGCGCAGCACGCCTTCGATGAGCATGGTGATCAGGTCGGTGTAGCGCACGCCGGTGGCCTCCCATGCCTTGGGGTACATGGAGATGGACGTGAAGCCCGGCATGGTGTTGATTTCGTTGACCATCACCTTGCCGTCCTTGGTCACGAAGGTGTCCACGCGGCTCAGACCGGCACCGTCCACGGCGACGAACGCCTTCTTGGCGGTTTCGCGCACGAGGTTCAGCGTCTCTTCCGGCAGGTTGGCGGGCACTTCCACGTGGCTTGCGGCGGCGTCCATGTACTTGCTATCGAAGTCGTAGAACTGGTCGTCGCCTTCGGCGCGCTTGTCGAGCACGATTTCGCCCGGCCAGCTGGCCTGCGGCGCTTCGCCGGCCTTCGGGCACAATACCGCGCATTCGATTTCGCGCGCGTCGATGCCCTGTTCCACGAGGATGCGCCAATCGTGGCGGGACGCCTCGTACACGGCGGCCGCGAGTTCGGCCGCATCGCCCTCATGCTCCACCTTGGTCACGCCGAAGCTGGAGCCGGCGCGGGACGGCTTGACGAACAGCGGATACTGCAAGCCGGCTTCGCTAACCTGCGCCATGATCGCATCGGCGTCGGTCTTGAATTCGGAAGCCTTGTCGAAGGAACGCGCGTCGAGCGTGATGCCGGGCGCGACGGGAATGCCGGCGGCCGCAAGCAGCACCTTCGTGTAATGCTTGTCCATGCAGGCCGCGGAGGCGAGCACGCCGCACCCCACGTACGGCACGCCCATCATTTCGAACAGACCCTGGATGGTGCCGTCCTCGCCGTACGGCCCGTGCAGCACGGGGAACACCGCGTCCACATGGCCGAACGGGGTCAGCGTACCGTCATCCTCGCGGGCGAAGAAGCCGTCCTGTCCGAGAGCCACTTCAAGCACCACGTCCTTGGCGCCTGGGGTTTTCTCCACGGTCGGCAGGCCTTCGTCCAGGCTCCATCCGAGCGGATTCTCACCGTTGACGATCCACTTGCCGTCCTTGGTGATGCCCACCGGAATGGCTTCGAACTTGTCCGTGTCCAGCGCGCGCAGCGCACTCGCAGCAGAGATGCAGGAGATCGAATGCTCGTCGGCCTTGCCGCCGTACATCACCACAATGCGCTTTTTTGCCATATCTATAGCCTTTATTCCTTAACTTTTATGACTTTTCAGGATTTTTGCCAAGCATCCAGCATACAAGCCGGCTGCTACTCCTCGGTGATGCCTTCGCCGAACAGTTCGGACAGCATCTGCGCGCAGGAGATGCCGTCGTCCAGCACGTGGCTCATGGCCGTGGCGAGCGGGGTCGGCACACCGTACTGCTTGCCCAACGCCACCACCGCGTCGGTGGTCGGCACGCCTTCGGCCACGCCGTTGCTCACCTTGGTGGCCTCCTCCACGCTCAGTCCCTTGCCAAGGTTGGAACCGAACGTGTAGTTGCGGCTCAGCGGGGAACCGCAGGTGGCGATGAGGTCGCCCACGCCGGCAAGTCCGGCGAAGGTCTTCGGATCGGCTCCGGCCGCCTCGCCCAGCGCGGTCAGTTCGG
>ENA-OOXF01002519-OOXF01002519.1-human-gut-metagenome-genome-assembly--contig:-NODE-2519-length-10150-cov-2.773650_pt1 | contig 10150 bp, 8 predicted proteins | sample MGYA00241586_ERZ501341 | MGnify/ENA primary metagenome ERZ501341 (study PRJEB25962, sample SAMEA2042985) | human gut metagenome | biome: human gut; feature: human-associated habitat; material: faeces... | reverse complement strand
ACATGATTATCCGGGGAGGAGAAAACATCTACCCCCGTGAGCTGGAGGAATTCCTCTATCACCTGAAAGGCGTGAAAGATGTGCAGGTCGCTGCCGTTCCCTCCAAGAAATACGGGGAGGAAGTGGGAGCCTTTATCATCCTGCACGAAGGCGTCACCATGACGGAAGATATCGTCAAGGACTTCTGTCGCGGAAAGATCGCCCGGCATAAGATTCCGAAATACATATTCTTTGTCGACACCTACCCCATGACCGGTAGCGGAAAGATCCAGAAGTTCAAACTGAAGGATTTAGGATTGAAGTTATTGGCCGACCAGGGAATCACTCCGGTATGATTTTTTTTACTACCTTTGCAGCATTAACATTTTAGTATCAATTTATGTCACAATTATTTCCAACTAATCTGCCTTATAAAGTGGCAGATATGAGTTTGGCTGAATTCGGTCGCAAAGAGATCGAGATCGCCGAACACGAAATGCCGGGACTTATGGCACTTCGCAAGAAGTACGCCGATCAGAAACCTCTGAAAGGAGCTCGTATCACCGGCTCACTGCACATGACGATTCAGACCGCAGTGTTAATCGAAACATTAGTTGCGTTGGGAGCGGACGTTCGCTGGGCAAGCTGCAACATCTTCTCTACACAGGACCACGCTGCCGCAGCCATCGCTGCCGATGGTGTTCCCGTTTTCGCCTGGAAGGGTGAAACACTGGAAGAATACTGGTGGTGTACCGACATGGCACTCCGTTTCCCCGACGGCAAAGGTCCGCACATGATTGTGGATGACGGTGGCGACGCATCCCTGCTGGTTCATATGGGTTACCGGGCAGAGAACGATGCCGAAACGATCAACCGCAAAGGTGGCAATCACGAAGAACAGGTCATCCTGGATACCTTAAACCGTATCCTGGCTGAAGACAATACCCGTTGGCACCGCACGATCGCCGAAATGAAAGGTGTCTCCGAAGAAACGACTACCGGCGTACACCGCCTGTACCAAATGATGGAAAAAGGTGAACTGCTGGTTCCGGCCATCAATGTCAACGACTCCGTTACGAAATCGAAATTCGACAACCTGTACGGTTGCCGCGAATCACTGGCCGACGGCATCAAGCGCGCCACGGACGTGATGATCGCCGGCAAGGTGGTCGTCGTGTGCGGCTACGGCGACGTGGGCAAGGGCTGCGCCCGCTCGATGAAGGCCTACGGCGCGCGGGTGATCGTCACCGAGATCGATCCGATCTGTGCGTTGCAGGCCGCGATGGAGGGCTTCGAGGTGAAGACCGTCGAGAGCGCCCTCGCCGAAGGCAACATCTACGTCACCTGCACGGGCAACTGCGACATCATCACCCTCGAGCATATGGAGCGGATGCGCGACCAGGCGATCGTCTGCAACATCGGCCACTTCGACAACGAGATCCAGATGGCGCGTCTCGAGGCTTCGGATGCCCTGAAGACCAACATCAAGCCGCAGGTGGACAAATACACCTTCCCCGACGGCCACTCGATCTTCGTGCTGGCCGAAGGCCGTCTGGTGAATCTCGGTTGTGCCACGGGACACCCGTCGTTCGTCATGTCGAACTCCTTCACGAACCAGTGCCTGGCGCAGATGGAGCTCTGGCAGAAGAATCTGGAGGTGGGCGTCTACCGCCTGCCGAAGCACCTCGACGAGGAGGTGGCCCGGCTGCACTTGGACAACCTGGGCGTCGAACTGACGCACCTGACCAAGAAGCAGGCTGACTACATCGGTGTGCCCGAGGAGGGCCCCTATAAGGCCGAGCACTACCGCTATTGACTGATGCTCGGGCCTGTCGCGAGTCCGCGGCGGCGGAGAAATTGCGGCGCGAATCCCGGATGTGGGATCCGCGCCTTTTTTTATATGTGTTCCGGCAACGAAAAATCCCCGGAAGCCGAGCTCCCGGGGATTCGTATATCCGACGGACGGATCGCGGGGATTAATATCCGAAGATCTCCTCCTGCGAGACGGTGCGGATCGGGCCGAGCGTCTTGAGGTAGTTCAGGTCGAGGTTCTTGATGTCGCCCAGAATGCCGTAGGTGTAGGGACGGTCCTTGACCCACTGCTGCTGCGTGGCCTTCACGTCGTCGAGCGTCATAGCCTGTACCTTTTCGAAGATCTGGCGGTCGCGGTCCTCCGTGAGCCCGAGCCGGCGCAGCGAGAGGTAGGAGTTCAGCACATTGGCTCCCGTGGTGCGCTGGGTGCGCAGGCGGGTGAGGATGGCCTCCTTGGCGATCTGGAAGGCAGCTTCCGATTCGGGCATCTGGTTGATGATCTCGTCGAATGCCTCGATGGCGGTCTGCATCTTGTCGTTCTGTGTGGCAATGAAGGCGATGTAACTGTAGTTGTCATCGGCGAACGAGGGCTCTCCGATCCATGCCTGGGCCGTGTATGCCAGACCGCGGGCCTCGCGCATCTCCTGGAAGCAGATCGAGTTCATGCTGCCGCTGAAATACTCGTTGTAGAGCGTGATGGCGGGATCGTTCTTCACGTCGAACAGCTCGCCGCGGTTCGAGAACTGCAGGTAGTAGAGCTGGTTGGCGTCGTACTGGGCCAGCACGACGCTGCTCTTGTCAGTGAGCAGTCTTTTCGGGTAGCTCTTCTCGAGCGGCGTAAGCACCTCGGCTGCCTTGTGGCACTCGGCGATGCTGGCCTTGACCTGCTCCTCGCTCATCGGACCGTAGTAGAGCACCTCGTGCTGTTTGTTCATCAGGTCACGGACTGCGGCGATCAGCTCTTCCGACCCGAGTGCCGAGAGCGCTTCGTTCGAGAGGGTGGTCCGCTTGATGTACTCCTCTCCGTAGAACATGTAGCGCTGCAGGGCTGCGAAATTCCGGCTCTGGTTGAGCTTGGCATCGGCGCGCGACTTGATCAGGTCCTGCTTGAGGTTTTCGAGGATGGCCTCGTCGGCCACGGCCCCGGCGATCAGCCCCTCGACGATCTCCATTGCCCGGGGCATGTTCTCGCTCAGTCCCGAGATCGAAATCGTGCTCTGGTTGCTGCCGGCTCCCATCGAGAACGAGCAGGCGATGTCGTACATCTCCGAGGCGATCTGCTCGGCCGTCATGGACCCGGTGCCCAGATAACTCAGGTAGTTGAAGGCCAGCGCAAGGGTGGGGTCGTTCTCCGTACCCGTATCGAAGACGTAGTTCAGCGTGAAGATGTCGTTCAGTTCATTCTTCTTGTAGAGGACGTGGATGCCGTCGCGGACGTCGAACTGCGCCATCTCCTTCTGGTAATCGACGAAGACGGGCTCGATGGGCGTCACCTCCGACTGCTGGATCTCGGTGAGGAAGGCACTCTGCTGGTCGCGGTTCGTGGCGATCGGGGTGATCTTCGGGGCGGCGATCTTCTGCACGCTCTTGTCCTCGCCCTCGCGCTTGAAGACGATAACGTAGCTGTTTTCAGCAAGGTATTTGTTCGCCCACTCCACAACGTCCTGCTTGGTGATCTTCTCCATGCGGTCGAGCTGTGCCACCTCGTCGGCCCAGTCGGTGCCGGCGATGAACGACTGCACGTACATGTCGGCCCGCGAACTGTTGTCTTCGAGGGCGTGCATCATGTAGAGCTTGAAGTTGTTGATCGACGCCTCGATGAGTTTCTCGTCGAAGTCGCCCGAGCGGAGCTTGGCCACCTCGGTGAGGAGCAGGTCGCGGACCTCCTCGAGCGACTGTCCGGCCTTGGGCCTGCCGCCGAGGATGAACGAACTGTAGTCGGGCTGTCCCGAGTAGCCGCCGTAGGCGCCGAGCACCTTCTGCTGCTGGTTCAGATCGAGGTCGATCAGACCGGCCTGTCCGTTGTTGAGGATGGCGCCGGCGATCTGTGCCACGTCGTTGCTGTCGGTCGAGGTTCCCGGCAGGCGCCATCCGAGCAGGACGTTGGCGGCCTCCAGGCCGGATACCTCGCGCACGACGGGCTCGGTGATCGGCTCCTCGGGCTGGAACTCGAGCTTCGGCAGGTTCTCGTTGGGCACCATGTCGCCGAAGTACTTGTCAATCGTGGCGATCACCTCGTCGGGATTCAGGTCACCCGAGAGGCAGATGGCCATGTTGTTGGGCACGTAGTAGGTCTTGTGATAGTTCTTGACGTTGGTGATCGAGGGATTCTTCAGGTGCTCCTGCGTTCCGAGCACGGTCTGCGTGCCGTAGGGATGGTGGGGGAAGAGCGCGGCATCGAGTGCCTCCCATACCTTGCGGCTGTCCTGTGTGAGCGACATGTTCTTCTCCTCATAGATGGTCTCCAGCTCGGTGTGGAACCCGCGGATCACGGGATTGCGGAAGCGGTCGGCCTCGATCTTCGCCCAGTTCTCGACCTCGTTCGAGGGGATGTCCTCGACGTAGACGGTCATGTCCTGCGACGTATAGGCGTTGGTGCCGTTGGCGCCGATGGCGGCCATCAGCTTGTCGTATTCGTTCGGGATCGAGATCCTCGAGGCTTCGTAGCTGATCGAGTCGATGCGATGGTAGATCGCCGCACGCTCGGCCTCGTCCGTCGTCTGACGGTAGGTCTCGAAGAGCTGCTCGATTTCATCGAGCAGCGGCTTTTCGGCCTCGTAGTTCGAGGTGCCGAAGTTCGGCGTGCCTTTGAACATCAGGTGCTCGAAGTAGTGGGCCAGACCGGTGGTCTCGGCCGGGTCGTTCTTTCCGCCGACGCGGACGGCGATGTAGGTCTGGATGCGGGGCGTCTCCTTATTGACGCTCATGTAGACCTTCAGTCCATTCGGAAGGGTGTAGATCCGCGTTTTCATCGGATCGCCCGATACCGTTTCGTACTTGTACTTGCTGCACGACGAGGCGAGCAGAGCCATGACGACGGTTGTGAGTAAGAGGAGTCTTTTCATGGGCAATTATGGTTAAATGTTGGAAAATGTCGTTGCGAACCACTCTTTGACGGCTGGGAAGGTGTCGGCAAAGATGTGGACGAGAATGCCGATCGAGGCGATGAGCTTGACGCCTGTTCCGACGATGAACGAGAGGAACGACCCGAATCCGACAAGCAGGGCTTTGGCCCGCTCGTTGCGGTTGTTGATCAACTCACCGATGACAGCGCCGAGAAATGGCCCGAGGATAATCCCGATGGGCGGCAGGAAGAAGAATCCGACGAAGACTCCGACCGTGGCGCCGATCGACCCGGCGCGCGAACCGCCGAAGCGTTTGGTCATCCAGGCCGGAAGCACGTAGTCGGCTACGCTGACTGCGATGCATATGGCCAGCCAGATCCAGAGTGCCGAGGCGCTCATCTGCGAATAGGAGGTGAAGTAGGCGCAGAGCAGGCCTCCGTAGCTGAGCAGCGTGCCGGGGAGGGCCGGAACGATGCAGCCCGCGATACCGAGTATGGCGAGCAGGAAGGCGCATATCGAAAGTACGACGTCCATATCGTGATGAATGGCAGGGCGGTCCCGTGACCGCACCATAGTGACAAAGGTATGTAATTTAAATGAAAAATCTCCCTTTCCGAGGGAGATTTTTGTCTGTCCGGTCGCCGTGAGGCGTCCGTTCGGATTACTTGACGAGCCGGTTGGTCTCCGTGTCGGGGAAGATCACCCACGGGCGGAACTGCTTGGCATCTTCAAAATCCATCAGCGCGTAGGAGGCGATGATCACGACGTCGCCCACCTGCACCTTGCGCGCCGCGGCGCCGTTGAGGCAGATGCAGCCGCTGCCGCGCTCACCCTTGATGATGTAGGTTTCGAACCGTTCGCCGTTGTTGATGTCCATGATCTGGACCTTCTCGCCCTCGATCATGTTGGCGGCCTCGAGCAGCGCCTCGTCGATGGTGATGCTGCCGACGTAGTTCAGATTGGCCTGCGTGACGGTCACGCGGTGAATCTTCGATTTGATGACTTCGATCTGGAATTTCATTATCGGATGCGGATGTTGTCGATTAAACGGATCTCGCCGGCCTGCACGGCGATGCAGCCCTGGATGCGTTCCGAGTCGCTCCACGAGGCGACCTCCTGCATCGTGAGGGCATCGACCGACTGGTAGTAGATGACCTTCAGCAGCGGGTTGCGCTCGACCTCCTCGACGACCCACTCCTTCAGGCGGTCGGGCGTCAGCTCGTGTGACTTCTCCACGGCACGCCGCAGCGTGGCGTAGATGTGCGGTGCGGCGGCACGGTGTGCGGCATCGAGGAGCGTGTTGCGCGACGAGAGGGCCAGCCCGTCCTCACCGCGGACGATCGGGCACTCGACGATCTCGACCGGCAGGGCCAGCTGACGGACCATGGCCTTGATGACGGCGATCTGCTGGAAATCCTTTTCGCCGAAGTAGGCGCGGGCCGGGCGGACGATGTCGAACAGGCGGCTTACGACCTGAGCCACGCCGTTGAAGTGTCCCGGGCGCGTGGCACCCTCCATGACCTTGTCCACCTGCCCGAAATCGAAAACGCGGGTATCGGGCTCGGGGTAGATCTCCTCGACCGACGGCATCAGCACGAAGTCGGCTCCGGCCTCGGCGAGCAGCCGCTCGTCGGCTTCGGGGGTTCGGGGGTAGTTGCGTAGGTCGTTCTTGTCATTGAACTGCGTAGGATTCACGAAGACGCTCACCACCACGGTGGCATTCTCCCTGCGGGCGCGTTCGACGAGCGAGCGGTGGCCGGCGTGGAGCGCGCCCATCGTCGGCACGAAGCCGATTCCCGACTGCTCCGTCCGGTCGAGCTCCGCGCGAAGCTCCCTGACGTTGGTAAATACTTTCATCCTTGTGCTTGAAACGATTGCGGGGCAAAGGTAGAAATAACCCCTGACAAAACGAAGAAAAATAGTGAAAAAAGTGCAAGGGCCCTCCCCGGGCGCGTAGGTGAAGAGCGTTTTTTTCGTATCTTTGGCGGAACGTACAAACCAAACACATGAAACGTATAATTACCATTGCATCCATGACATGCGCTATTTCCGCGCTGACCTCGTGCGGCGACACCGCCGGGGCCGACGCACCGTGGATCGTCGATCGTTTCGACGACATCAAGGTCATCCGCTACGAAGTGCCCGGATTCGACGAGCTTCCCCTTCGCGAGAAGGAGCTCATCTACTACCTGGCCGAGGCTGCCAAGAGCGGCCGGGATATTCTCTACGACCAGAACTGCCGCATGAACCTTCCGGTCCGGCGGACGCTGGAGGTCGTCTATGAGAACTACACCGGCGACCGCACGGCCGCCGAGTGGAAGGCGCTCGAGAAATACCTCAAGAAGGTGTGGTTCGCCAACGGCATCCACCACCACTATTCGAACGACAAGTTCCGCCCCGAGTTCACGGAGGGCTACCTGCTCGACGTCATCGAGACGATTCCCGAGGAGCGCTTCGGCGAGCTGAACGCCCTGCGGGGCGATGTTTGCCGGGCGATCTTCGACCCGACGCTCTATCCGACGCGGCTCAACCAGACGGACGGCGAGGACCTGCTGCTCACCTCGTCGAGCAACTACTACTCGGGGGTGAACCAGGCCGAGGCCGAGGCCTTCTATGCCGGGATGGCCGCCGCTGCCGGCAACGATCCCGAGCCGATCTCCTACGGTCTGAACTCGCAGCTGGTGAAGGATCCCGCCACGGGGGCGCTCAGCGAGCGTACGTGGCGCGTCGGCGGCATGTACTCGCCGGCTATCGAGCGTGTGGTCTACTGGCTCGAGAAGGCCGAGTCGGTGGCCGAGGGCCCGCAGAAGGAGAACATCGCCGCCCTGATCTCCTATTATAAGAGCGGCGACCTGAAGGAGTTCGACCGCTACAACATCGGCTGGGTGCGCGACACGGTTTCGAACGTCGATTTCGTCAATGGCTTCATCGAGACCTACGGCGACCCGCTCGGTTACAAGGCTTCGTGGGAGGCCAACGTCAATTTCATCGACTCGACGGCCTGCCACCGCACGGAGGTCATCTCGTCGAATGCCCAGTGGTTCGAGGACCATTCGCCCGTCAATCCGGCCTACCGCAAGAAGGAGGTCAAGGGTGTCTCGGCCAAGGTCATCACCGTGGCGATGCTCGGCGGCGACTGCTATCCCGCAACGCCGATCGGCATCAACCTGCCCAATGCCGACTGGATCCGCAAGGAGCACGGCTCGAAATCGGTAACCATCGACAACATCACCTATGCCTACGACCGTGCAGCCCACGGCAACGGCTTCGACGAGGAGTTCGTGCTGCGCGCCGAGGACCGCGAACGGATGGACCGCTACGGCAAGCTGGCCGATGACCTGCACACCGACCTGCACGAGTGTCTGGGCCACGGATCGGGCCAGCTGGCTCCGGGTGTCACCGGCACCGAGCTGCGCAGCTACGGATCGACGCTCGAGGAGGCGCGTGCCGATCTGTTCGGCCTCTATTACCTCGGCGACCCGAAGATGGTCGAGTTGGGTCTTGTGCCGTCGTTCGACGTGGCCAAGGCGGGTTATGCCAACTACATTCTCAACGGCCTGATGACCCAGCTGGCGCGCATCGAGCCGGGCAAGAACGTCGAGGAGTCGCACATGCGCAACCGCAAGCTGATTGCCGAGTGGTGCTACGAGCGCGGCAAGTCCGACAACGTGATCGAGTGGGTGAAGCAGGACGGCAAGACCTATGTCGTGGTCAATGACTTCGAGAAGCTGCGTTCGCTCTTCGGCGAGCTGCTGTGCGAGATGCAGCGCATCAAGTCCGAAGGCGACTACGAGACGGGCCGGGATCTGGTCGAGCGCTACGGCGTGAAGGTCGATCCGACGCTCCATGCCGAGGTGCGCGAGCGTTATGCCGCACTGGGCATCGAGCCTTACGGAGGCTTCGTGAATCCCGAGTACGAGCTGGTCGAGCAGGACGGCAAGATCGTCGATGTAAAGATCTCCTACCCGAACAACTACGTGGAGCAGATGCTCGGCTATTCGCGCGACTATTCGTTCCTGCCCAACGTCAATTGACCTTTGGGGCGTTGCAACGTCGATACCGGTCCCGGCTGCGCCGAAACGCGGCCGGGACCGATTGTTTCTGTCGCGGGATGATCTGCCGGCCTGCTGTGGCCGGGATTCCCGGGACATGCAAAGCGGGGTGCCGTCCGTCGGACAGCACCCCGCCTTGTATTAGAAGCCGCCTCGCAGAGCCGGCAGTCTCGGGTTGCGGTTACTCCACAACCTCTTCGAACTGGTCTTTGCCGACGCCGCAGAGCGGGCAGACCCAATCCTCGGGAATGTCTTCGAAAGCCGTTCCGGGTGCGATGCCGCCTTCCGGATCGCCTACTTCGGGATCATAAATCCATTCGCATACGGTGCAACGATACTTTTTCATCTTTTTCTTGTTTTTTGATTAGGTGTTGTTGATTGTCGATTCCAAAATTCATGCCCCCTTTCGGGCCTCTTTTCTGTCGGGGCTTCCCCCGTTTGATGGCTCTTGTCTACCTCTTTTCGTCCTCCGCCGGTTTCCGATACCCCTTTTCTCCGGCTTCGCGGGCCCTCTCTTCGGCCTCCACCTCGATCTCCTCCTCGTCGATGCGGTTGCCTCCGGGCGGCATCAGCTCGGCCACGAGGCGGTCGGCGTCGGAGCACGAGACGTAGACGCGCTCCTCGTAGATGTCGGTGATCTCGACGAAGTTCTTCCACTCCGAGGCGTAGAGCTTCACGCGGTCGAAACGAATGCGGCGGATGTTTGCAGCGATGGCAGCAGCCTGTCCGCCAAGGTTACAGCATCCTGCGAATATCAGGCGCAGCTCAGCAGCGGCGAAACGCGGCAATTCGCGGCGCAGGTGCCGGCTGCGTTTGAAATCACCGACTGGGATGTTACCGTCATGAAGCGCACGGCATCTGAGCAGGTGAACGAGCGCACGGAAACGCTGTTCGGGCAGACCATCACCGAAACGCAGGTGGCGACGAACATTACCCCCGTCACGCTCCATCTGGATGCCCTGAAAACATGGAATGAAATTCCGGAACTGGGCGAGCGCACGGTCGGTCAGGCGACGTACAAGGCGGTTTTCCAGTGGGATGGCACGGCGGACGGCGCGTATATCGACTTTGGCCCGATGAGCGAAAGTATGCAGATTTTCATCAACGGCGAAAAAACGGGCGACCTGAGCATGACGAAAGCGGTCATGGACATCACGCCGTGGCTGAAAAACGGCGAAAACACCATCGAGCTGCTGTATTCATCGAGCTTGGCGAATGCAGGCGGCGGCGCGGGCGGCGGCG
>ENA-OOXF01002511-OOXF01002511.1-human-gut-metagenome-genome-assembly--contig:-NODE-2511-length-10168-cov-9.143578_pt1 | contig 10168 bp, 10 predicted proteins | sample MGYA00241586_ERZ501341 | MGnify/ENA primary metagenome ERZ501341 (study PRJEB25962, sample SAMEA2042985) | human gut metagenome | biome: human gut; feature: human-associated habitat; material: faeces... | reverse complement strand
CTGGGCAACTATGTACGGATCGGATAAACGCTGAAAGCATCTAAGCGTGAAGCCGACCCAAAGATAAGATATCCCACTGATTCAATCAGGTAAGATCCCTTGAAGACTACAAGGTTGATAGGCACGATGTGTAAGTGGAGTGATCCATTCAGCAAGTGTGTACTAATAGATCGAGGGCTTGACCACAATTCGCTTGAATTCTCAAGTCAATGACAAAATGTGAGCAGTGATTATTCAGTTTTGAAGGCACGTCCTTCTAAAAACACTGGACAAAGTAGAACAGAAATGTTATACTGAACCAGTCATATTGGTCGGTGACGATGACGGTGAGGTTCCACCTGTTCCCATTCCGAACACAGAAGTTAAGCTCACTCGTGCCCAAGATAGTTCGCTGGAAACGGCGTGTGAAAATAGGTAGTCGCCGACTTACATGAAACCCCTGAGGAAGAAATTCTTCAGGGGTTTGTTGTTTGAAAAAAATTTTGTAGCTTCTGCCTTAAAACCCGTCCCTGAATCGTATATGGGATAAGCATGTATTCCGTCTGCGGTGAGATCGCAAAAGAGGAGGGGCAGGATGAAGCTTTTATTCAAACAACGGATGTTTTCGTGGTTCGACAGCTACGATATCTATGATGAAAACGAGAACACGGTCTATGTGGTAAAAGGGCAGCTCTCGTGGGGGCACTGCCTGAAAATCTTCGACACGGAAGAGAACGAGCTTGGTACAGTCAAGCAGGAGGTGCTGACCTGGCTGCCCAAGTTTGAACTCTATGAGGGTGAAAATTATATCGGCTGCCTCGAAAAGGAACTGGGCTGGTTCAAGCCCAAGTACAACATCGATTTTAACGGCTGGCATGTGGAGGGAGATTTCCCTGGGTGGGATTACACCATTACAAAGCCGGTGGGAGAGACAGTCGCAACGGTTTCCAAAGAGCTGCTGCAATGGACGGACACCTATGTGCTGGATATCGTTGACCCGGCAGACGCGCTCTATGTGCTGATGTTCGTGCTGGCTATCGATGCCGAAAAGTGTTCTGCAAAATGAAACTGGATCTGCCCGGCTGTGTGGGAATGCCCGCATGGCCGGGCTTTTTACGTTGCATGGGTTGGGAAACAGTGGTATCATTAAAAAGTACGATAAAACCTGAAAATAACGAGGTGCAAATGGAAGTATTTGAAATCGAGACAGAGCGTCTGCAGCTGCGGCAGTTCCGGGTGGAGGACGCGCAGGACGTATTTGCGATTTTCTCGGATGAGCAGACCACGCTGGATTGCGGCGGTTATCATGCCTTTGATGCAATGGATGAGGAATATGACCGTCTGATGCAGAAATTTGCGGGACAGACCCGTTACAGCGTTGTCCGCAAGGCAGATGGGCGTGTGATCGGCGTGATCTCGCTGATGGATGCCGAGCGTGCCGTGCCCGGCTGGGAGCTGGGCATTGAGATGGCCCCGGATGTCCGGCGGCAGGGCTATGCCCGGGAAGCGCTGGCGGCTGTGATTCAGGCGTTCTTCGAGAAAACGGACACGGTGCTTTTCACGGGTGGGCATTATGCCTATAACACCATCTCCGGGGAGCTGATGAAAAAACTGGGCTTCACCCATGAGGGCATCGAACACAAGGCCATGCGCCATGCAGAGCGCGGCCCCACGGATCTGGTGTGCTATTATCTGGAAAAATAAGTTTTCCCTCAGAATTCCTACAGATTTCCCTGTTACAATGATAGCATCATCGAAAGGGGAATTTGTATGTTGACAAAATTGAAAAACGGGCTGGACGGTACCCAGCTCAAGACCATTGCACTGGTGCTGATGGTGCTGGACCACATCCATTATTTCTTTGAATTCACCGGCTGCATCCCGGTGGTGTTCAGTATGCTGGGGCGGCTCAGTGCGCCGCTGTTCCTGTTCTGCACGGTGGAGGGCTTTGCCCACACCCATGACCGCAGGCGGTATTTTATCCGCATCTGGGGTATCGGAACGGCCATGGCGGCGCTGGAATTTTTTATGATCTACGCCAAAGCCTTCCGGCGCGGGGATGGCTTCTACCCGCTGAATGCCATCTTCCAGGACCTGATGCTGCTGTGCATCGTCTGGCAGGGCATCGACTGGCTGCGGGAGAAAAAGCTCGCAAAAGGCATTGCTGCCATTGCCGCCGTCTTGTGCTGGCCGTATGTGGTGGGCGTATTTCTGATGCTTTTCCCTCAGGTGCAGGAGATGCCCATCGCTTCGACAGTCGTGGCATTTGTCATCACCAGCCCGCTGCCCATGTGGAGCAGCATTACGGACGGCGGCTGGAGCTTTTTGCTGGGCGGTGTGCTGCTGTATGCATTGCGTGGACGGCGCAAAGTGCAGCTGACGGTATGGGCACTGGTGATTTTCCTGTGTGATTTTGTGCTGCCCTTTGGGATGGCTTGCCGACAGGATGGCTTTGTCTGGACGCAGATGTTCACCGACTACTACGAGTGGTTCGGGGTGGCGGCGGTGCTGCTGATGCTGCTGTACAACGGGCAGCGGGGCAAGGGCCACAAGCAGTTGTTCTACTGGTTCTACCCCGCCCATGTGTATCTGCTGTATGGGGCGTCCTGCCTTGTTTATAACGTGTTGAGGTGATTTTTTGGCAAACATTCTGGCAGTGGATGACAATTTAGAGCTCTGCAAGCTGATCCGCACCACTTTGGAGCGGGACGGCCACCGGGTAGAAACGCGGCAGGCGGGCAGAGATCTGACCGAGGCGCTTTGCCGCTGGGCAGACTGCATCCTGCTGGACGTGATGATGCCCGGGGAGGATGGCTTTGCGGTCTGTCGGCGCATCCGCAGTCTGACCGAAGTGCCCATCCTGTTTCTGAGTGCCCGCACCGACGAGGCAGCTGTGCTGGAAGGGCTGGGCATCGGGGCAGACGACTTTTTGTCCAAGCCCTTCCGGGTGGCAGAGCTGCGGGCGCGGGTGGCGGCACATCTGCGGCGGCAGAGCCGCACCCCGGCGCACCGGATGGTGCGCAGCGGCGTAGCCTTTGACCTGACCGCCCGGAGCGCGGCGGTGGAGGGGAAGACGCTGCCCTTGACCCGCTCGGAGTATGCCATCTGCGAGTATCTGGCGCTGCACGCCGGGCAGACCTTTACCAAGGAGCAAATTTACGAAGCGGTTTTTGGCATTGACGGCACTGCGGACGACACCGCCGTGACCCAGCACATCAAAAATATCCGGGCAAAGCTGCGGGCGGCGGGCGTGCTGGAGCCGGAAAAGCTGCTCAATACCGTATGGGGCGTGGGGTACCGATGGAAAAGCGAAGACTGACTTCTCTGCGCAGCGTGCTGCTGCAATATCTGGTGCGCACGGCGCTGGCCTGCCTGCTGGTCGCGGTGGGGTGGCTGCTGGTGCTGCTGTTGTGGATCCAGAACAGCGGGTTGTTTCTTCCCGCGAATCAAGCTGCACAGGCCTGTCAGAAGGCCGCACAGGACGTTTTACCGGGCATGACCGCCGCCACCTTTGACGAGACGCAGCTGGACTCCTTGTGCCGGTACGCCCTGTTTGCCGCGCCGGACAGCAGCGAGGTGCTGGCCACCAACATGGATGCCGGGCACTTGCAGCGGGCAATGGAGAACCGACAGGGGAAAACCCGCTGGCATTTTGGCTACACGCAGTATTATATGACGTCAAAATTGCAGGACGGAACGGTCTGTCTGCTGCAATTTGACTATGCCGTGCCCTATGCCAACCCTGCGCTGCGGGGCGTGCTGCCGGATATGCAGACCGTGCACTGCATTCTGGGCATTCTGCTGCTGGTGGGGGCGGTGGTGTGGAGCACCCACAGGACCGGGCGCTTCCTGACCCGGGAGACTGAAAAGCTGACCGCCGCAGCACAGGCGGTGGCACGGAAGGATCTGGACAGCGCGGTGTTTTCCGGCGCGAAGGTGCGGGAGTACGAGAGCACTTTGCAGGCGCTGCAAACCATGGGCGATGAACTGACCGGTAGCCTGCAGAAGCAGTGGGACATGGAGCAGCGGCAGCGGGAGCAGATCATTCGGCTGTCCCACAAGCTGAAAACGCCGCTGACCATCATCAAGGGCAACGCGGAGCTGCTGGCGGAGGATGACCTGACTGAGGAACAGCGGGCGCAGGTGGAAGCGATTCTGCAGGGCGCAGAGCAGACCCGCGCCTATCTTGGCAAGATCCGCGCCGAAGTGCAGACACCACTGAAATACAAAACGAAAAAGAATGACAAAACATGCCGAATCGTAGAAAACTGAACGGCAAACGGCAGCCCCGCCCGGAGAATGTTCCGGGCGGGGCTGCTTCGGGATTGCACGATGAGGCAGAATCTGGTATGATGGAAAAAAGCGGAAGAACCGCACGAAAAGGACGTCCCAGATCGTATTCCGAGTGAGGTGAGGAAGATGAAACTGCTTTTTAGACAGCGTGCATTCAGCTGGTTTGACAGCTACGACATCTACGACGAAAACGAAAACACCGTGTATGTGGTCAAGGGGCAGCTGTCCTGGGGGCACTGCCTGAAGATCTACGATCCGGAAGAACAGCAGGAGCTGGGCACCGTCAAGGAAGAGATCCTGACCTGGCTGCCCAAGTTTGAGCTGTACGAGGGCGAGACCTGCATCGGTACCCTGAAAAAGGAGCTGACCTTCTTCAAGCCGAAGTACAACATCGACTTCAACGGCTGGCATGTGGAGGGCGATGTGTTCGAGTGGGACTATACCATCACCGGCCCGGACGGCGGCACGGTGGCTGCCGTGTCCAAGGAACCGTTCCACTGGACGGACACCTACGTTCTGGACATCACCGACCCGAAGGATGCGCTTTATGTGCTGATGTTCGTGCTGGCCATCGACGCGGAAAAGTGCTCGCGGAACTGACCCGGATCAACGAAAAAAAAGAGGAACGACAGCTGTCGTTCCTCTTTTTGTATAGCAGATTCTTTACTGGTTGTCGGCCACCATCATCTTGCTGGCCTTGTAGATATCGCCGCAGCCCAGGGTGATGACAAGATCGCCCGGCTGTGCGTTCTGCTTGACCCAGTCGGCAGCGGCCTGCAGGCTGTCCACCAGCACGGAACCGGGGATCTGAGCGGCCAGCTTGGCGCTGGTAATAGTGGGATCATTCGGCTCACGGCTGCCCATGATGGGGGTCAGCACGGTGATGTCGGGGATCTTCAGCACGTCCACGAAGTCGTTGAACAGCATCTTGGTGCGGCTGTATGTAAACGGCTGGTGCACGGCGATCAGGCGCTTGTAGCCCATTTCCTTGGCGGTGTTCAGGGTAGCGCGCAGCTCGGTGGGGTGGTGGGCGTAGTCGTCGATGACCAGTGCACCGTTGCACTCGCCGTACACCTCAAAGCGGCGGCCGGCACCCTTGAAGTTCAGGGCGGCCTCGGCACACTGCTCCACGGTCAGGCCCACAAAACGGCACACAGCGCACATGGCCAGGGCGTTGTAGATGTTGTGGCGGCCCGGCACGGACAGGCGGATGTGGCCGGTGATCTTGCTCCACTCCTTGAGGTCGAACTCGAAGAAGCCAGGCTTATATTCCTGCACGTTGACAGCCTGATAGTCGCCGTCGTTCTCGATGCCGAATGTGCGCACCCGGCGGTCCAGGGTGTACATAACATCCATGGTGTTCTTGTCATCGGCGTTGGCAAAGATCATGAACTGGGTCAGGAGGGCAAACCGCTTGAAGGCAAACTTCAGCTCGCCCATGCTGCCGTAGTAGTCCAGGTGATCGTTGTCGATGTTCAGCACCACCGACAGGTAGGGGGTCAGCTTCAGGAAGGTCTCGGAGAACTCGCAGGCCTCGATGACGATATCATCACCCTTGCCGGCCTTGCCGTAGCCGCCGATGAGGGGCAGCTTGCCGCCGATGACTGCAGAGGGATCACGGCCTGCCAGCTCCAGTGCGGTGGTGATCATAGAAGTAGTGGTGGTCTTGCCGTGGGTGCCGGACACGCAGATGCTTTCCTTGTACAGGCGGCTCACATAGCCCAGCAGCACGCTGCGCTCGATGGTGGGGATGCCGTAGGAGGAAGCGGCACACAGCTCCACGTTGTCCTTGGAGATGGCTGCGGAATACACCACCATGTCCACACCGATGATGTTGTCGGCGCTGTGGCCCAGGCTGACCTTCACGCCCATCTCCCGTTCGTAGCGGATGATGCTGCCGTCCAGCACATCGCTGCCGGAGATCTCGTAGCCTTTTGCGGCAAGGATCTGGATGAGCGGATACATGCCGCTGCCGCCGCAGCCGATGAAGTGGATCTTTTTTACATTGTCCAGCAGATGCTGGTTGTAGTCGGTGTACATGAACATAGTAAGGAAACCTCCAATAAATAAACGGCCGCAAAGCAGACCGATCCCAAACCATTTGAATACATCTTATTATATAATTTTTGGCGAATAAAATAAACAGGTAAAGCCGAATTTTCGGAAAGAACCATAAATCCCTGTGCAGATTTGTGAGATGTGTACAAGAAACCCGAAGCACAGGGCGGCTTCATAAAAGATTTACATTTATCGGCGCAAGATACTTAACAACTTTGAACCGTTTGTGATACAATAAAACGGAACAGCTTTGAAAGGAACCGAACAAAAAGGAGAAAAGACGTGAAGATCAAGATCACCGCGGACAGCACCTGTGACCTGTCCGAAGAGCTTTTGAAGAAGTGGGACATCGCCCTGATGCCCATGCACATCCTGATGGGAGAGGACAGCTATCTGGACGGTGTGACCGTCCACCCGGCGGATGTGTTCGCTTATGTGAACCAGGGCGGCAAGATGCCCAAATCCGCCGCCGCCAATCTGGTGGAATATACGGAATTCTTTGCCCCGTTTGCCAAAGAGTACGATGCTGTGATCCATATTTCGGTCAGCAGCAAGCTGTCGTCCTGCTTCCAGAATGCACGGCTGGCCGCCGGCGAATTCGAGAATGTCTGCGTCGTGGACAGCCAGAACATCTGCACCGGGCAGGGCTATCTGGTGCTGAAGGCAGCAAAGTGGGCCGCCGACGGACTGACGGCCCGCGCCATCCAGATGAAGCTGCAGAGCCTTGCCAAGCGGGTGGAGCTGAGCTTCGTGCTGGACCGGTTGGACTTCATGGCGAAAAGCGGCCGCTGCTCCGGCGTGCTGGCCTTCGGGGCCAATCTGCTGGGCATCAAACCGGCACTGGAAGTAATCAACGGCGAGCTGAAAGTGGTCAAAAAATACCGCGGCAGCCTGCCCATCTGCGTGGGCAAGTACATCACCGACCGTCTGGTGGAACGCGACGACATCGAGGACAGCCTTGTGTTCATCTCCTCCTGCCAGCCGAAGCCCGGCTGCATGGACGCAGTGAAGGCGGGACTGAAGAAATACGGCAGTTTCAAGGAATGCCACGAGACAGACATCGGCACCACCATCGGCGGCTATTCCGGCCCCGGTACCATCGGCATCGTGTTTGCACGGAAAGAGAAGTAAAAACGGGAGGCTGTTGCGGGGCAACAGCCTCCCGTTTTTCTCACAGAGAACGCCGCTTTAAGATCTCATCCAGAATGGCGTCGGCTACGTCGGCCTTGCTCATCAGAGGCAGTTCCCGGGTGCCGTCCGGGGTGATGAAGGTGACCACGTTGGTGTCCACGCCAAAACCGGCCCCGGCCACCTTGAGGTTATTGGCCACCACCATGTCCAGATTCTTCTTTGCCAGCTTGGCGGAGGAGTTTTCCACAAGATCGCGGGTCTCCATGGAAAAACCGCACAGGAACTGGTGGGTCTTTTTGGGGCCGATGGTGCCCAGAATATCCGGCGTGCGTTCCAGAGGGATGGACATGTCGCCGTCCTTTTTTTTGATCTTGTCGTTTGCCACGGCAGCGGGGCGGTAGTCGGCCACGGCAGCGGCCATAATGAGCACATCCGTAGCATCAAAGCGGCTGGTGACGGCTTCGTACATCTGCTGAGCAGTGGTCACGGGCACATCGGTGGTAAACTTGACCGGCTGCAGGGCAGTCTCGCCGTGGATGAGGGTGACATCCGCGCCGCGCATGGCGGCGGCACGGGCAAGGGCATAGCCCATCTTGCCGGTGGAATGGTTGGTGAGGTAGCGCACCGGGTCCAGCGGCTCCTGCGTGGGGCCGGCGGTGACGGCAATGCGCAGACCGGCAAGATCTTTGGGCCGGGCAATGGCATGCAGGATATACTCGATCAGCACATCTTCCTTAGGCAGACGGCCGCTGCCAACATCCTTGCAGGCCAGCACGCCGCTCTCGGAGGGGATCACCGTGAAGCCGTAGCGTTCCAGCGTGGCGATATTATCCTGCGTGATGGGGTTTTCCAGCATTCCGGTATTCATGGCCGGAGAAACGAGCTTGGGGCACTTTGCAGCCAACACTGTGGTGGTGAGCATATCATCGGCGATGCCGTGGGCCATCTTGGCGATGACGTTGGCAGTGGCCGGGGCGACAAGGATCACATCGGCTTTTTTTGCCAGCGAGATGTGGGTGACTTCAAACTTGAAATCCCGGTCAAAGGTATCCACCATGCACTTGTGGCCGGTAAGCGTTTCAAATGTAACAGGGGTGATGAACTGGGTCGCATTTTTGGTCATGATGACCTCCACATCGGCTCCCAGCTTGCGCAGTGCGCTGGCCACGTTGGCCATTTTATAGGCGGCAATGCCGCCGGTGACGCCCAGAAGGACGCATTTGCCCTTTAAATCCATGTATAGACCTCCTGCAAAAACAGACTGTTTCAACATTTCTTTCTATAGTATAATGCAAAAGTTCCGCCAGCACAACAAAATCTTTGCGCGGGCTTGTATCGCAGGGCAAAATGCGGTAAAATACAGCTTGACAAAGAATAGACAGACTGCGGTGAGGGGCAGGCCATCGGGGAGCTTTCTCCGCCGTCCTGCCGGATACTGCCGCGTTATAAAGGGAAAACAGAATTATGATCTTAGCCATTGATATAGGCAACACCACCGTCGCCCTTGGGGGCATTCGGGACGGACGTGTATGCTTTGTGGCGCGCATGGACACGGTGCGCACCCGCACGGCTGCAGAATATCGTGTCGAAATGGATAAAATTTTTGCGCACCGCCGCCATCCTGAGCGCCCCATGCGCTTTGAGGGCGCTGTGCTCACCAGCGTGGTGCCCCAGATCACCGGGGCACTGGCTGAGTGCGCCCGCTATTACACCGGCAAAAAGCCGGTCATCGTTTCGCCGGAGATCCGCACAGGCCTGACCATGGGGGTGCCTGACCCCCATGCCGTGGGCAAGGACCGGCTGGTGGATGCTGCCTATGCGGCGGCAAACTTCCCGCTGCCGGTGGTCACGGTGGATCTGGGCACCGCCACTACTTTTAATGTAGTGGACAAGGACCGGGTGTTCCGGGGCGGTGTGATCTGCCCGGGGCTTTCCACCGGCCTGCGGGCTCTGGGGGAGCGCTGTGCCCAGCTGCCGCAGGTGCGGCTGAGCTCCCCCAAAGCAGCCATTGGTGTGAACACTGAGAGCTGTATGCTTTCGGGCTCTGTGCTGGGCACGGCAGTCTTGCTGGACGGCATCACCCAGCGCATTGAGGAAGAGCTGGGCCGCCCGGCCACCCTGGTGGTCACGGGCGGGCTGGCAAAGTATGTCACGCCGCTCTGCCGCCATCCGCTGACCTACGACCCGGAGCTGCTGCTGAAGGGGCTGGCACTGCTGTACCAGATGAACGCCCCTCAGCCGCACTATGCCGCCGGGGGCAGGCGGCGGAACCCGAACAACAATTTCCGCCGGGGCCGCCGTCCCCGCTCCCAGCGCCGGGAACGCCGCGAGGAGAAGAACAAAAACGGCTGACGACGAAACAGGATGGAGAGAACAATGAAACTAGGGATCCTGGGCACGGGGATGATCGTGCGGGAGTTTCTGCCCTGGCTGGCAGGGCCGGACTGCCCCTTTACGGTGCAGGCGCTCTGCAGCACCCAGCGCAGTGCGCCGGTGGCCGACGAGATGTGCGAACAGTACAGCATTCCCCAGCGCACCACGAACTATTTTGAATTATTGCAGTGGGTGGATGTGATCTATCTGGCCGTGCCCAACCTGCAGCATTACCGCTATGCCAAGGTGGCGCTGGAAGCGGGGAAGCATGTCATTGTGGAAAAGCCCATGGCCTGCACCGCTGCCCAGACCGAGGAGCTGGCGGCGCTGGCCC
>ENA-OOXF01002502-OOXF01002502.1-human-gut-metagenome-genome-assembly--contig:-NODE-2502-length-10198-cov-2.370798_pt1 | contig 10198 bp, 9 predicted proteins | sample MGYA00241586_ERZ501341 | MGnify/ENA primary metagenome ERZ501341 (study PRJEB25962, sample SAMEA2042985) | human gut metagenome | biome: human gut; feature: human-associated habitat; material: faeces... | reverse complement strand
CCACCAGCAGCACCTTTTTTCCTTCCCGTGCCATCGCTGCACCTATGTTGATGCAGCTGGTCGTTTTCGCTACCCCTCCTTTCTGATTTACAGTCGCAAGCACCGTGGGATTCATCCACTTCCTCCTTCCTGCACTCGTTCATCCGTGGCAGCAGAACTTCCCTGCCCTCCACTGCTGTTTGATGGTGGGTTCAGCCTGTCAATATTTCACACCTCCTGTTCTGGAAAATAGAAAGGCATCGACAGATTGCTCCATCAATGCCTTCGTCTCTTTCGACACTACTATTATAGCACAGGTTTCGTTGCTAAAGCGTGCTAATTTGTCTTGTTCGCTGCTAATTTGTCCTGTTTTGTGCTGCGCGATGCTATTTCATGCTATTTGCTGCTATCTTGCGCGATTGTCGCCCGTGTTGTCCCCTATTCAGTTGCTTGCACTTAGCAGCATTTCCAATTCATCAAGCGCCTGAGCGTGCAAATGATACACGCGCGACCGGCTTAATCCGATTCTTTCAGCAATCTTCTCAAAATTCATATGAGAAAGATAATAGTTCAAGAGGATGATCCGGTGCGCCTGATTATCCATGCTGTTTACGACAGCTGTGATTTCTTCAACGGCATCCCGATACTCCTGCGTCAAGTTTTCCAGCTCTCTGCGTGCTTCCGTGAGACGAATAATCGCATTCTCATTCGCACCCACGTTGCGCGCATGGGCGGTAAATTCGCTTCCCCAAGATGCCGTAACTCGCTGCGTAAGGCTTTTGTAGAGTTCTATCTGCGAGAGAAGGGCATCTATTTTCTGTTCAACTGCTTCTGCCCTTTTCAAAAATGCAACTGCTTTCCTCATGCAATTTCACGCTCCAATCTTTTCAGCAGCTGGATACCATCTATGTCAGTAAGCAATACAAAACGACCGGACTGAAAAAAGATTCGCAGTTCATCAAGCCTCTGCTTGTACTGCATGATGCGGTATGTGAGATAGTCCCGTTCTTCTGCTGTCAGCTTTGTCTCGCTGCGGAACTTTTGCCGAAGTTCGTACTGCATCCGACCGCAGCTGCGGAAATCCTTGACTGCCTGAACAATCACTGCACTCGCAAACGCTTTCCACGGTTCCTTTTCTCCATAAACATAATGGGAGCAGTTTCTTCTCTGATTCATCCCAGCACCTCCGCCAGATATTCCTTTATTTGTGTATTGTACTTTGCGTTTTTCCTGCTGCTTTTTGCTCAACATACTCAGTAACAGCTCGAAACAGCAGCATCATCAAGGGATGATTATTCCATTTTGCAGCTTTTTCACTGGTGTCCTTTACCATTGAAAGCCACCATTCTTCGGCATCTTGTGCCTGATTCTCCGGCGGATCACAATGCGCTGCATACAGGCGGAACGCATCGCGGAAAATCTCCCATTCATCATCGTTCACTTTGCCATGCATGTTCTCACCGCCATTCCATAGGAAGTTCGCCTTGATTGACCCGCGTGAAACCTTCCATCAGCATCTGCTCAATCTTTTCAGACCATGCGTGCTGCGGCGGAAGTCCCTTCACATCCGACATAGTTCTGCTTCGGCGGTCAAAATAGAGTTTTATCATCTCATCCACAACGCCAAGGTCACGGTTTTTCATGATTTCCACCACATTTCCCACATCCGGCTGAATCTCAAGTTTGGGATATACCGAGCGATAGCGCATCATAAAATCAGCATTGACCCGATGAACCATAAACACATTGTCGGCTGCATTTGTAAGGTCGGCTGTTCCGCTGATGTCGCCTTTGCGCAGAAATGCTTCTGTTTTCCGCGGATGACAGATAAAATGAACGTGAATTTTCAACGTCTTTGCCATTGTGGAGAGCCGCTTGGCAATTCGGGATTGCATCTCATATTTGTCCACATTGCCAAGCTGAATATCCAGTGCCATCAGATTATCGACAATCGCCACCGAAGCACCGTTCTGCTGAACCCAATCGTAAATTGTGCTGATAACGATTTCCCAATCAGTGCCGAAGTCATTGTCGTAGATGGCAAACTTGCCTGTCAGCATAGCATCCAGCTTCGCCTCAATGCCGGGCTTCAGGCAGAAATGATTGGGATTCAGCGGATCAGGCATTACATAGTCTGGGCCCGCTGCTTGAAGCAGTAGCCATTCTCGTATCCGTGATGCCGTCATTTCTCCTGAAAACAGCGCGACTTTATATCCCTGCGATACAGCTGCCAGACCAATCTGACTGACAAGCGTTGACTTGCCCGAAGCATTGCCCCCGCTCCAAATGGACATTTCGCCTGCATTGAATCCCCCTATCTTTGCGTCAAGCGAACTGAGCCGTGACCGAATTACCACAATTTTGCTGCGGTCTACATTCGGAATCTCTGCAAAGTCCAGCATCCGTGCCTTCGCCTTGCCAAGCAGTGGAGAATTTTCCGCTGCGCTGACTTTTGCTGTCGGCACAGCAGGCGTTACTGCATAAGGGCTGCTGCTGTAAGCTGCCGGGTCTACCTTCTGCCGGAACTCATGCCAATGGTATCCGGCGCAGCTGTTATGGAAGCAGTGGAATCCGAAACCGCCTTGATGGTACGCAAACACGGCGGCATCTCCGTGCTGATGCGAATCGTCAAACGGACAGTGTGCTAATTGGTACTTTGTACCGCTGCTGATGGCTACTTTTTTCTCCACCTCCACGCCATGTGCGGAAAGAAAATGCTCAATGTCCCAAGTGCTTTCTTTGCCGGAACGCCGAGCTTCTGTCGGTATCGCCGCTTGATGCAGTTCCGCTGCAATATTCTTGACCAGCGCAATGGGTGTTTCCCGAATCTGCTCCGGATAGCGGATGATGCAGCTCTGTCGGTGCGGACGTTCCGGCGTATGGGCTCCTTTCGCTGCAATTGTTCCATACAGCTTGGTAATTCTTGATGGGTTATACACCGCCGTATCAATTTTTGCCTCGTCTGTGCTGAACCACATGTCCAGCACAGAGAGAAAATCCGCAACCACTTGCCGGTCATCCGTGCTGATATGCACCTTAAAAAGCAGATGATAGCCATTGCCGCTGTCTGCAACAATTGGCTCGCTGAATCCCGTTGCCATCAGCCGCTTCATTGTCTTTCCAGCAACAGCGTGTGCTGCTTTCTTTTCTTCTGCCGATGCACTGACACCGCTGGGGCGGACTGGGTCTGCATCAATCAAAATCCATTGAAATCCTATGATGTCATTGTCAGACGTTGTTTCCTTCGGACGTTCTACCAGACGTTCATGCTGAGCACGCGCATAGCAGGCACTTTTGACGGGGTTCAGCGACTGGTAAAACGTTCGATTCGGATACTTTGCCAATTCAGCAGCAATGCGCGGACTGTCCGCACGAAAATAACCGCTGACAGTAGGCTTAGGGTCTATACTCCTGATTTCAATGATTGCATCCGGTTCATGCAGCAAGGACAGCCACTTTACTGCGAGTTCCACTGTTCTTGATTCTCCTTTTGCGCTTTTTGTAGATTCGCCTCTCTCCACGGCTCACGCTGAAGCCATTTGCTAATGCCGGGGATATACTGCCCGCCATCTTTCGTCCATGCGATAGAACTTTTGGCTGCTTCAAGCGCTGTCATGATTATTTCAAGCGTCGCACCATGCCGCAGCGCCTGTTGATATACGCGAAAGGCCTCATCCCAGTCATTTCTGCGATTAGCCGGATAAGCAAACCACAGCTTTTCAAACTCATCCGGATAATGAGATAGTGTATCTATCGTATTACTATTATTATATTGCTGCTGGGTGTGCTGATTTTCAAGCCGCCTGCGATGTGCAAATGCTGAAAAATGCGCATTTGCACCGTTTTCCGCTCTTTCTTTCGTACCGCATATGGACTTGTTTTCAGCACACGGCGTGCTTATTTCAGTACCGTCTGCGTACTGATTTTCGGGACAGAGTAGCCTTATTTTCATACCGCCAGCGGTCTGATTTTCAAGCCAGTTCGATACGGTAACGATAGAACCGTCCCGCGCTGTTTGTATCTGAACATAGCCCATTTGAACCAGCGCAGCCATCTTCCTCGTCAGCTTATCACGAGACCAGCCCAGTTCAAGCGCTGTCTTTCTGTATGAGAAGAGCAGTTGTCCCGGCATAAGCTGTTTCCCGCAGATTTCAGCTTTCTGACGGCAGGCACAATTCATACAGTAGTAATACAGTTTGAAAACACTATCATCCTGCCACACAAGACTATTTTGAGAAATGCAGATAGACTGTCTATTCTTTTCGGCTGCTTCTGCCACATAAGTCACCTCCTGTTATTGGAAACGCGCTGGCTGTTCCCGGCAAACCAACATTTTCTCCCATTGCTTCCAACCCAAAGCTGCATCAGCCTTCTCCCGCTTTCATCATGTTGCCGCAGCACGGGCAGAGGCAGAAAGCGCTGCTTCTCATGATTCCAGTCATACTGGATGTTATTTCCTAATAAAAGTTAATGCCGGGCATGCTGATTCCCCCTTCTTGCTGAAAGAGACTTTTATCCCTCTCACCATAACTGGTAAAAAAAATCGGTTTTTTTACGCGATTTCAAGAATTTCTGCAAAAAAAATTTTCACGCTGACGAACAGAAGTGAAATGCAGCGCTACGCGCAAGCAGATGATGCGTCGAAACCGGAAATAATGCCACATCAAAAATCGCAGAATGTACTCCGATGTTCTCTTATATAATGTCTACTGAATAACCATCCGTTTTTCACGCGATTGCAGAAGTCCGAGTAGCCAATCCAGAAATTGCAAAAAGGCGCACTGAATCTTACGCAGATTCAGCAGCAAAATGGACAGAGCAACCACATGCGCAGCCGTTTCTTTCAGCTTCGCTGTCACCAGCCCCATTCCACACTTACGTTTTCCCAAACTGAATTTGCGTTCTACCTCGACCCGTTCGCACTCGTCCCGGTAATCCTGAGCCTTGTTCCGATCCTCTCCCTTTTGGGGCCTTCCCAGAGCTGGCCCGGAAAGCCGGATTCCCCGCGCTTTGCAGTAGCTGAGATTCTCACGGTTCCGGTATATCTTATCTGCCAGTACCCGACTGGGGTAGTGTCCCTCGCGCTTGTGGAAATTTTCAATCATTTCCTGGAGCTTGGTCGCTTCGTTGTAAGCATCAAAAGAACGGTATTCCAGCCTTGTCCAGCCGTCTGTGACACTGATATCCAGCTTCATGCCAAACTCCACGGGTTTGCCGACCTTTCCCCGCACTATAGGGCGCACAAAGGGCTGGCTGACGCTGACTATTCGGTTCTCAACGCTGTGGGTATGGTTGTCATACATGTACTTTTGCTGCTCATAAATCTTACGAATCGTCTCCAATCGCTCCGTTTGGTGAATATTCAGTGCCTTTTCCTGATTTAGCTTCCCGTCAATGGCAGCAAGGTCTCTTTTCAGATAGTTCAGCTGCTTCCCAATGGCTTTACGGGTCATCTTTGCGGTGTGTTTGCGGCAGCGGACATACTTCAGATAGTCTTTCCGGGCTCGTTTGCGATAGGTACGGGGCTTCTTGCCGTCGGTGGGGCTGTGGAGAATATCCAGCAGCTTCTCAGCATTTTCTCTGGCTTCATTCAGAAGGGAAACATCCTGGGGATACCGGATATTGGACGGTGCGCAGGTGGCATCCACGATTATCGTGCCGCTGTTCCCTCCACCATCGGGCTTGTTATCATCCTGGTTATCGTTATCTTCTGTTTTCTGTGCTTCTTGGATGACCATTTCATTGATCTGAGCCAGAACTTCCGGCGTCAGGCGTTTTCGGAAATGCACCATAGAGGACGCATCGAAGGGCAGTTTGCTGTCGTCATAGCCCGCATACCCACAGAAATACTGCAAATATGGGTTCTCCTGGATCTGCAAAACAGTTTCCACATCGGAATACCCGTATTCCCTCTGGATGAGACAAGCACCCAACGCCAACTGAAGCGGCTTGGCCACATTCCCGGTCTCGGAAGGAAACAGATCCGCGTACTTTGCCTCAATCTTGTCCCATGGGATGCTCTGCGCTTTCTTCACCCAGCGGTTGTTTTCCCGCAGGTGCATACCTATGGGCTGCTGAAAATCTGACAGACTGATCTGTCCGTTGCTGTACCGATACATACACGTTCCCTCCAAGTGCAAGGGTTTTGCCCGCTTTTTGTCGTTTCCCTTGCACCTATTATAGCACAGATTGCCGGGATTGCCTTGTGTCGCAATGCTTTTTGGGTTGGTCAGTAGACATTATATACTTCAGCATTTGATGCAGGCGATAATGCACTGCCCTGACCGTAAGATGCAGTTCTTTCGCAGTGCTTTCCAGCGTTTCACCATTGAGGTAGCACGCAATAATTTTCGCACCATCCGGATACGCAGAATCTGCATACCGACAGATTCGGGCACACAGTGTGTTGTATCGTTCCTCCGCGATGTACTTTTCCTCCAGCGTCGATTCGCAATTCACAACGCCATAGCCGCGCGCTGCATTGTCATTGCCGAACCCTTCTGCAAAGTGTTCCGTTTCATACGAAACAACAATTCCTTCCTTGCGCCATGGACACACGAAGCAATCCCCATTGCAGCGACGGTAATCCGCCTGTCCGCAGATTTTTTCCTGACGAGCTCTATAACGTTCCTTGTTGATGAGTTTGTCCCATTCCTTCTGCAGCTCCGGATTCAGATATACTTTCTTCCCTGCAATCCAAACGTAACGTCCTTGTGACATTGCAATTTTTCCTCCATTCCTTTGTCTCGAATGGAGAAAATCGCAAAAGAAGGGTATACTGAACAGTGCCGCCTACCATCATGAATTTCTCCATTCATTTGGTTGGCAGCAGCCATTGCCTCGGCTGATGCTGATATGCGCCGTATCCTTCATCAGGCAATTCCTTCGGGGATGCCGGCTCCGAAGGGATTCTGCATACGGCTCTTTGTTACAAAAAAAGCGGTCAGAAATAGTTCTCTTTTGAGAACTAATCCTGACCGTCAGACAGCTCTATGGATTTATCTTTTTCGCACATACATTTTGACTGTTCAAAGAAAGCAATTGAGCTGCTGGTCTTGCAATCACAGTCATTATGTACATATGGAAAGTGTTAGCCTTTTGACCAGCATTTTAGCAAACAGGTGTGATGTATTTGGGGGCATTCGCGTTTTCCTAATCTGCTCTGTTGCGTCAGAATTGCCTCTTGTCACCACCCTATTGCCATTTGCTTTCACAATTCCACTCCTTTCAGCTTCAGATTATTCTGAAGTTCATTTATTGCTGCAAAAATCAGCATTAGATATATTTGCAGTTAAGTTTTCCATGTTTATTGTAACATAATGTGATTGTCCTGTCAATATCATCTATCAACTTCTCCTCCCCTTTCACCTCCCATACAGCAGCAGCGCCAAGTGCGCCAGCGCGCGATCCTTCTTCTTGTAGGCGGAGCTCCGCTCCACGCAAAACCGTTCGCTGATTTCCTCTATCGCGTCCGTTTTCCCGTTTTCTGACAGATAGAACATCGTCAGCACCGTTTTTTCGTCCTCCCCCAGCGCATCCCACGCCGGCTGAAACCACGCCATGAACTCTTCCGCCTGCCGCTTCCGCTCTTCCAGCACATCAATTTCCGCAATTCCATGCAGGATCTGGTTTTCGCCTGCCTGCGGATTTCGCGCACCATGCGCCGACTCCTCGAAGCGCATCCCGCCAATGCGAACCATGTCCTGCCGCACATTCGCAATCTCCTCCGCCGTTGTCGCCAGAATCGCCTTCATACTGCGATAATCTTTCAGCGCCGCCATTGCCGCGCTCCGCTTGTCCAGATAGTTCCATGCAATGCTCATTCCGCAAACCTCCTGTCGTTGTTTCGTGCCCTCATCATAGCAGAAAAGTTCGCGAATTCAAAACCAGAAACTGAAATCCTGAACCCCAGTAATTCCAAGGGATTCAGGACTTTTTTCTTTGCCGTCCGATTGAAAATCGGGACAATGCAAGCCTTCCCAGACTGCCTGAATTTCAGTTTCTGAAACGCGAAAATGAAGAAAATTTTCAGGCATAGAAAAGGCCACCCGACGTATGACGAATGGCCAGAATGTACTATCGAGGGGATATGTTAGCAACGATAATCTAGAAATATTATATTCCCTTGCTGATTGATATGTAAGATATAGTGCTGTCTTGAATGACGTAGATAGTCGAATTGTTGAAACGATTGATTTCGTCATACACGCACGGGAGGATTTCAATACCATTGTTATCCAATACTCCCCATTTTCCTTCGCGCTTCACGGTTATGAGACCATTGGTTAATGGTGAATAATCCTCATACAATTCCGAAGTTAACATCAACCCATAAACATTATAAAATCCGTAGCGATCAGTTGATGAATCATAGTACGAGAGCATCTGAACTTCGTCAATCACGTTTCCAACAGTGATGTTAGGGGCGCGGTTGATAACAGTTTCAGTACCGGCCAAGTCAAGTATGACAACCTGATCCTTCAGCCTTACAACTGCATAGTCATTCACATAGGCTGGAGGTGTTCCGTACAACAGATCGTTATGCAAAAAGCTTGGCTCAACAATCACTGCACCACGTTCATCTAAGACGCCCCAATAACCAGCCGTGTTTTGATACCAAAATCGATCATTTGTAGGTGAATCGACATATTCGTACTGTGGTTCAATCATCAGGCGGCCGTAAATATCAGCTAAACCGTACAAACCGTTTTGGACAACAGCTATAAGACCCACGGAGGAGGGACAACTCATTGGCACAATCCCATTATCAAAAGTAACAGGGACTCCGTTTGAATTAATTAAGATGTAATCGTCCATACTATCAAAGTTATCGTTAATCTGGTGATCCGCCTGGATTACTAATGCATAACCGTTCTGAAAAGGTTCGACGATTTCATCGTATACGCAAGGAATGATGACATTACCAGTAGAACGATGAACAAATCCCCACTTGTCATTATCCTGGACTGCAATATATTCTTGTTCGTTGATATATGGATCTGTTAGCTTGATTGCGTCATATGTTGACGATAAATAGCCGCTTTGTTTGTCATAGAAACCGAACAAGAGGACATCTCCAGCATCTACTGCATAGATAAAAGCTGAATCAAATTCATAGATATCATAGCAAGGGGGAGTAATTTCGTTCCCCTGAAAATCAATCAAAGAATAATGATCCATCGGTACGGAAGTACGCACCTTGGCCACGCCATTGTAAAAGGGAGTTGCTTCTGAAAAAGATGCAGCGATAACTACTGTCCCGTCGTCTGTCGCATATCCCCATTGGCCATCGGATATGTATAAGAACAATTCCTCGGCATATACTATGCATGGCAATAGAGACATAAAGAATAGAATAGTTAAGAAAGCTCTCTTCATCTGCAACTCCTCCTGTTACATTTTATTTTTTCGGACGTACATAGAACGCCCAATTGCTGTTTCCGTCATTATCCTCCAGAGCGGTGATATTAGGACCTGTATCATCATAAAACAGAGCAGTCCACTTATCAGGATAAAGTTTTTCACTGCAGGATTGGAAAACTGCTAAAACTTCACCATTTCCATCTCCGAAATCGAACGAAACAACAATGCCGATATGACCCTTTTTTACGGGATCAATTCGTGCAATATCCTTAACATCCTTTCCATAATTGGGATCCCTATGATCTATGGAGAAGATGATGTCACCCGGTTGCAAGTCATTCAGATCAAGGATGCGCCCTCGTGTGGTATTGCTACGCACATATGATTGCCAAGCAGCATCTACCATTTTCCAAGTTTTTTTGTTTAGTGCCTTATTTACTGCCCAAATGCAGTCAATACCGCCTTTATTGTTTTTGCTTGCACTAATATAATAGTAGTCATCGGCATTATATAACAGATTTCGCATACCCTGGGTTACAGTGGAATTGAAATCGTCGTCCGTGGTGGTCTTTCGATACCCAACTTCATCTACTGTTTCGCAAGATACGCAAGTGCCGTTCGGGTCATGATATGCAATAGGGTTATTCATACAATATACATAGCCATTAAATTCAAAAGTTTCGTTTTTAAATAGGCGAGAATCATGATTGAGCATTCTTGAACGAAGAGCAGCATAATATCTACTTCTGAGATAATACAGCTCGGTTTCTTCGTCGTAGACATACCCGCGATACCTAAACGGCTGCACCTTGCCCAGCGTTTCCGCCAGCTCACCAGTGCACCACAGCGGCGCGCC
>ENA-OOXF01002501-OOXF01002501.1-human-gut-metagenome-genome-assembly--contig:-NODE-2501-length-10199-cov-2.695189_pt1 | contig 10199 bp, 4 predicted proteins | sample MGYA00241586_ERZ501341 | MGnify/ENA primary metagenome ERZ501341 (study PRJEB25962, sample SAMEA2042985) | human gut metagenome | biome: human gut; feature: human-associated habitat; material: faeces... | reverse complement strand
CCGCCGCAATCGACGGGTCGAAGAGCATCCCAAGCGGTGCCGGGCAGTCGAACGTCTGTTTGTTGCCGTCCTTGGTGATCGAGGCCCCGTAGGCGGTATATCCGTCCATCGAGGCGGCGGTCCCGACAATCAGGTAACGGCGCCCGTTGTGGTGCGAGGAGAGCTTCGTCAGATCGTTGATCACACCCGAGCCCACGGCCCCCGGCACGGCATCCGTTGTGGCCAGCACGCCGTCGAGCCGCTCGACAAAGCGCCACTCGGCGTAGAGATCCGGATCGGTGAAGATGCAGGGTTCGTCCTGCGCGACTCCCGCACCTGTCAGGATCCGGTGCACCTCGGCACCGGCGACCCGCCATGTATTGGTATCGGCCACGATCACCGCCCGGCATCCGGGAAACAGTTCGACAAAAAGTTCCGCCGCACGGGGCAGCGTTCCGACCCCGAACGCCAGCGCGCGGGTGTCGGTCGTGCGCCGGAGCGCACTTTCGATTTTATTCATGATTCAAGTTGATTTTTCGGTCAGGTTACATAATATGCGGGACAGCGCGCCCGCAGGTACCGGCACGCTGCCGGTCCGGAACGTCGGTCCGGGGTGCAGGGCCGCACTCGGCGGCTTCCGCACCCCGGGCTGACGGAATCAGTCGGCCTTGCGAACCTTGAGGTTGTCAAGCCACATGCGGTGCTGAGCCTTGTCGTTCTCGAGCGCCGTGTAGATCCGGATGCGGGTCGAGGAGGTTGCCCCCGAGATGCGGATCCGGTGGTTGGTATAGCGGTAGGTGTCGGTCAGACCCTCGCCGCGCATCGTTTCGGCCGTCACGTTGCGGAGTTCGACTGTCCGCAGGTCGCTCGATACTACGGCCTGCTGCGAGGTCTCCCCCTCGACGCCGGAGAACGTTCCGTCACCCTGCAGGTCCACGTAGAACGGTTTGTCGGCATCGACGTTCGAAGGCAAAAGCATGTCGCCGGACGAACTCGGCTCGTAGTAGGAGCAGGCATCGAAATCGAGTTCCAGCTCCGTCGGGCCAGCAAGCGAAGTGAAGGCCGGGAGGGTAACCCAGGCCGGTTTGCTGCTGCCGCCAAACTTCATGTATCCGGCCGCCAGACCCATGTTCGAACTGTTGGCACTCCAGTCCTCCAGATCCCACTCGGGCAGATAGGCGTCGAAATAGGACTGCGATGAGCTCTTCACCGACTGGCAGTAGATCGAATTCTTGTTGCTGCTGCCCGGCGCCGTATAGAGGATCTTGTCCGGATCGGAGAAGTCCTCCGTATTTCCGTAGCTGAATCCATAGGCTCCGTAAAGCGGTTGTCCGCCCGTTGCCACCGCCTCGAAGTCGTTGTAGAGCAGGTAGACCGAACGGTCCACCTCGGGAGCGGCATCGGTGGTCACCTGTACGGACGCCCAGTCGGAGTCGAGATACAGGTCGGGATCGGCCGTCGAACAACGGCGCATTTCGAGCGTATAGGTCGTCGCCGGAGACAGACCGCCCCACACCAGACGGTAGTGGCTGTATTTCACAAAGTTGAAATCGACATAGTGTTCGAAACTGCGGATCACCTCGCCCGCGGCATTCTTCACCCGGAAATCATAGGTATCCGACCCCGAGACAGGCTGCTGCCCGAGCGCCTCGGGCGACAACTCCCACTCGAGCACGGCCAGGCCGTGCGTCTTGGCGAAGATACGCACCTGCGGCGCGATGAGCGGCTGCGGATCAACCGTGGTGAATTCGGCCGTCGCGGCATCCGAATCGTACTCGCCCGGATCGGACGCAGCTTGGGCAACCACCAAAACCCAATACTGCGTCCCCGGGCGGAGTTTCGTAAAGACATAGGAGGCTTCGGTGACGGTGGCCGTCTCCACGGCCTCGCCGCCGGCCAACGGTGCGGCCGAAACCCGGTAGCCGAAGGCCCCGCTCACGGCACTCCACGTCACGGTAGCGCCCGTGGACGTCACTCCATCCACCTTCAGGTCGGTCGGGACCGCCAGTTTCTCGTCGGGGAAGCCGAGCGTCCCGACATTCTTCGCCGCCTCGTCGGAATCGAATTCCGGATTGCCGGCATAGAGCGCCTTCACCGTGAAGAGATAACGGCCCGGCTCGAGGTCCGTGAACTCGTAGCTCACCTCGGAAGTCTCGACCGTCTTGCGGAATTCGGGGTTGTTGCGCGCCGCCAGCGAGATCTCATACGAGGTGGCACCCTTCACACCCTCCCACGAAACGGCGATCGAACGCTCGCGCGGCGTGTAGGCGATCGCCTCGACATCGGGAGCCGGGAGTTTCTCGGTCACCTCCACCACGTCGGAGCCCATCACGACAACGTTGTCGATATTGATCCGGTAACCCGCTCCGTCGAGCGACTCGGCGCAGATCTTGATCCGGGTCTTGTTCGTGGCATTCTGGACCGTAAAGTTCAGTGTCTTCCACTTACGGTCGGCAGCCGAGCTCTGCGTCGGCAGCACCGCGGCATTCACCGTGCCGTTGAGCACCGTGCCGGCCCCTTCGGCCGAGACGATGTAGGTTCCCTCCTCGTTGTCGAAACGCAGGAAATCGACCGAAACGACCACCGTTTCGGGTACGGGCGAGAGCTGCTCGAGTTCGGGCGTCATGATCCAGCCGCCGTTGTTCGTCACACCCAGCTTCACATAACCCGGATGCTCGTAGACGCGCTTGCCCTCCCACTTCTCGACGCCGCGGTTGATGCGGTACTCCTCGGTCATCGTACCGAAGATATCGTTCGTGCCGTCCGATCCGGGCGTGATCACATCCGGTTCGGCAGGCTCCGTACCGTTGAACTCCTTGCCGGCCGTCGATGATCCGTTGGGACCGGGGCCCTTCTGGTTCGTGGGATAGTTGCCGCCCCAGACAAAGAGGTCGAAGCCCATGCGGAAGAGTTCGTTCGACGAGCTGACGCTCCCCTGAACCTCTCCCTCGAACTTCACCTCGCCGTTGAGCGAGAACTTCACGCGGCAGACCAGATCGCCCAACGAACCCGGCGTGCCGGTGATCGGCACCGAAATCGTGCCGCTGCCCTCACGGTCGATCTCCATACGGGTGACCGACTCGATCTGAAGCCCGGAGGCCGCAGCCCCTTCGAGCGAAGCCTCGATCTCCACCTGCTCGCCGCCGAAGGCCTTGTCGTAGACGATGTCGAGCGAAGCGGCGGACTCGGTGCCCGAGCGCAGGGTTCCGGAAATCACCGGATCGGCGACCGAAAAATGGCCGTCGGCCTGCGAGACCTCGACAGCAACCTCCGTGCCGCCTCCCGACAAATAGAGGTAACCGGTTCGCCGGTCACCGGGATTGCGCCGTGCAGTGACGGTCACATACTGGTAATCGCGGCCGTTGCCCACACCGGAAGCCGGCGAGACCTCGAACCACGCCTCACCCGGCTCGCCGGAGGCGTCCGGACACTCCACACGGGCCTGCCAGGCTCCTTCATAACGGACCGAGACCCGCGTCGAGGCATCCGCGTTGTAGGTCAGTTCGACCGCATCGGTGTCGCGGCGGAGCGGCGCTACCCCCTGATCGTCGGTACAGCCCGCGAACGCAGCGGCCGACAGGGCGAGCACCATGCCTATATGATTCTTGAGTTTCATACACAATTCGATTAGAGTAAACTGTTGTTCGTCGTCAAAATAACAAAACAGACGTGCCGGAACGGCACCCCTTACTCTCGAAAGACAGGAATCGAATCACTTGCACGACAAAAGTAAAAACATTTTTTCTTTTTTACAAATCCAAAGTCATAAAAAGCAAATTTTAGAAAGTTTTTATTTCCTTTCATGATATATAAACTCCTTTGTCACCCTTTTGTAATGCAGATTTGCGATTTTCGCATCCGAAAAACAAACCTCCCTTTATACCAATATATTACACCGATACAGCACAGATCGAGCATTCACAAGGAAAGCAAAGAAGAAAAAAATAGATATTTTTTACACCTAAAAGTTGCATGAAAAGAAATAAAAACATACTTTTGGGAAAAGAAAAAGAAACAAACCCTAAACTCCAATTTTAAAAAATTTCATTTTCTCAGACAAGGATAGAATCGGAATCAACTTGCAAACCCCGTCCGGATCAAGCAACCGAAACCCATATATAATAGGTAGACCGCAGACGGATGAACCGATTAACAACTAAACTTGCAGTTCAATGAAACAATGCTACTCGCCCAGCTCGGATGACGCCGCGCGCAACCCCCGCTCACGCATCCGGAACCTTGCTCTGGCTCTATTGATCGCCCTCTTCACCCTGCCCGTACTGGCCCAGGGAGGCAAGAGCGTGTCGGGCTCCGTGAAAGGTCCCGACGGGAGACCCGTCATCGGAGCTACGGTCATCGTTTCCGGCACCACCCGAGGCACGACAACCGATGCCAACGGTCTCTTCTCCATCGAAGTTGAAAAGGGTGAATCACTGAGCTTCAGCTACATTGGCTACAGAGCCCAAACCATCCCGGTAGACGGACGTTCGCGTATCGACATCACACTCGAGGAGGACTACACCAGCCTCGAAGAGGTGGTCGTCGTCGGATACGGCGTCCAGAAACGCCGCGACATCGTAGGAGCCGTCGAGACCCTCTCGGCCGAGACACTCGAGGAGCGCACCGGATCATCGATGAGCATCTCGCGTTCGCTCCAGGGGGCTATTCCCGGACTAACGATGACTTTCTCCGACGGTAAACCCAACCGCTCCGCCACAATCCGCATCCGCGGCGCCGAGAACTCGATCGGCGCCGGAGGTTCGGCCCTCGTACTGGTAGACGGCGTCGAAACCGACATGTCCACGGTCAATCCCGACGACATCGAGTCGATCACCGTGCTGAAGGATGCCTCATCGACGGCCGTCTACGGTGCCCGCGGAACATTCGGCGTTATCCTCCTGACCACCAAGGCTCCTCAAAAGGGCCACGCCAAGGTAACCTACAACGGCACCTACACCTTCTACCGGCGTGCCACCACCCCGCAGATGGTCACCAACGGCTACGACTATACCACTTCGTTCCTCGAGTCCTACACCAACGCCTACGGAACGGATCCTGCAAACATCAACAACGTCTTCAAGTTCAACCGCACGTGGTACAACGAGCTGGCCCGCCGCAACAGCGACCCCTCGTTCGAGAAGTGGCGGATCAACAACCAGAACTCCTACGAATACTTCGGCAACACGAACTGGTATGATGTCTTCTACCGCGACTATACGACCGGACACCAGCACAACATCTCGGTGACGGGCGGCGGCGAGACGGCCTCCTACTACGTTTCGGGCCGCATGTTCGAGCAGGACGGCATCTACAACGCCGGCGACGAGAAGTACCAGCAGTTCAATGTCAAGGCCAAGGGCGACGTAAAGGTCAAGCCCTGGCTGCGCATCGAGAACACCACCGACTTCATGTACCGCTATTCGCACCAGCCGACGGCACACACCGGCATCTCGTCCACCCCGATGAACATCAACCGCATGCTCAACCACCAGGCATTCCCCGTCACGATGGTCACCAACCCCGACGGAACGTGGACCGAGGCGGCCGTCTACACGGGCTGGGCAGGCTTTGTCGAGGGCAACTCCTGGCGCAAGGACCGCAAGTTCGACATGACCAACCGCACGTCGGTGAACCTCGACCTGATCAAGGACGTGCTCGTCGGCAACGTGGACGTAAGCTTCTACTTCAACCAGACCGACCGCCGGCAGGCCGTAAACAGCTACACCTACTACACCGGTCCCGAGAGTTCGGCCGAGCGCCCCTCGGGCTCGCTCTACGAGGAGCGCAGCTACAACCGCCAGAAGGTTGCCTCGAACGCCACGCTCACCTACACGCCGCGCCTGGGCGAGAACCACTCGCTGACCGTCCTCGGCGGCTGGAACATCGAAGACTACACCTACAAGAGCAACCTGATGAACCGCGAGGGAATCATCATCGCCGACATGCCGAACTTCAGCCTGCTCGAGGGCGAAGCCATCACGCTGAAGGACAACGGCAGCTACAACTGGGGACTGGTGGGCGCCTTTTACCGTGTCAGCTACTCCTACAAGGGCAAATACCTGCTCGAGACAAGCGGCCGCTACGACGGCAACTCGAAGTTCCCGTCCAACCAGCGCTGGGGATTCTTCCCCTCGGGATCGTTCGGCTGGCGCATCTCGGAGGAGAACTTCCTGCAGAACGCCGAATGGCTCGACAACCTCAAACTGCGCGTATCGGTAGGATCGGCCGGCAACGGTCTGATCAGCGACACCTACGCCTACCTCTCGACGATGAGCATCACGCAGTCGTCGCTGCTCAACAACGGCGCCGTCTTCAACTACACGGCCGCACCGTCACCCATCCCCGACGGGCTGACCTGGGAGACGGCCACGACCTATGACCTCGGACTGGACTTCGAGGCATTCAACGGACGGCTGAACTTCTCGGCCGACATCTACCGCAAGAAGACCACCGACATGTACGTCGTGGGCGACGAGCTTCCGGCCGTCTACGGCAACGACGCCCCCAAAGGCAACTACGCCGACATGCACACCGACGGATGGGAGGCCAGCATCTCGTGGCGCGACAACTTCAAACTGGGCGGCAAGGATTTCAGCTACAACCTGAAATTCGCCATCTGGGACAACGTGACCAAGGTGACCAAATACATGGCCACGACCAACACGCTGCCGACCAACTACGCCACCAACTACTACGAAGGCATGACGCTGGGCGAGTTGTGGGGCTACACCTGCAACGGACTGTTCCAGAGCAACGAAGAGGCGCAAACCTACGCCGACTACTCGAAGTTCGCGCAGAACAAGATCGTATGGCAGAAGGGCGACCCGAAATACGAAGACCTCAACGGCGACGGCCGCATCGACAACGGCTCCAACCGGCTGGAAGACCACGGCGACCTGTCGATCATCGGCAACATCAATCCGCACTACATGTTCGGCGTCAATCTGGCGGCCAACTGGAACGGCATCGGATTGTCGGTCTTCCTGCAAGGCGTGATGAAGCGCGACTGGTACCCCTCGCCCGATTCGGGTTATTTCTGGGGCAAGTACGCCCGTCCGTTCATGTGGGTACTGGGCATTCACAACTATACGGACGACATGTACAGCGAGGAGAAGAACAACTGGGATACGGCTTATTGGCCGCGCATGACTACCTACCAGTCGAACAGTTCCTATTCGTGGACCAAACTGCTCGAAATTCCCAATACCCGTTACAAGCAAAACGCGGCCTACCTGCGCGTGAAGAATATCCAGGTCGACTACACCTTCCCTAAGGCGCTGTGCCAGAAGATCCGTTTGGGCGGGTTGAAGATTTACCTGTCGGGCGAGAATCTCTTCACCTTCACGCCGCTGCACAAGTACGCTCCCAACTTCGATCCCGAAGGGCTGTCCTACGACTCGGACTTCGCATCCGCAGCGGACGGATACACCTATCCGATCCTGAAAAGCGTGACCGTCGGGGTCAACATCACATTCTAACGCAAGGAGGACTATACAATGAAAAACCATATCGCAATTCTGATCGGTGCGCTGGCTCTCTGTTCGTGCGAAGACTATCTGACGCAGGAGAACCCCAACAAAATCGAGAGCGAGTACTACTTTACCGACGAATCGTCGCTCGAAATCTATACCAACGGTTTCATCCGCAGCTTCGCCACGGCGATCAAGAGCTTCGTCGACGGCGACAAGAACGCCGACACGCACTCGTGGGACGGTCAGGCCGCCTATTTCATGGACAACTATTCGGCCGACGACGCGACCAACTGGACGACGAGCAACTGGTCGCAGCTGCGTTCGATCAACTACTATCTCGACAATATGCGCAATGCGGTGGCTTCGGACGCGATCCTCGACCATTACGAGGGCGTGGGGCGTTTCTTCCGCGCGCTGTTCTATTACGCCAAGGTGCGTACCTTCGGTGCCGTGCCCTGGTACGAGAAATCGATCGAGGCGACCGACCAGGAGGCGCTCTTCAAGGATCGCGACAACCGTGAATTCGTCGCATCCAAAATCCTCGAAGATCTCGACTACGCCTGCACCTACTGCTCGACGGCGGCTTCCTACCGCAACCAGGCGTCGTACATTCATCGTTACGTGGCCCTCGCGCTCAAAGCGCGTTTCTGCCTCTACGAAGGGACGATGCGCAAGTATCACGCGGTCGACCCGTCGACCGGACGGGCGTGGACGAAGGACGAGAGCAGGTTCTATCTCGGCGAGTGCGTCAAGGCCTGCGAGGAGATCATGGGCGACGGCGTCTATAAACTCACGGACGACCCTGCGAAGCGGCAGACGCAGTATCGCGACATGTTCACCAACGCCGATGCCTGCGGCGTCTATACCGACGAATTCATCTGGGCGCGCGACTACGATTCGGAGCTGAACGTGACCCATTACATGAACTCCTATTTCATCAATCAACAGTATGCCAACTACGCCTTCACGCGGCAGTTCATCGACACCTATCTGATGACCGACGGTACGCCCTTCACGAGCAAGTATCCCGATTACGACGACCTCGACCTCGTGGCCGAGACGCGCGGCGAGATGGAACGTCGCGAGGCCCTGTGCGACCGGTACGAGGGCGAGCTGGCCGCCATCGAACGGGAGATCCACACGACCCGCGACCGCGAGCAAACGGAGACCGAGCAGCGCGAACAGCATCAGCACAAGCGTGGACGGTCCATCTGAACCGTCCCAGGAAACACCAACCGACAACAGAAAGGAAACCGCAATGCCAATCGAGGAACAGGCTGAGGAGAAGATCCAGAACGCCGTCCAGACCATCATCACCGGAGGCGCGAAGCTCATGCTCAGAATCCCCAAGGGCGTGGCCATGGCGCTGCTCCGTTCCGGCATGAAGCTCACCAAGACCGGCGTGCACGCCGCGGGCGAGGCCGTCAAGAACAAGATCGACAGCGGCGAGATGTCCGAGAAACGATTGCAAAGGAAGAAGGACGGCGACCTGCACGAGCTGCAACTCGACGACTCGACCATGCGCGAGGTACAGCACAGCCTCAAGACCGCCGGCATCGACTACCACCTCGAACGCACCGACCAAGGCCAGTTCATCCTGCACTTCGCCGGCAAGGACGAAGACCATGTCCGCCACGCAGTGCAACGCGCGTTCAAAGGCATGGGCCTGGACGTCACCGACGACGACTTCACCGTCGAGCAGACGGAACAGACCCGAAACGAGCCAGAACCCCCGGCGCGGGAGACCCCGGCCGAACCAGCCATGAAGCCCATGCCGACGCAGCGCATCGCCTGGGACTTCGTGGACCCGGAGGTCATGGAGATGGCCGCGAACAGCCTCGCCGCCCGGCATCCCGAACTCTCATGGGACAAGCTCATGGGCGACACAACATGCGACGAGCAGGCCGGCCGCGACTTCGCGGACCGGATCATCGGCAAGGCCGCCGCCGACCCGAGCCTGCGCGACGAGCTCGACGCCATCCTGCGCGACGACTACGGGCAGGGCGCGCAAACCCAGGAGCAGACACGCAGGCAGACGATCGAGCCGAACCGGGAGAAGCCGACACCGGAGCCGGAAAGCGAACCGGAACCCGCGCCGGACGAAGCCCGGACACCGGCCACGCGACAGCAGACGCAGTCCAGGGCAGACAATCCCAGGCCGGCCGGCAAGGAGCGGAAACCGAAGCCGATCCGGTCGAAGAAGGCACTGCTCGAACGGTTCAAGACCCGGCTCAACGAGAACCTCGCCGAACAAAAGAACCACATGCCACCCACCCAGAACAGGGACCGCACGCCCCGCAAGGGCCGCTGAAAGGAAACCATAATGAACCAGCAGGAACAGGCGACGAAACACGCCGCGATCTTCCAGGACACCATCAACGGAACCAACGACCCGACCCCATGGCCGGTGACCATGTGGGCCTCGTCCGGCGACACGATATGGACGGCCGGCACTGCAAGGACGGCCGGCGAGGACTCGGTGGGCATGATCTACGATCCCGGCGACACCATCGTGCACCGGAACACAATCGCCGGCGACGTGACCCGCGCCACCGAATCCTTCGCCATCAGACCGGCGGACGGGCAGAGCCCGATGGACGCGATGCTCGCGGGCATCGAACAATGGAACCACCGCCATCCCGACCGGTGGGACACCGTGGCCACGCCGGGCCAGTACCGCATGACGGATCCGACGACGGGCCGGCAGCTCCCTATGGGATGGAGCGCCAGCCTCGCCGCCGCCGCGTC
>ENA-OOXF01002500-OOXF01002500.1-human-gut-metagenome-genome-assembly--contig:-NODE-2500-length-10200-cov-6.136619_pt1 | contig 10200 bp, 7 predicted proteins | sample MGYA00241586_ERZ501341 | MGnify/ENA primary metagenome ERZ501341 (study PRJEB25962, sample SAMEA2042985) | human gut metagenome | biome: human gut; feature: human-associated habitat; material: faeces... | reverse complement strand
CCGCAGGGGCAGCCGCATCGACACGACGACAAAGCTGCGCAGGGTGATCGAGGATACGCTGGATTTTCTGCCGGAGAAGGAGAAAAAGGACACAATCAAAAAGACCTGCCAACGCACATTCCAGGCACTGCGCATCGATGTGAACCAGGAGTTTGAGGTGCTGTATGAATTCATGGAAAAGCTTCCGGGAGCATTAAGACCGGGCGGGCGCGTGGCAATTCTCACCTTCCACTCGGGAGAGGACAAGCTTGTGAAGCAGGCGCTCAAAGAGGGATATAAGAGTGGGATTTACAGCGACTATGCGAAGGACGTCATCCGTCCGTCGGCGCAGGAGTGCGCTGCAAACGGAAGGGCGCGTTCCACCAAAATGCGCTGGGCAGTCAGGGCATAAGAAAAAGGACATCATCGGAGCAATAAATCCGGTGTTGTCCTTTTTTGGTACTTAAAAAGTACAAGTGCCATACAGGCGAAAGTTGTATTGCAACTGTGATAGAAAGTAGACAAACATTGTGGCGGAAGTGGAAATAAGGTACAAAACCGCCGGATAAAACAGTGGAAATATGGCGCGATATATGGTAAAACGCACAATAGATACAAAATAACTGCAAAAAAGTATGACAAAATACACACAAAACAATACAACTTTTAGAAAAAACTTGGTTGTATTTTCTTGAGAAAAAAGCAGGGAGTATCTATAATAAAATCACAAAAGGTTTTTACACAACCCAAATAAAATGTATAGGGAGGAAAAAGCATGAAATTGAAAACAATTTTCAAGAAGGTGACAGCTGCCGCGCTGGCAGCGACCATGGTTGTGGGTATGGCGGCCTGTGGATCGGGTTCCGAGACGGCGAGCAGTTCTGACTCGGCAGCGTCTTCATCCGGTACGGAGGCAGCGGCAACACCGGCAGTGACAGACAACTCCAAGATTAAGATCGGAGTTTCCATCTGGTCATCCACCGACGTTCTCGGTTCCCAGTGTAAGTTGATTCTTGATGCAGCGGCTGATGCTCTTGGGGTGGAGGTTCAGTACGTGGATCAGGGGCACGTATCCGAGAAGGTTACAGCATCTGTGGAGCAGCTGGTAGCAGCAGGATGCCAGGGTATTATCATTTGTAACTCATCCGATACAGAGATGACATCCGCAATTAAGACATGTAACGACAACGGCGTATATCTGGCACAGTTCTTCCGTATTATCAGCGAGACGAACAGCGCAGACATTTATCAGGCAGCAAAAGATTCTGCTTATTACATCGGAGCAGTACATGAGGATGAGCCGGCAAACGGTGAAGCTCTTGTAAACATCCTTCTTGATAAGGGTGACCGTGACATCGGTCTGATCGGCTGGGAGCAGGGAGATGCTACATGGCTCGGAAGATGGAAAGGTTACAAAGCCGGAGTTGAAAAATGGAACAAAGAAAACCCAGACGACAAAGCAAAAATTTCTGAGCCACAGTACGCTGGTACAACTTCAGAAGGTGGATCAAAAGCCGCTGAAGCTTTAATGGCAGCAGATCCTAAGCTTGATGCATTGATCCCAGCTGGTGGTGGTGGAGATCCACTTCAGGGAGCAATCGCAGCAGTTGAACGAGCAGGAAAGACTCAGGACATCGATATCGTTTCTACAGACTTCCTTCCAGACCTTGGAGAAAGACTTCAGAATGGATCAATGGCCGGTGAATCCGGTGGACACTTCTGTGACCCATTGATCGCATTCATGATGGTTTACAATGCAGTCAAAGGTAACTACAAAGACTTCGCTGGTAAATTCGAAGATGTTCCATTCCCATACCTGTATGTATCATCAGCAGATGACTATGCAGCATATGAGAAATATTTCGTAGATCAGCTTCCATACACAGACGATGAATTAGTAGCTATGTCTAAAGAAAGTCTGAAAGAGCTGAAAGCAACTGCAGCAAGCGTATCTATCGCTGATGCAGAAAGCCGTGCTGGTAAATAAACCGGACGCAAGATAACAGAAAATAATTTGGGGGGTGACGTCGCAAGAAAGGCGATGCCACCTTCCCTTTTAAAAAGATAATAAGAAGAGGTAGATAATATGGGCACTACTAAAAAACTCTCAGGAAAGACAATGGGATATGTAATCCTGATCGGTCTTGTAATTGTTTCCTGGGTAATCTTTAAAATATTGACACCACATAACTTCGGCTCATTTTCCAATATGCTCAATTACTTTCAGGCCAGTCTGATTGCCACTGTAGGTGCGGTTGGTTTCTATTTCGTAATGGTAATGGGAATGTTCGATTTCTCTATTGGTGCAAATATCATGCTTTCCGCAATCGTTGGTTGCGTATTGGCAACAAAATTTAATTTAGGATATTTCGGACTGATCGTCGGAGGTATTCTTACAGGCACTATCGTTGGTTTATTAAACGGAATCTTCTATGTAAAATTAAGAATTCCATCTATGATCGTTACAACAGGTCTGGCGCTCATCTATGAGTCGTTAGCAAACTACATGGCAGGTGGTGTGGAACAGACACTTCCGGCACACTTAAGAGCATTCGGACGTATGCCTTGGGATATTATCCTTGCATTGGTAGCATGCGTTGTTGCTTACATATTCTTAAACTACACTAAAATCGGAACTTATACTTATGCAATTGGTAGTGATGAGTTCGTTGCCAAGAACATGGGTATTAATGTTAATAAATACAAGGTACTTGCATTCATCTTAAGTGGTGCATTCCTTGGAGTAATGGCAATTCTGACAATCAGTTATGGTTCTTCAATGGTAGCGGTTACCGGTATGGCATCTATGAGCCGAAACTTCGTACCGACTATGGGATGTTTCTTCGGTCTGGCATTTAAGAAATATGGTATGCCGCTGCAGGCTATTATCATCGGTGAATTCGTAATCAATATTATTTTCTTCGGTTTCATCGCACTTGGTGCTCCTACAGCGATCCAGGACGTTATTACAGGATTTGCACTGCTGATTATCGTTACTCTGACAACAAAGGTTACAAAAGGCGAGATTGTCAAGTAATAGAAGGAGGAAGACAGCAATGAGTGAAGTGAGATTACAGGTAAAACATGTTTCTAAAAACTTCGGTATCACGAAGGCGTTGAAAGATGTGTCATTTAATATCAATAAAGGTGAGGTTCACGCACTGATCGGTGAAAATGGATCCGGTAAATCAACAATGACAAATATGTTGACAGGAATCTATACACTGGAAAGTGGACAGTTCATTCTGGATGGAAAAGAAGTTCATCCGAAGAACCAGGTAGAAGCAAATGAAGAAGGTATTTCTATCATCGTACAGGAACTTGGAACTCTTTCCGGACTGACGGTAGCAGAGAATATCTTCCTTGGACATGAAGATCAGTTCGTTCATCTGGGGATCAAGAATACCGCAGCAATGAACAAAAAAGCAAATGAGCTTTTACAATCCTATGGATTTGATAAGATCAAAGCAGGAGATATGATTGATGATTATAATTTCGAAGATCGTAAATTGGTTGAGATCGTAAAAGCTACATATTTTAATCCTAAGATCGTCGTTGTCGATGAGACGACAACTGCTCTTTCGCAGGAAGGACGTGAAGAACTGTACAAACAGATGAATCGTGTTCGTGACAATGGAAATACGGTTATCTTTATTTCCCATGACCTTCCGGAAATTCTTGACAAATCCGATACAATCACAATCCTCCGGGATGGTGTATATATCGATACGGTTAAGAGTGCAGATGTGAACGAAGATGATCTGAAGAAGCTGATGGTTGGACGTGAGGTAACAGGTGATTACTATCGTTCAGACTATGGTGAAAAAGTATCAGATGAAGTTGTATTATCCGTAAAGAATGTTACAGTTCCAGGACTGATCGAAGATATCAGCTTTGATTTACACAAAGGAGAGATCCTTGGATTCGGTGGTCTGTCAGAATCAGGTATGCATGAGATCGGTAAAGCAATCTTCGGTGCATCTTATGACAGAGAAGGTGAAGTTGTTCTGGCTGACGGAACACACATCAACGATATTCCTACAGCAATTAAGCACAGCATTGCTTATACATCCAAAGACCGTGACAATGAGTCGGTTGTGCTGAATCAGAGTATCGGTGACAATATCTGCTTACCATCATTAGATGAACTTGCTAATAAAGCACATATATTAAGCGATAAGAAACGTAGAGAGTTTGCCGATAAATATGCAAAACAGATGTCTGTAAAGATGAATGATGTAAACCAGTTCGTTTCAAATCTGTCCGGTGGTAACAAACAGAAAGTTGTTCTTGCAAGATGGATCGGAAAAGATTCTGATATCGTTGTTCTGGACAGTCCTACCCGAGGAATCGATATTAAGGTAAAACAGGACATCTATCAGTTGATGAACCAGATGAGAAAGAACGGTAAATCCATCATCATGATCTCAGAAGAGTTGATGGAGCTGATTGGTATGAGTGATCGTATCATTATTATGAAAGATGGAAAAATCAGTGGAGAACTTGAACGTAATCAGAACCTGGATGAAAATGGTCTGATTTCGATGATGGTATAAGGAGGCAACTATGGGAAGTCAAGTAAGTGCAAAAACAAACGATAAGGAGCAGCAGCTTAAGAAAGCGTCTAAGATGGCGATGGTTCGTGCGCTCCTGCCAATCGTAGGATTGGTTGTTATTTTCCTGCTGTTCAATGTCCTGACAGATTTCCGTATGATGGGAAATATGTCACTGGCATTCTCGCAGGTATATGTTACAATGATTGCAGCTATGGGCGTATTCTTCATTATGACGATGGGCGGCCTGGACTTTTCTCAGGGATCTATCCTTGGAATTGCTTCAATCATTGTATGTATTCTTTCAAAACATGGAATTGCAATTGCAATTCTTGGTGGTATTGCATCAGGTGCGATCATCGGTGCGATCAACGGATTCTTCTATGTATACCGTAAGATCAAATCATTCATTGTTACAATTTGTACCATGTTCTTATTCCGTGGATTTATCAAATATATGACAACGAATGCACCTGTTTCCGGTTCTGCAACATTGATCAATTATGACAGTACAGGATTCAAAGTGGCTTGTACAGTAGTTGTTCTGGTTATTGGATTTATCGCATTCCGTTATACAAAATTCGGAACATATTTAAAAGCGATCGGAGCCGGTGAAAAAGCAGCAATGTTCTCAGGAATCCGTACAGACAGAATGAAATTCCTCATGTATGTACTGGCAGGTGCACTGACAGGATTTGCAGCATTTATCAACGTTATCAAGGTCGGATCTGTTACATCTTCCGGTGGTAACCAGTTAGAGACACAGATTCTGATCGCTCTGGTATTAGGTGGTATGCCTATTTCCGGTGGAGCCAAGGTAAGATTTGAAAATATCGTTGTTGGATCTCTTCTTTACGTCGTACTGAACAGTGGATTGACAATGATGGGATTCTCAACACAGATGATGCAGCTGATCCAGGGAGTTGTATTCCTGATCTTCGTAGCAGTATTCGCAGACCGTGAATCACTTACAGTTATCAAATAATAAAATTATTTATTCATTACGGGCAAAGGCATTCTTTGATGTTTTTGCCCGTAATTGGTATATGGAGAGGTTATGAAGAACACGAATCAGGAAGGCTTAAAATATCAAAAATTATATAACTGGGCATATACCTTGATCACGAGTGGAGTGATCAAGAGTATGGATAAGTTTCCTTCAGAGACGAGTCTGCAGAAGAAATTTGGCTATTCCAGACAGACCGTAAGGACAGCACTGCAGCAGCTGGAAGAAGAAGGTCTGATCACCCGTGTGAGGGGAAGTGGAACGTATGTGTCTTATGAGGGACAGTTGATTGATGACAACCGTCCGCAGGTAGGGTTACTTTTGAGCTATTATTCCGAATATCTCTTTCCAGAGATATATGACGGAATAGAATCATCCCTGAGCGAAAAAGGATATCGGATTGGTGTAGCGGTTACCAAGAATCGTCTGAATGATGAGGCAGCGTATCTGGAAGGAATGCTTAAGAACAATGTATCAGGACTGATCATAGAAGGGTCACGCTCTGCATTTCCGAACCCGAATATCCGTTTGTATGAAGAGATTAAGAAAAGAAATATCCCTACAATTTTTATTCATAACCATTATGAAAATATGGCATTTGACAGTGTGGAAACGTCCGATACACGGGCAGCGTATGAACTTACCAGGATATTGATCGAACATGGACACCGGAAAATCGGAGGAATCCTGAAATATGATGACATGCAGGGGATTGCACGTTATAAGGGATTTATACAGTGTATGTCCGATTATGGCATCAAATACGATGACGACTGTATCCGCTGGTATTCCACAAGAGAAATGGAAGATAAGTTCAGTAAAAAAGGACTTGCACATATTTACCGTCATACCAGGGATTGTACAGCACTTCTGATCTACAATGACGAAGTCGCATGGATGTATCTGGAGTTCCTGGAAGAAAGGGGAATACATGTTCCGGAAGATCTGTCTGTTGTATCCTTTGATGATGCGGAATTACAGGATACGACAGATATAAAATTGCTCTCTGCCATACATCCGAAAAATAAGCTGGGGCGGATTACGGGAAATCATCTGTTGCGTATGATGGATGATGAGAACTGGCAGACAAAGAATTATGCATATCGCTTTCCAGCAAAATTAAATGACGGAAATTCGGTGAGAAAGTTATAAAAAAATAAATGAGTGGATTGACAGAATATATGAATGGTGATATTATACCAATATAGTATGTTACTTGTTAGTGAACGAGGCATTAACTATGTATAAATTAGTAGTATTTATGCAGAGTTAGTGTCTCTTTTTTGTACTTATAATGATGTGAAAATCATCATCACGTATAGCATCTTCAAAAGAGCCTACACTATGCATAGATACCTGTACAAAGAAAAGGAGAAAAACTATGAAAGACAAAATCTTTGGCGTATTGCAAAGAGTAGGGCGAAGCTTCATGCTCCCGATCGCAATCCTTCCGGTAGCAGGATTGCTCCTTGGCCTTGGTAGTTCTTTTACCAATGCCACAACGATCGCAACTTATGGACTGCAGGGAATCTTAGGAGAAGGAACACTTCTTCATTCGCTGCTGATCATCATGAACAAAGTCGGAAGTGCAATTTTCGACAACCTTCCGCTTATCTTTGCCGTTGGTGTAGCCATCGGTATGGCAAAGAAGGAGAAAGAAGTTGCAGCGTTATCTGCACTGATCGCATACTTTGTTATGCACATTTCTATTAACAGTATGCTTGAAATCAGTGGTAAGATCGCGGCAGACGGAACCATTTCCAAGAATGTGCTTGAAGGAACGATTGCTTCGGTATGTGGAATTAATACACTGCAGATGGGTGTGTTTGGCGGTATCATTGTAGGTCTTGGTGTTGCGGCACTTCACAACCGTTTCCACAAGATTGTACTGCCGAATGCGTTATCATTCTTCGGCGGTTCCAGATTCGTACCGATCATTTCAACGATTACTTATATGTTCGTCGGAATCGCAATGTATTTCGTATGGCCAATCGTGCAGAACGGTATCTATGCACTGGGTGGTCTGGTAACAGGAACGGGTTACTTTGGAACACTGATCTTCGGTATTGTAAAACGTGCACTGATCCCATTCGGTCTGCACCATGTATTCTATCTTCCATTCTGGCAGACAGCTGTCGGCGGAACGATGGAAGTCGGCGGAAAGCTGATCCAGGGAGGTCAGAATATCTTCTTCGCACAGCTTGCTGATTCTGCACATATTACGCATTTCAGCGCAGATGCAACGAGATATTTCTCAGGTGAGTTCATCTTCATGATCTTCGGACTTCCGGGAGCGGCACTTGCAATGTACCGTACAGCAAAACCAGAGAAGAAAAAAGCAGCAGGCGGACTTCTTCTTTCCGCAGCACTGACATGTATGTTAACAGGTATCACAGAGCCTCTGGAGTTCTCTTTCCTGTTCGTAGCACCGGTTCTTTTTGCAGTGCAGGTGGTACTGGCAGGTAGTGCATACATGATCGCACATATCCTGAATATTGCGGTAGGACTTACATTCTCCGGTGGATTCTTAGATCTTCTGTTATTCGGTATCCTTCAGGGAAATGCGAAGACAAGCTGGATCAGAATCATTCCGGTAGGAATTATCTATTTCTTCCTGTATTACTTTATCTTCTCATTTCTGATCAAGAAGTTAGATCTCAAGACACCGGGACGTGAAGATAATGACGAAGAGACAAAGCTTTATACAAAAGCAGATGTAAATGCGAGAAAAGCAGGCAATACGGAAGCTGGTGCAACAGCTGGTTCGGAAGATTCACTGAGTGCGGAGATCACAAGAGGACTTGGAGGATCTGCGAACATTGAAGATGTAGACTGCTGTGCGACAAGACTTCGTTGTACGGTAAGCAATCCGGATCTGGTAAATGATGGAATCTTAAAGGCAACCGGAGCATCGGGCGTGGTACACCGTGGACAGGGCGTACAGGTCATTTACGGGCCGAGTGTGACAGTTATTAAGGCGAACCTGGAAGATTATCTGGAACATGCGCCAAAAGAGCTGTATGAGCCACAGAAGGATACAGAAAGTACTGGTCAGAATGCATCAGAAGATGCTACAATAGAAGACAAGGCAGGAGAAAAGAAAGTAGTAGATACAATCGTGATCTCAAGTCCAATCACAGGACTTGCGGCAGATCTTTCCACAACGCCGGATGAAGCATTTGCCGGACGTATGATGGGAGACGGTGCTGTTGTGACACCGGAAGATGTGATCGTAAGAGCACCGGAAGACGGAGAAGTATGCTTCGTATTCGATACCAAGCATGCAATCGGATTCATGACAGAATCCGGAGTAAGCCTTCTGATCCATGTTGGCATTGATACGGTAAAACTGGACGGAAAAGGATTCGAGTGCTTCGTTGAGAACGGACAGGCAGTGAGGAAGGGTGATCCGATGCTGAAGTTGGATCTGGATTATCTGAGAGAGAATGCACCGTCTGTAGCATCACCGGTTCTCTGCACAGAGCTGGAAGACAACCAGAAGATCCGTCTTCTGAATGAAGGTGAGATCAAGGCAGGAGATGAGCTTTTCGCGATTGATATCTATGAAGCGTAAAAGAATCTAATGTGGAAATGCGAGTGGGGATATGATGTACAGGATAGAAAAAGTTTTAAATCATAATACTGTAATGGCCATCCATCAGGATGATCACAAAGAAGTCCTGATCATGGGAAAGGGAGTCGGATTCGGCAGGAAAGTTGCAGAAAGAATCGAAGTAAGACCAGAAGACCGTTTATATTCTCTCCAAAAATATAAAGAACGGGGCGGGGCAAAAGAAATCGTAAAGTCCATCGCACCGGAATTCTTAGAAGTAACGAATGCCGTGCTCGACGAGGCGGAAAAGATATTCGGGAAGATTGACCGTATGGTATTGTTCCCGCTTGCAGACCATATTGCATTTGCAGTAAAACGTATTCAGAATCATGAGCAGATCAGTAATCCGCTCACAGAGGATATCCGTGTATTATTTCACATGGAATTCAAAGCGGCAGAAAGTATCCGCCCGCTTCTTCAAAAGCAGTTTGGCATTGATATAGAAGATGATGAGGTTGGATATGTGGCTCTTCACATTCATTCGGCGATAGAGGATGAGAAAGTATCGCAGGCGATGCAGATGGCAAGATCTGTCAGAGAGTGTATCAGCATGGTAGAAGAAGCAATCGGAAAGCCGATCGATATCGCATCGTTATCCTATAACCGTCTGATGAACCATATCCGTTATATGGTAGCAAGAGCCTTAAGCGGTGAGAAGCTGAAGGTGAATATGAATGATTACATGGAAGTGAAATTTCCAGAATCGTTTGGAATGGCACAGGCAGTCTGTGATCAGGTAGGTGAGAGCCTTGGTGTGAAATTAGAAGAAGTCGAGACAGGATATTTGGCGATGCATATTGAAAGAGTCGCTAATGACGAGCGCGAAATAGAAGAATAGAGCACTTCTGAAAATGGCAGAAAATACGCAAAAATAAGTTTTTTTGAAAAAAATAAAAAAAATTCAAAAAAACACTTGCAAAAGGTATTGTGTTATGATAATATAAATCTCGGTCACGCAAGAGAAATAAAAAACACAAAACAGTGACTGAGATATGGCTCCATGGTCAAGCGGTTAAGACATCGCCCTTTCACGGCGGTAACACGGGTTC
>ENA-OOXF01002494-OOXF01002494.1-human-gut-metagenome-genome-assembly--contig:-NODE-2494-length-10217-cov-3.137571_pt1 | contig 10217 bp, 9 predicted proteins | sample MGYA00241586_ERZ501341 | MGnify/ENA primary metagenome ERZ501341 (study PRJEB25962, sample SAMEA2042985) | human gut metagenome | biome: human gut; feature: human-associated habitat; material: faeces... | reverse complement strand
GATAAATTCACTCTTCGGAATCCTCGGACGCCGGTGATAATATTTGATATGCGCCAGCGAAATCAGCTTATACAGGTTTGTCCGCCCCTGATCGCAGGTGGCAAGAATGATCGCATGATAAGTCGGCATCTTTTGTACATTCTGCACCGATGAGGTTCCCATTGCATTCACTTCGTCCAGGGTAGACATACCGCGCTCCCGGAGCATCTCAATAAACTTCACAAAAATCTCTGCAGTACATGCGGCATCATCTACTGCCCGGTGATGATTTTCCAGTGAAACCCCAACTGCTTTTGCTACCGTATCCAGCTTAAATCTGTTCAATGCAGGAAGCAGGAAACGGGCCATACCGACCGTATCTACATAAGTAAAATCATGTGCGATTCCCAGTCTGTCACAGTTTTTCATAATAAATCCCATATCAAAGTCCGCATTGTGTGCAACCATAACCGCATCCTTGCTGAATTCAAGGAATTTCGGAAGCACTTCTTCGATAGTCGGGGCATCCATGACCATACTGTCATTGATACTGGTCAGCTGTTCAATGCGAAAAGGAATCGGTACCTTTGGATTTACAAATGTGGAAAAACGGTCCGTAATCTCACCATTTTCTACCAGTACGGCGCCAATCTCTATGATCTGACAGGTCAGCGAAGAAAAACCTGTTGTCTCAATATCAAAGACCACAAATCTACCGTTCAGCTTCTGACCTTTTCCATTGGTCACCATACCTTTTAAATCATCTACCAGATAGCCTTCCATTCCATAAAGAACCTTAAAATCAGAATCCTTCGGCACACATCCGCCCCAGGCATCGAAACAGTGATTTGCCTCCGGAAACGCCTGTACAACCCCATGGTCTGTAATGGCAATGGCAGGATGTCCCCACTCATAAGCACGTTTCACCAGAGATTTGGCATCCGTAACCCCATCCATATCGCTCATCTTTGTATGACAGTGAAGCTCTACTCTTTTCTGTGGGCTGGTATCTACTCTGGCAGTTGTAAAATTGGCAATTTTCTTAATCCCGGCTATAGATGCAATAGTCAGTTCACTGTCAAAACGGTCTACTGTTGTCACACCGCGAAACTTCAGAAAAGCCCCCTTCTTTACATGTTCTGTCACTTCCGGCACCTGTTCATTGCGCAAAAACATCTTCACAACAATACTGTCCGTAAAGTCTGTGATCGGGAAGATAAGGATTGTTTTTTCATTACGGATTTCTCTGGCTTCAACCTCCATAACCTGTCCGCGGACGATCACCTCACCCATCTCACCGGTAATCGTCTCAAGTGCAACAGGCTCTCCTTCGAAATCTCTTCCATAGATAACATCCGGATTGCTGTCCCTTCTGAATCCACCCCGGAAATCTCCCTTCCTGTTGTCTTTGCGGTCTGCAAATGCAGCTTTTTTGTCCTTCTTTTCCTGCTGTCCCTTATCAGTCTTTTTCTCTGCTTTCTTCTCTGCTGTTCCTGCTTCTTCAGACTGAGCCGGCTCTTCATTCTTACTGTTTAATTTCGCATGACGGATTACATTTTCCACTTCCTGAGCGATCTGCACTGCTGCATTCTTACGGTACTTACTTTCCTGCGTCTCCCTGAACTCAAGTTCCACCTTTAAGTCCATTCCGCATCTTTCGCAGAAAACCTTCTGCAGATATTCGATCAGGATCCCGCTCTTTTCTCTGGCTATTACAGAATCAGGAAGGATCATATGAAGATCATTTTCTCCGGGAAAAGAAATCTGCGCCTGTCTGAACATATTGTATTCCAGCATATTGTAGCTGCGCAGTTCCAGTTCCATGCTGGATCTGTAAGTTTCCAGAAAGTTCTGAGGATTGTACTGACCGGAAAGGCGGAATTTCTCAATAACTGTAACTGTTACATTCAGTCCTGCAAAAATCTGTCTCTCTATCTGTTCTTCCAGTTCAAAGATATGCTTCTTATGAATCCAGCGTTCACTTTTTATATACACCCATATATGAGTTCTGGAAGGATTGCAGGACACTCTGGTCACAAAAACCATGTCCAGCAGTTCTTCCAGTTCTTTCTTCACTTTTAAGCTGGGAAATACGTCAAAAAAGTCTTTTTCCAAAATAAAATCTCCTCGTTGATCTGACAGGAAGTCTTCGTTCCAAATGTTACTTCCAGTTCAGAAGTTCTTCCCGCAACGTATCCAAAAGCTGATCTTCCGGAACTTTCTTTATGATCTCACCATGTTTGATCAGAAGTCCCACACCAACTCCGCCTGCAATTCCGATATCTGCCTCTTTTGCTTCTCCGGGTCCGTTTACCACACAGCCCATAACTGCTACTTTAATATCAAGCGGGATATCCTGCACCATGGTTTCTACCTTATTTGCAAGACCGATCAGATCGATCTGTGTGCGTCCACAGGTTGGACATGACACAACTTCTATGCCACCTTTGCGAAGCCCCAGAGTTTTCAGGATACGTTTTGCGGATTTAATCTCTTCTAAAGGTGCTCCTGTAAGAGAGACACGAATGGTATCACCGATTCCCTGATTCAGGATGATCCCCAGTCCGATAGCAGATTTAATGTTTCCGGAATAAAGAGTTCCGGCTTCTGTGATTCCTACATGAAGTGGATAATTCGTCTTCTCCGCGATCAGTTCATGAGCCTTTGCACACATAAGGACATCCGAAGATTTGATGCTGATCACCAGATTGTCATATCCCAGGTCTTCGATGATATGAACTTTATCCAGCGCACTCTCCACCAGTCCCTCTGCAGTGACTCCATGATATTTCTCCACAAGTTCTTTCTCAAGAGAACCACTGTTTACACCAACACGAATGGGTATTCCTCGCTCCTTTGCCACATCAACCACTGCTTTGATTCGCTCTGTACTGCCGATATTTCCGGGATTGATCCGGATCTTATCTGCACCGTTTTCCATAGCTGCAATGGCAAGACGATAATCAAAATGGATATCTGCCACAAGTGGTATATGGATCTGTTTTTTGATTTCCTTCAGTGCTTTTGCAGCTTCCATAGTCGGTACTGCACAACGGATAATATCACAGCCAGCCTGCTCCAGTGCCAGGATCTGAGCTACTGTCTGTTCTACATCTTCAGTTTTTGTATTTGTCATGGACTGGATTAAAATCGGGTTGCCGCCGCCAATCTTTCTGTCTCCGATCTGAATCACTTTTGTATGATCTCTGTACATAATTTTCCTCTTCTCTCATTTATAGCAATTCCATAAATTACTGCTGAACAGTTATCTGATTTCCAGAAGTTTTCTCTTCAGTTCTTCTTCCATGCGATGCATTTCCATCTCTGCTGCCTGTCTCTTCTGACGGCCTTCCATCTGGATCCGCATCACATCATCCAGAGTCTGGATCAAATCTGCATTTGTCTTCTGGAGTGTTTCAAGGTCAACTATTCCACGCTCTGATTCTTTCGCTGTCTCAACCGTTGCCATATGAAGTGTCTCTGCATTCTTTCTGAGAAGTTCATTGGTAATATCTGTTACCTGTCTCTGTGCCTGTGCCGCTTCTGCAGAGTGAGCAATTCCCAGAGCAAGCACCATCTGACTTTTCCATAATGGAATTGTGTTTACAATCGTTGTCTGTATTTTTTCAACCATTACCGTATCATTATTCTGGATCAGCCGGATCTGAGGCGCTGTCTGCATGGCAATCGTACGGGTAAGTTCCAGATCATGCAGTTTCTTTTCAAATCTGCTACATTTCTCATCCAGGTCTCTGGCTGCCTGCGCGTCTTCGGGAAGCCCGCTCAGAGCTGCCTTATTTTTCATTTCTGCAAGCTTTCCGTTTCTGGTTTCTTCCAGTTTCTTTTTTCCGGCAAGGATATACATGGTAAGTTCTTTAAAATAATTCAGGTTCTGTTCATACATCTTGTCCAGCATAGCAGAATCTTTCATAAGGCGCACCTGATGTTGCTGAAGAGAATCTGTGATCTTCTCCACATTGGCTTGTGCTTTGTCATATTTGTTTTTCAGATTTTCAATCTTAGAAGTCTGCTTTCTGAAAAATCCAAAGAATTTTCCTTCCTCCTGTACATCGAAATCTTTCAGTTCTCCCACAACATTACTGATCAGTTCTCCAATCTCACCCAGATCCTGTGTCTTTACATTCTCAAGAGCTGTATCAGAAAAGTCCGCCATTTTTTTCTGGGTTCCTGCACCATACTGAAGAATCTGATTAGTATTCTCAATATCAATCTTTGCAGCAAAATCATTTACCATTTTCTGTTCTTCCGGTGTCAGTACAGGCACTTCTTCCTTCTGTAGCTGCTTTTGGGGGATCACTTCTTCTTTCTTTTCAAGCTCTCCAAGATCCGGCTCCAGTGTTAATGATGGCGTTTCCATTTCAAAATCTTTAAATTCGTTTCCCATGTCCTCTGCCGCTCCTTTTTATCCTTTTTTATTTTCAGTTCTTTTTCATTTTTGCAAAGTCATCATCTGTCAGACCTTCCTGTGCAAGCAGCGTATGAAGCACTGAAATATCACTTGAAACATCCCACGCAGTATCCTGAAAGACAGAATCCAGAAGTTTTTCAAATGCCTGATTCAGTGTATCCAGCGTATCCTCTATCTCCTTTTTTGATGCCTGGATATTCTCTCCCTGCACAGGCTGCTGATCCATTTCTTCATATGCATCCAGCAGCTTTACTGTCATGGGCAGATAATAATTCATCAGTTTCTTCAGATCCGGAATAATCTCCGGATGCTTCTGCGCCCGTTCAAAAATCTTCTCCACAATCAGTTCCATTCTGGATATTTTTGCAGAAATCTCCTCTCCCGGAATCGCATCGTTGCTCCTGTGGATCTTATCCAGAAATTCATTTCCTTTATTCAGCACTTCCTGTACTTCGAGCGGTGTGTTCTTTCTGTTTCTCTCCTGTTCAGCCTGATGTTTTTCTTCTTCCTGTTTCTTCTGCTCAAGTGCCTTCTGCGTCTGCGTATATTGCAGATAAGTCTCATTACTGGTGATCAGACAGGTTTCCTGCTCATCAATATGTCCCTGACGGAACCATCTGTCATCAATCATCTTTTTAATATCTTTTTTAACGAATTTCACCGGCTTATTTACTGCTGCAGATAATTGTTCAAAATTACAGTATGTGTGATTTCCCAGTGTGTCAATATACTTCTGAAAACGTTCCAGTTTACCCAGTTTTTTAATGCCGCCTGCGAGAAGTCCCACTCCTGTCAAAGCTCCGACTGCCATAAAACAGGTTCCACCGGTCACAAGGGAACTCATATGTCCCACCGCTCCAAAGATGCTGAGGACCAGAGTTCCCAGTCCCATTCCACTGGCAAGGATTCCACCTGAAACAGCAATCATCATACCTTTCATTCTTCCCCCGGTGTTCCTTTCATAAAGAGTCAGCATCTTCTCTTTTGCTTTCTCCTTCTCAATTCTCTGACGTTCCTGCTCCTGTTCACGTTCCCGCCTGCGCTTTTCTTCAAATTCTTTTGTTTTATTGCGGTATACCCCGGAATCACCGGACTGACTGTTTCCGGTTCCAAATACATTATTCAGACCATTTTTGATTGCCTCGCTTCCGGAATCTACAGCAGAATTTACTGCGCTGTTAACAGTCTGTCCCACCGTCTGCTTAATATCCTCGGTCATCTGGCGGTAATCTTTAGTAGAAACTGCTGTGTCTATGATCTTTTTTATTTTGTCTCCAAGTTCTCCTAATTCATCAAAATTCTCGCTCATATTTTCCTCCATTTTCTATTCCATATTATAGCGAAATCCTCTATAAAAAACAAGACTGGCGGATTTTTTGTTACTGTATGTGAACAGTAACGATTTTTCAATTTTTCATTAAAATTGGAAATTTCCCATTGAACTTAGCAGACAAAAGTTTTACAATGGTAAAGAGATAAACAGTAATCACACTTGTAAATACTGTAAATATGTGTGAACGGAGGAAAGATTCATTATGGAAAAAAAGAATATCGACTGGAGCAGCTTAGGCTTCGGTTACGTACAGACCGATTATCGTTATGTATCTAAATTCAAAGACGGCGCATGGGATGCCGGAGAACTGACAACAGATCCTAATGTAACCCTGAACGAATGTGCAGGTGTTTTCCAGTATGCGCAAACAGTTTTCGAAGGAATGAAGGCTTACACTACAGAAGACGGACATATCGTTACTTTCCGTCCTGACTTAAATGCAGAACGTATGGCAAACTCAGCAAAGAGACTTGAGATGCCTGTATTCCCGGAAGACCGTTTTGTTGATGCAATTGTTCAGACTGTAAAAGCTAACGCAGCATATGTTCCGCCATACGGTTCAGGCGCAACTTTATATGTTCGTCCATATATGATGGGTACTAACCCGGTTATCGGTGTAAAACCTGCTGATGAGTATATGTTCCGCGTATTCACTACACCTGTAGGACCATACTTCAAAGGCGGTGCTAAACCAATTACAATCCGCGTCAGTGATTTCGACCGCGCTGCACCTCATGGAACAGGTCATATCAAAGCAGGTCTTAACTATGCAATGAGCTTACATGCAATCGTAGATGCTCACAAGAACGGATTCGATGAGAACATGTATCTTGATGCAGCTACACGTACCAAGGTAGAAGAAACAGGCGGTGCTAACTTCATCTTCGTTACAAAAGACGGCAAAGTTGTCACACCGAAGTCCAACAGTATCCTTCCTTCTATCACACGTCGTTCCTTAATCTATGTTGCCAAGGAATACCTGGGATTAGAAGCTGAGGAAAGAGAAATATACTTCGATGAAGTGAAAGATTTCGCTGAATGTGGTCTCTGCGGTACTGCTGCAGTTATCTCTCCTGTCGGAAAGATTGTTGACCATGGTAAAGAAATCTGTTTCCCAAGCGGAATGGAGAAAATGGGTCCGGTTATCCAGAAACTCTATGACACATTAACAGGTATCCAGATGGGACGTATCCAGGCTCCGGAAGGATGGCTGAAAGTTATTGAATAAATAACATCTGACTGCCAGACAGTTAACGTCTTTCAACATCAGAAGAATTGTTGCTGTTCATACACTGCTATCCCGCTGAGAACGTAATGAATAGTAACGTAGATTTTCACTATACAAAAACATCCCTCAGAATCAGTTTAAACACATTCTGAGGGATATTTTTTTCTTTTACATCACTGGCTTTTCCGGCTCCGCTTTGTTCCTTCTATTTCTTTCTCTCATACTTCACAAACTGATACTCCAGATCAAAGTATGTCTGCTCATCGCTCTCTCCCGTAATTTCCCATTCATCATCTTCGTCCAGATTTGGGAAATGACTGTCTGCTTCATATGCAAAGTCAATCTTTGTCACATGAGCTACATCACAGTACGGAAGCATCTGCGCATAAATGCTGTCACCACCTATACAGTAAACATCTTCTGCCGGATATTTCTTTATCTCTTCCAGCGCTTCTTCAATACTGTGTACTATGATCGCACCCTTTACCTCATATTCTTTATTGGATGTGATCACAATATTGATCCTGTTTTTAAGCGGAAGTCCGTTTGGAAAACTTTCCAGAGTTTTTCTTCCCATCACTACTACTTTTCCACTTGTTTCCTCACGAAACATCTTCATATCTGCCGGAATACTTACCAGAAGCTGGTTGTTCTTGCCGATTCCCCAGTTTTTATCTGCTGCTACGATAACATTCATTTGAATTTTCCTCTCTTGATTTTATATTGTCAATTTAAGTCAGGCGAATAAAATCATCCGCATTCGCTACTTGCTCATAACCAGATAATTGCTCCACAGTTTGGTTAAACGGCAATCGGAATATTCTTAATCTGCGGCCATGTCTCATAATTCTCCACGATCAGGTCATCTGTTGTAAACTGATAGAAATCCTTCACTTCCGGATTCAGTTTCACAACAGGTGCAGGATATGGTTTTCTCTGGATCAGTTCCTTTATCAGCGGGATATGACGGTCATAGATATGGCAGTCTGCCACTACATGAAGCAGTTCCCCAGCTTCCATATCACATACCTGAGCCATCATCATAAGCAGAAGTGCATACTGACATACATTCCAGTTATTCGCTGCAAGGATATCCTGTGAACGCTGATTGAGGATTGCATTCAGAGTCAGCTTATCGTTCCCCGGTGTCTGTGTCACATTAAATGTCATGGAATATGCACAGGGATACAGATTCATCTCATGGAGATCCTCATGCACATAAATATTGGTCATGATTCTGCGGCTGTAGGGATTGTTCTTCAGATCGTAGAGGACGCGGTCCACCTGGTCCATCATGCCTTCCTTGTACTGGTGCTTCACGCCGAGCTGGTAACCGTATGCTTTTCCGATGGAGCCGTCCGCGTCCGCCCACTCATCCCAGACCGTGCTGTTTAAGTCATGAATGTTATTGGACTTGCGCTGCCAGATCCAGAGCATCTCCTCGGTGCAGGTCTTGATCGCCGTCTTGCGGAGCGTGATCGCAGGGAACTCTTTTGAGAGATCATAACGGTTCACCACGCCAAATTTCTTGATCGTATAGGCGCTCGTCCCATCCTCCCAGTGCGGTCTTACTTTTTCCCCCTCCGTGCTGGTTCCGTTTTCCAGTATATCCTTACACATATCCACAAAAATCTTATCTGCGAGACTCATGCCGTTCCCCCCGTTTTTCTTCCATTCTATTCTGCTAATTCTTAATTGTACTCAATTTTCCGTGAAATGACAAGGTGCATTTCTGTTGCATTTTTCCCGCAAATGGGTTATATTATTTCTTGGAATTTTACTTTATTTTGCAGAGAATAAAGATTGAACACATAAAGGAGACAGATTATGAGTCAGGCTAAAGTAGACCGCTATAAAGAAGAGAAAAAGAACCGCAAGAAGACTATGGCAAAGGAGAAGCGCCTGCATCTGCTCGCTGTTGTCTGCGGCGCTTACCTTAACCGGCAGTACAAACAGCAGGCACAGACAAAGGAACAACGGTAAAAGGCGTTTTTGTTTCATTCCATTATGCCCCCTTTCGATATAGCGTCGTGCTGGCGCTCATTTTTAGCCGCCGGCATGTGGGATCATATTCGCAAGTTTCAAAGATATTAAGACCCCACAATTCTAACTGCTCCGCAATCTCTTCAGGGACATCAAAGGTCATGTCCAGACTGACCCGGAGCGCGGAATTGTCCAGCAGCCACTCTTTTCCTTTCGGAAACTCCTTAACCATGACAATCCCCCTTTTCTCGTTGGAGCGTCCTTACAAGACCAAAATAAGGCGAAAATCGGGACTTGTCAAAGGTTTTTTTGAAACGCCTTTACCGATAAAACGAAAGTCAATAAATATGTTCTGCGATTTTGCTATTTTCACATAATTCCCAATGAAAGCGCCAAGGAAATATTCGATAAAAATTTTATGAACTTATTTCGATCCCCTGAACACAAACCCGTTTGGTAGGCTGATTGGCCAAGCAGGTGATAATCGTGATCCGGTTGTCTGAGGTGCTGTTCAAATAGCTCCAGTCAGTCCAGTCTATGATCTTGACCGAACTCACCGCATAGGTCCTTGTCCCCAGGCTGGTCTGATACCGAATGGTATCGCCAATTTCCAGATCCTTGATTGCGCCGATGTTGTGGCTGGAGCCCCGGTTGTGTCCGCACAGACCGATGTTTCCCTCCCAGGCGCTTGTGCTGGGGAAGTGGCCCACACCTTTGCGCATGGAAGCAGAATCAGTACCGTCATAAGCCTTATAGCGAATTCCCAGGCTGGGGATTACCAGAGTACCAATGCTGCCATCGTTCCGCTCTACTTCGCTCACCGCTGTGAACTGGGTCGCTGGAAGCGTGGGAACATCTCCCCACTGGATGGGGTAGCTGCTTCCGGAACTATCGGGGTAAATGCTCCCACTTCCTGAATTGATCCCGTATTCCAGTGAAGAGCCGCTGTTGATGGAGATCCCGGGGGCGCTGTCGGCCAGGGGATCAAGAAAGTCCACCGCGTTTGTGCCACCGTAGTTATACTGAGCCCCGTAGACCTCTTCGTAGGAAGTGCTCCCATAGAAGTCCTTGGGCGCCGGTGTTTCAAAGTTGTAGTCCGCAGCAAGGGCCGGCGTAGTCATCAGCATGAGCCCCGCCAGGGACAGGCAAAGTCCCCTGAGCCTTTTCACGATTCACTTTCCTCCTTTTCCTCCGCATCCTCCTTGATGGCAAACCAGTAACTGTCCTGCCCGTCGTAGGCCTCCACCAGATGGGTGCGGCTCCCG
>ENA-OOXF01002490-OOXF01002490.1-human-gut-metagenome-genome-assembly--contig:-NODE-2490-length-10231-cov-4.137972_pt1 | contig 10231 bp, 10 predicted proteins | sample MGYA00241586_ERZ501341 | MGnify/ENA primary metagenome ERZ501341 (study PRJEB25962, sample SAMEA2042985) | human gut metagenome | biome: human gut; feature: human-associated habitat; material: faeces... | reverse complement strand
TGATCCACATGGCCCTGGACGATATGGCCGTCGAGCAGCGCATCGGGCCGCATCGAACGCTCCACATTGACGATATCGCCGACCTGCAACTGGCCCAGATTGCTGCGCAGCAGCGTCTCTTTCATTGCCGTTACGGAGTAGGTATCCTCCGTAATATCCACCACGGTCAGGCATACGCCGTTGTGGGCAATGCTCTGATCGATCTTCAACTCCCCGCAAAAATCCGCACGAAAAGTGAAGGTCTTATTTTGTTGTTCGATACGGATATCGGTGAGCGTCACCGTTCTTTCCACGATTCCTGAAAACATAATTCGATTTTAGATTTTAATTTCCAACTTGCCCACGACCTGATATACCTGCTCGATATCGGAAGCCTTGACGAAAATATCGTCGAAATTTTCCCGGTCCGCAGCAACCAACCGCCATTCGGAATCCCGCTCCGAAGTGCGAACTATTCGCAAAGTTATGATTTTTTGACAGACAATCACGTATTCGAGTCCGGGAATAATCTCCTCGGGCGTCATTTTTTTCAGGAACACGATCGATCCGGACGGAATAGAACACCCCATAGCCTTTCCATTATACAGCATAGCCAGGTCGCAGCCGGTCAGTTGGGGAATCACCATCTCCCGATCGGGGGCCAACTCGTCAAGACGGGTGATATGGGATTCGACATCCACCTGATAAAACGGAATTTGCACCCCGCATAATTTCTCGTCCACAAACATCTGCCCCTCGCCGGTAAGCAACCACGCCAGGCTGACTTCCGGGAATTTGGTCACGATCTTGTAGGCCAGGTTCCGGGAAATACCATTATTTCCCTTTTTTATCTGATAGAGGTTTTCACCCCGCGGCAATCCAATATAGAGTGCAAAGTAGTTGATAGTCATATTCGCCCAGCGAATAACGCTGTCGATTCTTTGCCAATTATCCATTTTTTGTCGCATAATTCAATTTTTTTTATACCTTTGTGCCACCGGTCCCGTAGTTCAATGGATAGAATTTAAGATTCCGGTTCTTACGATATGGGTTCGAATCCCGTCGGGATCACTTCCAAGGCGCCTTCTTCAAGGCGCCTTTTTTATTGCATACCCCCATTACGACATACTAATATAATAATTTTGGACAAATATAATGATAAATTACGGTTATATAATAATCTAATTCATCTAAAATCGTTCCCACCTATATTATTAGAAAAGCATTATCGGCCCACGACCGGTAATTCTATCTGCTCGACACACCCTTGCAATTATCGGAATTGATCCATCCTTAAAAAGAACAGGATACGGTTGTCCAAACGACGCTCGCAGCGAAAACAACGTACTTTTACGTACCATGGCTCCGCAGGGAGGGGAAAAAGGAACTCAAACAAATTCGGCCCTGTCCTCTCCTCGCATCATCTTTGCAGAAGACAGGACGCTCCCGGAAATTTTTGAAAGCAAACATTCATAATTACGTCCGCCTTTTCGTATCTTTGACTTCTTCTTAGATACTTCGCCTCGGCAAAACGCAAATAAATTTGCTTTTGCACGCGGCTTATTCGTATCTTTGCAGAGGATAGGAGGCGGTTCGGCAATCTTTGCGTGCAAGCCCGCACGATTGCCTATACACCTTTCATTATAGCAGCGGTAATGGGGAACAAATTCCACCCGCTGCATTATCTTTGCCCGAAACAGAATGGACTATGAGCACCGAAAAAAACATCCGGAACATCGAAAGCGACCTGGAGTTCGAAAATCAGATCCGCCCCCGCGAACTGGACAACTTCGCCGGGCAGGAGAAGATCGTGGATAACCTCCGGATTTTCATCCAGGCGGCTCTGATGCGAGGCGATTCGCTCGACCACGTGCTGCTGCACGGTCCTCCGGGACTGGGTAAAACCACGTTGGCGAACATCATCGCCAATGAAATGCATGCACAGTTGAAAGTCACTTCCGGACCGGTGCTCGATAAACCGGGCGACCTGGCGGGACTTCTGACCAACCTCAACCCCGGCGACGTACTTTTCATCGACGAAATACACCGTTTAAGTCCCCTCGTCGAGGAGTACCTTTACTCCGCGATGGAAGACTACAAGATCGACATCGTACTGGACAAGGGGCCTTCCGCACGTTCGATACAGATCGAACTGGCTCCCTTTACTCTGATCGGCGCGACGACGCGCAGCGGCCTGCTGACCTCGCCGCTGCGGGCCCGGTTCGGCATCCAATGCCACTTGGAATACTACGATTCTTCGGTTCTGAAAGGTATCGTAAACCGCTCGGCCCGCATTCTCGACGTTTCGATCGACAGCGATGCGGCGTTGGAAATAGCCCTCCGTTCACGCGGAACGCCGCGCATCGCCAATGCCCTGCTGCGCCGTGTGCGTGACTTCGCCATGGTCAAAGGCGAAGGTCATATCGACCTCGACATCACGCGGTTCGCCCTGACAGCCCTGAATATCGACTCCCGGGGACTCGACCAGATGGATAACAAAATACTCTCGACGATTATTGAAAAATTCGGCGGCGGCCCCGTCGGACTGAACACCATCGCTACGGCAGTCAGCGAAGATGCCGGGACTATCGAAGAGGTTTACGAACCGTTCCTGATCAAAGAAGGGTTCCTCAAACGAACGCCACGCGGCCGGGAAGCGACCGAAATGGCCTATGCACATCTCGGATTCTCCCGGACGGACCATGGCGAACAGTCCCTGTTCTGACGCCAAAGACACTATAATCGAATATGTTAAATGAGGTCATAAACAACGAGTGAAGATGAGAAATTTAGTAATATGCTTTTGCACACTGATAATAGCGATATGTACGTGTGCTTGTGAAAGCAATAACGATGTGATCGAACACCAAACTGGTGTTTGGGTTAGCGACAAGGCAGAGTTGTTGCTGACCGATAAGATTATGATGTATTTTGAAAAGCAGTCGGATGATGCCGTTTTGGTGATGCTTAAAGTAGATAGCATTACAGAAGATTGCACGCTTTTCAGTAAAGATACAATCATCAGACAATCTATTCCCGAAGACTTTGCAATGAAGCACATTTCTTCCAACGAAATAATAGTCAATGGACAGAAAATGGTCAAAGCTGAAACTATCGAAATGTGCGAACCCTACGACATGACAGCAGCCAATGATTCAAATGCACTTGCCGACAGATTAACAGAGTGGCGATTGGGTGCTTGGGTTAAAGTTGATAAAACAACAAATGACATCGATGCAGCAGTGAACACCCCGAGGAATATGTTCGTATATAATATTGAAAACGGCATGTATTATTTGCGTGCTGCGAGAATTGAGAATGTGAACGAAGGTACTTTATTCTATCAGAATATCCGTTTGATGAAGAATCCAAATACGAAAGAACGGACGGTTTATTTTTCTCCGAACAACCAAAATGAAGTATTGGGAGCACTTGAAATTAACTTGGATGGATTCAAGCCAGGAACCTGTTATTTCGACCCGAACGGGGGCATATATTGGTCTTATATGTCACATACTCCGGACCAAATTATTTTGAACGGATGTGGAGGAGATACTTATTACATCAATAGAAAACTGGCCGGGGATAAAAATATGTTCGAATGGATAAAATATACAAATAAGTAACCTAACAAACACACAATACGCAGACAAAATAGATGAACGTACAAATCAATATCGACACCGCCAGCTGCATCCGATGCGGAAAATGCGTCAAGGTTTGCCCTGCCTGGATCATGACTCAGGCCAAACCCGGCGACCCGATCGGTCTGCGCAATATCGACTCCTGCATCGTCTGCGGACATTGCGCGGCCGTTTGCCCGACCGGCTCGGTCCGCCACAGTTCATTTCCTCCCGATAAAATCCATCCGATCGACCGCAACGGGCTGCCCTCGCCCGAACAGGTGCTGCTCCTCTGCAAGGCACGTCGTTCGAACCGAGCGCTCTCCGACCGTCCCGTCCCGCAGGAAGCGATCGACCGAATCCTCGAAGCCGCCCACCGGGCTCCGACGGCCAGCAACCGCCAGGAAGTGAGTTTCACGGTCATCACCGATCCCGCGATCCTGGACAAGATCATCCGTTTCACGCTGGATACTTTCGCGGGAATCGCCCGCAAATTGGAAAACCCGCTCGTCAAACCCATACTCAAACGTCTGCGGCCTGAATTTTATAACTACCTGCCTGCTTTCAAACGGCTGATTGCCGAATACGACAAAGGCAACGACCTCATCCTGCGCGAAGCCAAAACCCTGCTTCTCATTCACACTCCATACGCGAACCGTTTCGGAGCCGCAGATGCCAACCTTGCCTACCAGAACGGTTCGCTGATGGCCGAAAGCCTCGGCGTCAGCCAGATCTACACGGGCTTCGTCCTTTCGGCACTGGCACAGGACAAAAAATGCAAATTTTTGAAATCCATCGGCATACAGGGAAAGGTACATGCAGGTATGGCACTCGGAATGCCGCTGTTCCTCTATCCCAATTACATCGACAAAAAACCGATCGCAGTAAACAGGCTCTGACCCCGGCGGATCTTTTCCGGTTTTTCTCACCGGAATACCGGCTCGGGCGCGATCCTTGCGAAAAAAATAAGTTCATCAAACCCATAAAACACAATGCAAAATAAAAATATGAGAGAAGAAGCCCTTCGTTACCATGCAGAAGGGCAATCCGGCAAAATAGCGGTAGTACCCACCAAACCCCTCGCTTCGCAGCACGACTTTTCGCTGGCCTACTCGCCCGGCGTGGCGGAGCCGTGCCTCGAAATCGTGAAAAATCCGCTCGACGCCTATAAATATACGGGCAAAGGCAATCTGGTCGCCGTCATCACCAACGGCACGGCAGTCTTGGGACTGGGCAACATCGGGGCTTTGGCCGGCAAGCCGGTCATGGAGGGTAAAAGCATGCTTTTCAAGGTATTCGCAGACATCGATGCCTTCGATATCGAAGTGGATGCGACCGACACGGACCGTTTCGTGGAAACCGTCAAGGCCATCGCGCAGTGGGCCATCGAACACCACGTGTGGGTCATCTCCGACGAAATCTACGAACACCTGAACTATGACGGCGCCAAAACCACGTACATCGGCGCCGCGGTGCCCGAAGTACGCTCCCAGCTGCTCGTGCTCAACGGCGTGGCCAAAACCTACGCCATGCCGGGCTGGCGCGTCGGCTGGATGATCGCCCCCGTGGACGTGGCCAAGGCCGCATCCAAACTGCAGGGTCACATGACCTCCAACGTGAACAACATCTCCCAGCGTGCCGCCATCGAAGCCGTCTCCGGCTCCCTGGACGCCGTCTACGAGATGCGCGCCGCATTCGACAAGCGCCGCCAGACCATCGTCGCCGCGTTGAACGACATCGAAGGCGTGAACTGCCCGACTCCGACCGGTGCGTTCTACGCGTTCGCCGACGTGACCGCGCTGCTGAACAAGCCGCTCGGCACCAACAAGACCACGTTCGCCAACACTTCCGAACTGGCCGCCGCGTTGCTTGACGAAGGCCATGTCGCCGCTGTCCCGGGCGAGGCGTTCGGCGCTCCCGGCTATCTGCGCTTCTCCTACGCGCTTGCCGACGACGATCTGGTCGAAGGCATGCGTCGCATGAAGCGTTGGGTCGAGGACTGAGCCGACCGGCCCCGCGCTCAACTGACGGAAAGTTCAGTTGATAGACGATATTTTTAGCGATTCGCGCTTCGGTGACATGCCGGGCGCGAATCTTTTTTTCGTTGGAAAATAGCGGTTTCTTGCGATTCGTCGTGAATCGGGTTGGACGAAGTCGCGAAAACCCGCTATTATTTCGACTTGGCGGTTTTGCCGTCTGCTTCTTGCGTGGTTTTGCATAGAATCCTCGCCGGCAAGTGGAGACGGCAGAGTTCACCTAGGGAAGTGGCGCAATTGGTAGCGCAACGGTCTCCAAAACCGTAGGTTGTGGGTTCGAGTCCCGCCTTCCCTGCCAAGCTTCTTACAACAAGCCCAGCGGAGGATTATTATGGCGAAGGCGAAGAACAGCGAGAAGGCCATTAAGCCGAACATCTTCATGCGCATTGGCTTGTTCATCAAACAGATTATCGACGAACTCCGCAAGGTCGTCACTCCGACCAGCAAGGAACTGTTCTTCTGGTCCCTCGCCGTGTTTATCTTCGTGCTGCTGCTGATGGCACTGGTCACCGGCATGGACTACGGTCTGGGCAAGCTGACCCTGTGGATATTCGGCTGATAAACAACTTGAAGGTGAAAGTGCATGACTGACGAAGTGTTTTCCGACAACCTCGACGAGGCTTCCAAGGCTGATACCGAGGCTGCTGCCGCTGTTGAGGCGCTGCCGGCCGAAGGCGAGGCCGTCCAGGCCGTCGCCGCCGATCAGGCGACCGATGGGCAGGCCCAGTCCGAGCAGGACGCTCCGGAAGAGCAGACCGCGGAAACCACTGAGGATGAAGACACTGAGCAGGATGCCGGTGCCAAGGCCGTCGAGGAATTCTCCAAGAGCCTGCGCACGCTTGAAGGCAAGTGGTATGTGCTGCACACCTATTCCGGCTATGAGAAGCGCGTGAAGACCAACGTCGAATCCCGCGTGGCCAGCTTCGGTATGGAAGACAAGATCTTCCAGGTCGAAGTGCCGATGGAGGAAGTCGAAAAGCACACCGAAAAGGGCAAGAAGGTCATCACCCGCGTGCGTGTCCCCGGCTATGTGCTGATCCGCATGCTGCCGGATGAGAACGCCCGTCGTATCGTCCGCGAGACCGAAGGTGTCACCGGCTTTGTCGGCCCGACCAAGGATCCGGCACCGCTGACCCGCAAGGAAGTCGTCTCCATGATGGCTCCGATGATCGCTTCCGAAGCTCTCAAGGCCGCCGGAGACAAGCCGGCCGCAGCCAAGAAGCGCAAGCTTGAGGTCTCCTACGCTCCTGGCGATCAGGTCACCGTCACCGATGGACCGTTCACCACCATGGCCGCGGTTGTCTCCGAAGTGGATCCGTCCACGCAGAAGCTCACCGTGCTCGTGTCCATCTTCGGCCGTGACACGCCGGTGGAGCTAGGCTTCAACCAGGTTGAAAAATTAGCCTGAACGTGCATGACGGAGCGTTAGCTGCGTTGCTCCAAGCTTGACGCACCTTGGTACGCCTGCGCTTGGGCGCCTTGCTACCGCACGCGTCACACCCATTCAGGAACCTGAAATCGTGATTCTTTTGAACCCCGCTTCGGCGGGGTTTCTTTGTATGTATTGCCATACGCGCAATGTCGTGGCGGAATCGCATAATAGAAAAGTTGTGTCTGGAGGGTCTCGTGTGCCTGAACAAGGCGGCGGCACCTGCTAGCACAGCACAGCAATATACGTTGCGGAAGGAACCGGACGCGGGAGACCTACTCCGGTGCCGTTAACCACCGCTTCACAGAAAGAAGAACCATACAATGGCTCCTAAGAAGAAAGTCTCGGCGCTTCTCAAGCTCCAGATTCAGGCCGGCAAGGCCAACCCGGCTCCGCCGCTGGGTCCGGCTCTGGGTTCCCATGGCGTGAACATCATGGACTTCTGCAAGCAGTACAACGCTGCCACGCAGGACAAGATGGGCCAGGTCATCCCTGTTGAGATCACCGTTTACGAAGATCGTTCCTTCACCTTCATCCTGAAGACCCCGCCAGCAGCAGCTCTGCTGAAGAAGGCCGCTGGCATCCAGAAGGGTACCGAGAACCCGCTGACCCACAAGGTCGGCTCCGTCACCAAGGCTCAGGTCCGTGAGATCGCTGAAATCAAGATGGCTGATCTGTCCGCACGCGACGTCGAAGCCGGCATGAAGATCATCGCGGGCACCGCCCGTTCGATGGGTATCACGGTTACCGACTGAGAGGAGAAGGACTAATGGTACAGCGTTCCAAGAAGTATCGCGAAGCGGCTGAGAAGATCGATCGCAACAACCTTTACACCGCCAACGAAGCCATCGCTCTCCTCAAGAGCATGCCGGAGTACAAGTTCGACCAGACCGTTGAGGCCGTGCTGCGCCTGAACGTGGATCCGCGCAAGGCCGACCAGCTGGTCCGCGGTTCCGTGAACCTGCCGAACGGCACCGGTAAGACCGCCAAGGTCCTCGTCTTCGCCCGTGGCCCGAAGGCCACCGAAGCTCTCGAGGCTGGCGCCGACATCGTCGGTGACGACGACCTCGTGCAGAAGGTCGCTGACGGTTTCCTTGACTTCGATTCCGTCGTCGCCACCCCGGACATGATGGGCAAGGTCGGCCGCCTCGGCCGCGTGCTCGGTCCGCGTGGCCTCATGCCGAACCCGAAGACCGGCACCGTGACCATGGACGTCACCAAGGCCATCAAGGACATCAAGGGCGGCAAGGTTGACTTCCGTGTCGACAAGAACGGCAACCTGAGCTTCCTCATCGGCAAGATGAGCTTCGATGAGTCCGCTCTGGACGAGAACTTCAAGGCTGTGGCCGACGAAGTCAAGCGTCTGAAGCCGTCCACCGTGAAGGGCCGCTACGTCACCAAGGCGACCATCACCTCCACGATGAACCCGGGCGTCCCGGTTGATCCGGCGGTCGTTGCCTGAGTGCACAGAAGCTAAGCTTCACCAAAAGACCCGTATCTGCAATCGCAGCATGCGGGTCTTTTCATATGTTCGGAAAGATTTCATGACTTTATGACCGGATTGACGGGCGCAACGGGCGTACCCAGACGCCACACCACCCGGGCAGCGGCTCAGCGGTCGCGCATACGGCCAATCGCCAGCGCGGTCGTCAGCACATACGCGTCACGCGGATCGGTGGCATCCCAGCCGGTCGTTTCGGCGGCACGCTTCAAGCGGTAGCGCACGGTGTTCGGATGCACATTCAGCTCCTTCGCCGTGTTCTCCAACGAACTGCCATACTTCAGGAATGTGGACACCGTCAGATAAGTGGGATCATCGGGATTCTCGCCGCGCAGCACCTGATATACGTTCCGATACAGTTCCTCACGCGCGTAATCATCACCCAGCAGCGCACGCTCCGGCAACAGCTCGTCGGCACGCAGCGGACGGGAAGGAGTGGACAGCGCCGGAGCCGCCTGCAGCGAGAACATCGTCTCACGCAACGCATGCGAAGCCCCCGCCACACCGGAACGGACCGGGCTCAAATACAGTGGCTCGGCCTCGCTGAACGCCGGCATGACCGCGGTACAGGTCACCTCCGGCGTGACCGCGCCCATCTGGCAAGCCAAAGCCAGCAGGAAAGTGCTGTACGTGCCGATGACCACATGCTCGCCACCCAAATCGCGCACCGCCTTGCGGATGGCGAGGGATGTCGAGGCAAGACTGGCCGAAGGCACCCCGCCGATCGCAAAACAGTTGAAATCGCCTTGCCATCCGAGAATGTTCATCAAGGAGACCACACGATCGTCGGTCATGTTCGTCAACAGGCATTCGAAAGCCAACCGCTCGATGGTCGTATCGTCGGTATGGCCTGACAAAAGGTCGAGGATGTCTGCCTGCTCGGAGTTCATAACCGTCCATTCTAATCGTCGTATCTGCGAATTGCCGCACGTTCGCCGACCGTTCCGGTCCCCATTCGCGCAGTGGCGGTAATATGCCGACTATGAGCGAAAACAAGAAAGCCGGAAAAGCCGACACGTTCCTCAGCTGGACGTTGGGCGTGCTCGCATGCCTGTGGGTGGCGTGGTGCTGCGGCATCGGCCCGCTGTACTGGTTTGGCGCCGGACTCGCCGACTTCGGCTGGGCCAACGTGCTGTACATGGCGATCGCCTTCGTTGTTTCGTTTGCTATATTGTGGTCGCTGGTCCGTTACGGCCGTGGCGAGCGCGTGCTGCCGACGTATTTCTCACGTCGGTACGTCAAGCTGTGTCAGGAGGTGTCCGGCACGCCGACGACGGTATTGGGCATCATGCTGCGCCATCTGAGCGACGCCGCGCATAGCCGACCGGGGCGCGCCATCCATGCGGTGATCGTCTGGATTGGTCGCAAGCTGACACGTTGCACCGACTGCTGGTGGAAGCTCATGCTGCTGTTCGTCATCGGCTGGCTGTGGATTCCGACCACCCTGCTTGCCGCGTACGGCGCCGACATCCGCTCCCAGATCCGCGAATTCAGCTGGGCGTTGAACCAGTGGACCGGACTGAAACAGCCATACATCGGCTTCTTCTCATTCGTGCCGATGGACATCTATCCGACCGCGCACTACATGTGGCCGGCCAATCCCACGTATCTGACCGACCAGCACAACATCGTGCTGACCGTTTTCTACGGTGCGTTCGCCGCG
>ENA-OOXF01002470-OOXF01002470.1-human-gut-metagenome-genome-assembly--contig:-NODE-2470-length-10313-cov-3.953402_pt1 | contig 10313 bp, 10 predicted proteins | sample MGYA00241586_ERZ501341 | MGnify/ENA primary metagenome ERZ501341 (study PRJEB25962, sample SAMEA2042985) | human gut metagenome | biome: human gut; feature: human-associated habitat; material: faeces... | reverse complement strand
TAAAGAGTAAAATGGAGTTATTTTGGAGTTTATTTCTTCATAAGCGGTGCGAAAAGCACAAAATTAGAACACATGTTCGAAGTATAAACCTCTAATAACAGCCTTTGCGTGTCATGAAACGCAGTCCGCAAAAGAGTTTGAATAGTAGCCGCGAGTCTTGGAATCCGCTAAACAAGCGGATTCCGAGACTTTTTCTTTTGCTACTAACCGCAATTACTCTATTTCACATTGTTTTGTTATTAGATAGCTTTTCTTTGCGGCGTCGGGATTACTTTTCCTGATGCCGTTTTTTTGCATAGGACCATATGGAAGTCCTGCATTAGTATATGCTGTATCCGGAGTAACTGAATTGCCTGCTATATTACCATCATAGGAAATTCCTGTTTTCCAAATGGATCAAGCAGGATGCCTTATTTTGTGCTATCAGTGCAGAAAATATGGAGCATTTTATATTTCTTCTGGAGAAGCTGGGATTTGAAGTAAAACAGGGCAAACATATCACTGTAAAGATTCCGGGGATGAAGCGGTTTAAAAGATTGGATACCATTTCAGAGGATTTGTGCAGGGAGAGTCTGGAAGCTATGTTTCGATATGGGGACGCAAGTCTTGCAGCTCTTGTAAATCGAGCTGTTTCATTACTGCCGGCAAGAAAAGCTGTTTTTTCACCGTACCAGAGAAAGTGCTATGCAAGGAGGTATCGTTTGCATCTCGCTGAGAAAAAACGGTTCACTTATAAATCTGGCATGCGAGAGAAGAAGGGCGAGCGAAATAGGAATAGCAGATAGTTGTAATGATTTGGGTGCTATGGCGTGGGCTATAGCACCTGAATTAGTCTAGTGAAGTTTTTGATACTACTAATTGAGAAACAATCGCAAGAAAATGCGAAAGTTTATTGAAGGAGAATGTGTGATGTGATATGCTGGAAGAAATGGAGTTTGTAGGTGAAAATTATGCTTTGATTAAGATAATGGTATTTTGAGTAACGGAGAGGATATGGGAAAACTAATTATACTTAGAGGGAATTCGGGAAGTGGAAAGACAACGGTGGCTAAGGAATTACAAAAGAAATTTGGTTACAATACAATGCTCATTTCGCAAGATGAAATCAGAAGGAATATATTGTGGGTTAAAGATGGCATAGATACTAAAGCATTACCGCTTATGATAGAACTTTTGAAATATGGATATGAGCATAGTGATATTGTTATTCTGGAAGGAATTATGTACGAGGAATGGTATAATCCCTTGTTTAAGGTGGCGAACGAATTATATGGTTCAAATGTATATTCGTATTATTTTGATATTCCATTTGAGGAGACGATAAGACGACATCAAACAAGGAGTAAAAGCCAAGAATTTGGTGAGGAACATATGCGCGGATGGTGGAGAGAAAAAGATTTCTCTGCTGTTCTTCAGGAACAGCTTATTACCTGTGAAATGGATGCGAATAGCATTGTAGCAAAGGTATATGCGGATTTGCTAAAGGAAGAATAGAAAATGAGACATGATATTATCGAGTATGCAGAAATTAGTTCTGTTATTGGTAGAACAGTAACCGTAACTGTTGACAGACCATTGGGCAGTTACCACCCAGAACATAAGAATATGTATTATCTAATAAATTATGGGTATGTGGAAGGCATCATGGCACCGGACGGAGAAGAGCAGGATGTTTACATATTAGGTGTGGATGAAGCGATAGAAAAGTTCACAGGTAAGATTATCGCTATTGTTCATAGGAATGATGATGTGGAAGAGAAATGGGTTGTTGCACCGGAAGGTATGGTATGGCATTTACCAAGGAAGAAATCTGTGAGCAGATTCATTTTCAGGAACAGTATTTTGATAGTGAGATTGTGATGTAAAGGATTTGAAAGGGTTGTAGGTAATAATAAAATGAAATTATTATATGGAACGGGGAATCTGGCAAAATTATCTGCAATGAGGAACCGACTTGAGCAGTTAGATATAGAATTAATTGGATTAAATGATATGAGAGCAGAGGGCAAGATTGTTCCAAAAGTAATAGAGGATGGCAATACCCCTCTTGAAAATGCAAGGCTGAAAGCAATGGCATATTATGAGGCTTTTCAAATTCCTGTATTTTCTTGTGATTCAGGATTGTATTTTGATAATGTCCCAGATGAGGTTCAGCCTGGCGTGCATGTTCGTAATGTGAATGGAAAATGTTTGTCAGATGATGAAATGATAGATTATTATTCAGGATTGGTAAAAGCATATGGGAATCTTGTGGCAAGGTACAGGAATGCAATTTGTTTTGTAATGGATAATACGCATATATATGAGGCAATGGAGCCGTCTATGGAAAGCGAGAAATTTATTTTAACAGATAAACCTCACAGCACGATTAGAAAAGAGGGATTCCCGTTGGATAGCATATCTCTTGATATAAAGACGAATAAATACTATTACGATTTGCCGGAAGATAAATTAGAGCAGGTGGCTGTTGAAGATGGTTTTTTAGAGTTCTTCAAGAATATTTTAAATCCGAATTAGCAATTAATACTGGAGGTTTGGGATCATGATAGAAAGTGCAATTAATTTGTTAAGGAAATATTTGCTGATGATTGTGAAAAACTCTTGCTGCTTAAAGATATGATGAATACTGAGACTGCAAAGAAAATGGCTATGCATAGACAAGCTGTTATGGAGGACTTTCTTGAAGAGTTTATGGCAGAATGGGAAGGAGAAAAGTGATATGTTGGAAGTAAAATTTTACGATACAGTAGATGATTCACTATTGAAATTTGCAGTAATTATTTCACTGAGCAATGGCAAATGGGTATTTTGCAAACATAAGGAGCGAGATACCTATGAGGCTCCGGGAGGTCATCGTGAGGTTGGAGAAGATATTTTGGAAACTGCTAAGAGAGAACTTCAGGAAGAAACAGGTGCCATACAGTTTGAGATTAAGCCAATATGTGTTTATTCCGTTACGGGTAAGAATAGTGTAAATGAGACCGGTGAGGAAACATTTGGATTATTATGTTTTGCGGAAATAACGGAATTTTCTGGTAAGCTGGAAAGTGAGATAGAGAAGGTTGAACTTATGGATGAGTTGCCTGAAAGCTGGACATATCCGATGATTCAGCCTAAATTGATTGAAAAGTATCTGCAGATAGAAAGGCAATATTACAGTCAGATACAGCTGGCTGCAAAACAGACTATAGAATACATAAAGAAAATTATCAAGCCGGGAATGAATTTACTCGAGATTCGAAAGTTATGTGAGGAAAAACTGTTAGAGTTGGGTGCAGATTCGTTCTGGTATTGGGATGTTGGTGCATTTGTATTTGCAGGAGATGAAACAACTGTTTCTGTATCTGGTAAGCAGTATGTAACTTCGGATAGAGTTATAGGAAATAACGATATAATAACCATTGATTTAAGTCCACAGGTGGGAAATATCTGGGGAGACTATGCGAGAACTATTATTGTAGAAAACGGCATGGTTGTAGAGGATATAGGGCTGATTGAAAATCCGGAATGGAAAAGCGGTCTGCAGATGGAAGAAAAATTACATATAGAATTATTGCGTTTTGCCACGAAGGAAACAACCTGTGAGGAATTGTACTATCATATGAATAAGTACATCGTAGAAAATGGATTTTTGAATCTTGATTTTATGGGCAACCTGGGACATTCCATTGTGAAAACTAAAGGTGATAGAGTTTACATTGAAAAAGGTAATATGACGAAGCTTGGCGATGTGAAGTATTTTACATTTGAACCGCACATAGCATTTCCAGATTCAAAGTATGGATATAAGAAAGAGAATATTTATTACTTTGATGAAAATGGGCTGATGAAACTTTAAGATATAGATTGGATGAAAAAATGATTAGAGAAGCAAACAAAAATGATTTAGATGAAATATTACAGCTTTACTATAAAAGAGCAACAATGGAAGATATCGACGAATTGGTAAGAACAAGAATAATTGTCCTTCGTGCCGCTAACAAATTGTCAGATGATGAGGATATGTCCGTTGTGGAGGAGAAATCATATGCATATTATAGGCGTGCGTTGGAAAGCGGTGAGCATATTGCATATTTGGTGTATGATAACGGAAAGTTTATCGGAGCTGGTGGTGTCAGCTTTTATCAGGTTATGCCGACCTATCATAATCCGACAGGTAAAAAGGCGTATATTATGAATATGTATACGGCACCGGAATATAGAAGACAGGGAATTGCAATTCACACATTGGATTTGCTGGTAAAGGATGCGAAGGAACAGGGTGTGCTACAGATTGCATTAGAGGCAACGGATATGGGACGACCTTTGTATGAGAGATACGGATTTGTAAAAATGGAAGATGAAATGGAGCTGATATAGTATGACAAAAGTGTATTTTGTGCGTCACGCACAACCGGAGCATGATTGGGAAGAAGACAGAACGAGACCTTTGACAGAAGAAGGAAAGAAAGATTCTGAGATTGTATTGGAATTTTTGAAGGACAAAAAAATAGATGCATTTTATTGTAGTCCATATAAACGTAGTATGGATACTATTGCAGAGGCAGCAGCTTTTTTCACAAAAGAGATTATAACGGATGAGAGATTAAGGGAGCGTGAAAAAGGTTCTGATGGAAACAACCACGGAATGTTTCAAAAACGCTGGGCTGACCATGATTATCATGAAGATGGTGGAGAATCCATTGTTATGGTTCAAAATCGTAATATAGAGGCGTTGAACGAGATTTTGTCAGATAATACAGATAAAGAGATTGTTATAGGAACCCATGGTACTGCCCTTAGTACGATATTGAATTTTTATGACAATAGTTTCGGGTGCGAAGAGTTTCTGCGAATTATAGATTGGATGCCATATATTATAGAACTGGATTTTGAAGGTGATAAGTTGGTTGGTAAACAGGAACATTGCCATGTGCAGAAGGAATTTAAGGGCAAGCAGCGTGCGGATAAGAAGTAGTGAGGAATAGATGAATACACGATATTATATGGTCATTATCAAGGGTGAAATAAAGACATCCGAAATAATGTCATGTGGTTACAATAGAAATACCCAAAAATGGGATGTAAAATTCAATAATGGAAAAACATACTCGTATGCATATTTGAATGTGGAAAAGTTGACTGATCCGGAGGTTTTGAATCCTAACATGTATCAGATTAGCAGAGAAGGACGAGAGTTCTTTGATGTTAAAGCAATATATGTATTTAGAAGCGGAAGTGAGTCTTATTGGCACATTTGTTTTGGTGATGGTAGTGAAAGAGATTATCGTCGGAATGACTTGCATATTATAGAGTCATGTCTTGCCCAGAGTCAGTCATCAAATGTATTTGAATATATAAAGCAAATTGCAGGTTTGAGTAATCTCAAGAATGAAGAGACTGGTGAAAAATTATTGTCTAAGAAGTTTGACAAGATTTCTTTTGTGGGTAGTGATGTAGCTCTGGCAAAGTATTTGAATCCATCATCATTGCAAGGAAAAAGAGCAGGATGTGAATATATTCCAATTTTTCCATTTGGATGCAACAACAGTCAGTATAAGGCTGTAAAAAATGCCATGGAGAATCAGATTAGTGTTATACAGGGGCCTCCAGGAACAGGGAAGACACAAACGATATTGAATATTATTGCCAATATATTAATGCAAGGGAAAACGGTACAGATAGTATCCAATAATAATTCGGCAACGGAAAACGTATATGAAAAATTATCTTCTCCAAAATACAATTTGGGTTTTATTGCTGCAACATTAGGAAGTTCTAAAAATAAGAAATTATTTGTTGAGCATCAGAACGCTGCTTATCCCGATTTTTCGTCGTGGAAAACAGGAGAAGATCCAAGTGTTTTGCAGAAGGAAATAGCAGAGCAATCCAGTCAGTTAAAAAGTGTTTTTGATAAGCAGGAAAAATTAGCGTGTTTAAGGCAGGAACTTTCACAGTTGGTTACTGAACAGGAATATTTCAATCAATATGTTAAAGAATCAGATGTTCATACAGACAGTATTAAGTTCAAGAAAAAACTATCTCCAAAGCAATGGATGGTATTGTGGCAGGAGTGTCAGTTGATTTCGGAAGAGAAAACGGCAATAGGATTCTGGTTTAAGATAAAAGCTTTATTAAAATATGGAGTAACCGATTGGGGCATTTATAAGCAGGATATTTCAAAGATAATTACAACCTTTCAGGCAATGTATTATCGTGCGAAGCAGGCGGAGTTGTCTGCGGAAATTGCAGATATTGAAAAGTATTTAAATGGTGTTAATAAAAATTTGCTTGAGGATTTATGCAATCAGTCAATGGTTGTCCTAAAAGACAAACTGGCAAGGAAATATGAAGGTAACAGTAGTAGGAAAACTTTTAGTGAAGATAATTTGTGGAAGGAACCATACGATGTATTGGCTGAGTATCCGGTTATATTAAGTACAACATTTTCATCAAGAAACAGCCTGAATTCAGATGTGATGTATGATTACCTTATCATGGATGAAGCATCACAGGTAGATATTGCAACTGGTGCGTTGGCATTGTCCTGTGCAAGGAATGTTGTTATTGTGGGGGATACCAAGCAACTTCCCAATGTTGTTACAGATGATATAAAAGCCAAAGCAAAAGCTATATTTGACAGCTTTAATGTGAGTGAAGGATTTCAGTATACAAACAGTTTTCTGCAATCCATTTTAGATGTTATGCCAAATGTAACACAAGCATTGTTGCGGGAACATTACAGGTGTCACCCTAAAATAATAAATTTCTGTAACCAGAAATTTTACCGTGGAGAATTGATTATAATGACAACGGATAAGGGTGAAGAGGATGTTTTATCGGTAGTAAAAACAGTGGCGGGAAATCATGAGCGTAACCATTATAGTCAGCGCCAGATAGATGTTATTAAAAATGAGATTATACCAAAATATGTTTCAAATTCGGAAGAAACCGGAATTATTACACCGTACAAAAATCAGGTAGAAGCATTAAGCAAGGAGATTACAGATATTGATGCTGCTACAGTGCATAAGTTCCAGGGCAAGGAGAAAGAGAATATTATTATATCTACTGTGGATGATGAGATATCTGATTTTGCAGATGATCCGTATTTAATCAATGTTGCTGTATCAAGAGCGAAAAAGAAATTGATGCTGGTTGTAACTGGAAACGAGCAATCAAGAGAGCGTAATATAACAGAATTGATAGATTACATTCAGTATAATAATTTTGAGGTTACTGAAAGCAAGATTTATTCGATTTTTGATTACCTTTACAAGCAGTATACTGAGGAAAGAAGGGTATACTTGCAGAAGCACAAAAAAGTATCAGAATATGATTCGGAAAATCTGATGTATTCATTGATAGAGGACATTATCTCTGCTAACAAGTATTCAAGCCTGGATGTTGTTTGTCATTTTCCGTTGAATATGTTGATTAAGAATCCAGAACTATTAAATGAGCAGGAATGTCAGTATGCAATGAATCCAGCAACACATTTAGATTTTCTGATTTATAACAGAATTGGTAAAAAGCCTGTGTTGGCGATTGAAGTTGACGGATATGAATACCATAAAGAGGATACCGTTCAGGCTTCAAGAGATTTGTTAAAAAATCATATAATGGAGTTGTATGAAGTTCCATTACTGAGATTTATGACTAATGGTAGTGGCGAGAAAGAAAAGATTATCGAGATGTTGGATAAGTTGGTTGGGTAACCGAAATAGGAAATAAAATGGGAGATACTATTATGGCTGTATCATATAAACGATTATGGAAATTATTAGTGGATAAAGAAATGAGCAAATCGGATTTGCGTAAGAAGGCAGAAATTGCTCCTAATACAATGACAAAGCTTCGCCGTGATGAAGAGGTGAGCCTAACAATTCTTAGCAAAATCTGTAAAACTTTACATGCAGATTTTGGGGATATTGTGGAGTATGTACCAGACGCAGAAATATGGGATTTGTATAACGAGAATAGAGAACTTCTTGGGAAAGACCATATCAGAGGAGAACAGTTACCGATAGACGGATACCATCTGGTGGTGCATGTCTGGATTCGTAATTCTAAGGGACAGTACCTTATCTCGCAGCGTTCCGCAAATAAGCCAACATATTCTTTGATGTGGGAATGTGTAGGCGGTTCGGTTGTGAAGGGAGAAGATAGTTTGCAGGGAGCAATTCGAGAGGCAAAGGAAGAGGTTGGCGTTGATTTAATGCCGGAAAATGGACAAGTGCTTTTTACAAAGACACGAAAAATCATTGAGGGAAAAATCTTTAATGATATTATGGATGTTTGGTTGTTTGAGTATGATGGAGAGGTTGATTTGGGCAATGCCACAACGGACGAAGTGACACAGGTTGCTTGGATGAATCGGGAACAGATAAAAGAATTGTTTGATGCAAATATGTTTGTAGATACATTGGAATACTTCTTTACGGAAGTGGACAAGAAGTAATTTGGAAAGTTGGTGGATATATGAAGGAAAAAGAACATCAATCCATAGAGTGGAAAGAATCATGGCAGGATGAGTGTTAAAAACGCAGGGAAGAACATGGGATGGTGTGCCTCTGCCAAAACTGACGGTAGCTGATTTAAAGCAGGATCTGTTAATTGGTTTGTGTGCTATAATGATGGTTATATCAGTTGTTTGATACATTAGCCAGAATACCAGAACACTCAGGGGAGAGACTGCATAAGTAATTTGATTATATTGAGATGACTAGAAAATATTTAGGAGAACACAGATATGAACAGTAAGTCAAACGCACAAGCTATGGAAACAGAAAAAATATCACGTCTTTTGGCCCGGCTTGCAATACCGGCTGTTGTGGCTCAAATCATCAACCTTTTATATAATATTGTTGACCGTATTTATATCGGACATATTCCAGGTGTCGGTGCCGCAGCATTAACAGGCGTTGGATTGTTTACACCAATTCTTATGCTGATCAATGCCTTCGCTATGCTGGCAGGATCCGGAGGTGCACCGCGTGCAGCGATTTCTATGGGAAAGAAAGATAATAAGACAGCTGAAAAGATTCTTGGAAACTGTTTTGCAATCCTCATGCTTATGGCCGCAGCTTTGACGGTGATATTCTTTACTTTTGCGCCACAGTTACTGACGATGTTTGGTGCTAGCGATAAGACACTTCCTTATGGCGTGGATTATGCAAGGATTTATATTCTTGGAAGTATTTTTGTTTTGATCGTGATGGGAATGAATCCATTTATTACGACACAGGGATTTGCGAAGATCAGCATGATGACAACAGTGCTTGGTGCTGTAATCAATATCATTCTTGATCCGATTTTTATCTTCGTATTTCATCTTGGAGTAAAGGGAGCTGCACTCGCCACTGTTTTGAGTCAGGCTGTAGGGGCAATATGGATCCTTCGTTTCTTGTCAGGAAAGAAGACGATTCTGCATCTTAGAAAAGAAAACTTTAAACTGCAAAAAGAAATCATCTTACCATGCCTTGCTCTTGGCATATCTACATTTGTCATGTTATCTACGGAAAGTATTTTGTCTATCAGTTTTACTTCCAGTTTGTCAAGATATGGCGGAGATCTCGCAGTAGGGGCTATGACAATTATTACCAGCGTTAGCCAGCTTGCAACATTACCATTGCAGGGAATTTGTCAGGGTGGACAGCCAATCATGAGCTATAACTATGGTGCAGGCAATAGAGATCGAGTAAAAAAAGCATTTTTTACTCAATTTACAATTTGTACAATTTTTACGGGATGCTTCTGGTTGATTATGCTTCTGTTTCCGAAGATATTTGCAGGTATTTTTTCAAATAATACAGAATTAATCACGTATACGGCATGGGCGTTAAGAATTTACATGGCAGGTATTTTTTCTCTTGGATTCCAAGTTGCTTGTCAGCAGAGTTTCATGGCATTGGGGCAGGCGAAAGTTAGTTTATTACTTGCCTGCTTAAGAAAATTGATTCTGTTGATTCCGTTGATTTTTATCCTGCCGCATTTTATCCAGAATAAAGTATTTGCGGTATTTTTGGCTGAGCCAATCAGTGATATTTTGGCAGCGATAATAACAACTTCAACGTTCTTTAGTCAGTTTAATAAAATTTTAGATAGAAAATAGGATTGTCAATAGCAAGTGCATTTAAGAATGGTGAATGGCTTCGTGTAGCTGGCGAACTTATCCCGGATGACTGCAGAGAAGCAAGAAAGTCTATGTTAGTTGCGTATCCATCACTGCAGGAGACTTTATTGTAAAAAAGGATGCACAGGCAGTTATTCCGAATGATGGAAAATAGACTCCGACCAAGGGCGCACGAGGTTCGGTGAACCTCGGTTTTGCG
>ENA-OOXF01002467-OOXF01002467.1-human-gut-metagenome-genome-assembly--contig:-NODE-2467-length-10314-cov-4.112584_pt1 | contig 10314 bp, 8 predicted proteins | sample MGYA00241586_ERZ501341 | MGnify/ENA primary metagenome ERZ501341 (study PRJEB25962, sample SAMEA2042985) | human gut metagenome | biome: human gut; feature: human-associated habitat; material: faeces... | reverse complement strand
CCGGCCAGTGCGGGATGAGCGCCCTGATCGGGGGCCGCTCCGGAAACCGGGGCCGCTGCGCCCAGCCCTGCCGCCTGCCCTACGGAGTGGACGGCCCCGCCCGGGGCAAGTACCCCCTGAGCCTGAAGGACAGCTGTCTGGCCGGACGGCTGGAGGAGATGGGGGCCATGGGCGTATCCTGCGTGAAGCTGGAGGGCCGCATGAAGCGGCCGGAGTATGTCGCCGCCGTGACGGAAATATACGCGCGCCTTCTGCGCGAGCATCGCACGCCGACGAAGGACGAGCAGAAAAAGCTCGCCCTCGCCTTCTCGCGCGACGGCTTTACCGAGGGATACTATTGCGGCGTGCGCGGACGTGAGATGTTCGGCACGCGGCCCGAAAATGCAAGATGGCCCGAGGACTGGTTCAGCGAGATTCGCGCGCGCTATGAAAAGGAAAATTTGCGGCTTGTGCCGCTCGCATTAAATTGCACCATCCGCGCCGGAGAGCCGATGCACCTGACAGCCGAGGACGCAGACGGCCATGCTGTGACCGTCACCGGTGCAGTGCCCGAGGCGGCGCGCAGCCGCGCCGTCACCGCGGAAGAGGTCGAAACGCGCCTCAGGAAAACCGGCGGCACGGCATTTTCGGCGGCGCAGTGCGCCGTCGCACTCGACGGCGGTCTCGCCGTCAGCGCGGGCGCGCTCAACGCCCTGCGCCGCGAAGCGCTTGCGCAGATGGAAGCGCAGCGCACCGCTGTGCCGAAACGCCGCGTATTCGACTTTGTCCTGCCCGAAACGGTCAAAAACGGCGCGGACAAGCCGCTTTTGACCGTCTCCCTCCACAGGGCCGAGCAGCTGAGTGAGGAACTGATCGCACTCGCTCCCGCGCGGGTGTATGTGCCTGTCGAGCTGCTGCCCCAGCTCGACCTTTCGCCACATCTCGGCAGAACCGAATTTTTCGCGGTGCTGCCGCGCATCTACCGCACGCAGGACGAGCCTATTTTGCGCGCGCTGCTCGAGGACGCCGCCAAAAAAGGCGTCACGGGCGTGTCGATCGGCAACCTCGGCCACCTGCCGCTCGCGCGTGTACTTGATTGCAAGCTGCACGGCGGCTGGCCGCTGAACGTCTACAACTCCGCCGCGCTCGTTTTCTGGAAAGAACAGGGACTTTCGAGCGCGTGCGTCTCGTTCGAGCTGCGCGACGCGCAGATTCGGGACCTCAGCAAGTGCCTCCCGTGCGAGGCCATCGTCTATGGCCGCCTTCCCCTGATGCTCACGGAAAACTGTCTGAATGCAAACGAGTCCGGCTGTCGATACTTTACCGAGCGCCCCGCCTCCGTTCCCTGCGACGGCGCGTGCGCAAGCGCCCCCGAGCTGACCGACCGGCGCGGCGAGCACTTCCCCGTGCTGCGCGCGTGGGGCTGCCGCAGCGAGATCGAGAACGGAAAGATTCTTTATCTCGCGGACAAGGCGAAGGACTGGCAGTCGCTCGGTCTGCGCTTTGCTCAACTCCGTTTCACGACCGAGAGCGCCTCTGAATGCGTCCGCGTGCTGCGCGCGTATCAGGGTGAGACGGTCGAAGCGCCGGAGAATATCACCCGCGGGCTCTTCTATCGCGGCGCAGAATGAATTCCAAATTGTAATTTTTTATCTTGATTATACTTTTTATTATCAAATAGTGAGGCAATATCATGGCAATCGTTTTGGCATCCCAGTCCCCGCGCCGTCAGGAGCTTTTACAGCGTATCGGCGTGGAGGACTTTAAAACGCTCTCGCTCGACATTGACGAGAGCTATCCGGAAGGTCTTTCTCCCGAGGACACGGTGCGCTACATTGCAAAGAAAAAATGCGACGCGGCCGCCGCCCTCTGCTCTCCCGACGATCTCATCATCACGGCGGACACGATGGTCTTTTTGGGCAATGACCGCCTCGGAAAACCGCACGATGAGGGCGATGCGTTCCGCATGCTGCGCGAGCTTGCCGGCCGCGACCACACGGTCTGTACGGGCGTGAGCGTCCGCCGCGGCGCGCAGGAAGAGCGCTTCGCCGTGTCCACGCGCGTCTTTTTCCGCCCGATGACGGATGACGAGATCCGCGCCTACATCAAAACCGGCGAGCCGATGGACAAAGCCGGCGCCTACGGCGTGCAGAGCCGCGGCGCGCTCTTCGTCGAGCGCATCGACGGCGACTTTTTCAACGTCATGGGTCTGCCCGTCGAGCAGCTTGGCTTAGTGCTCGCGCGCTTTGGCGTCAAGCTCCTCTAACCTCTCCCCTGCCCTACGATGAAAGGAGGGTAAGCCTTGAAAGAATTTTTCCGTCAGCACGGGCTGCGCATTCTGGCCGTCGCCGCGGCGGTCGCCGTGGCATTGAGCCTTTTGACCTACTTTTCCTCGACGTCCTCGGTGCTCGAAAACATCGCGGGCGTGCTGACGTACCCGTTCCGCGCCGCCGCCACCGCCGTGAGCGACTGGACGGCCGACAAGCGCCAGTATTACGAGGACACGACCACACTCAAGGAGGAAAACGCGGCGCTCAAAAAAGAGGTCGCGGACCTTCGCGCCCAGCAGCGTCAGGCGCAGGCCGACAGCGAGGAAAATAAGCTCCTGCGCGAGCTTTTGAAGCTCCAGCAGCAGCGGCGCGACTTCACGTTCGTCTCCACCGCCGTGCTCGCCCACAGCGAGAGCAGCTGGACGTCGTCGCTGTCTCTCAACCACGGCACCGATCAGGACATCGCCGTGGGCGACTGCGTCGTCAGCGCCGAGGGGTATCTCGTCGGCGTCATTTCCGAGGTCGGCCTCAACTGGTCGACAGTGCTGACCGTCATCGACACGGACACTGAGCTCGGCGCGCGCATCTTCCGCACCGGCGAGGTCGCCGTGGCGGAGGGTGACTTCTCCCTGATGGGTCAGGGCAAATTAAAGCTCTCGTACCTCACGTCGGACGACGAGGTGCTCATCGGCGACCAGATCGTCACGTCGGGCCTTGGCGGATATTACCCGAGCGGCCTTGTCATCGGCTCGGTCGAATCGCTCCAGACCGGCGACGACGGCCTTGCCCGCTATGCGGTCCTCGCCCCCATGATGGACTTTGCCGCCCTGACCGAGGTGTTCGTCATCACGGACTACGACATTGTCGACTGAGGGAGGCGCGCATGAATCTCACCCAAACCACCGCGCTTAAGTGGACGTTTTACGCGCTCGCCGCCGCGGCGCTCTTTTTCCTGCGGCGGCTGCTTCTCGGGTCGATGACGTTTTTCGGCGTCATCCCCTTTCTGCCGCCCGTCATTTTAGCGGTCATGGCATCGTTCGAGCTGCCGCGCTCAGCCGTCATCGCGGGCATCGTCTTCGGCGCGCTGTGCGACCTTGTGCTCCCCGCGCCATTCGCGTGCTTATACACGATCGCGTTCACGCTTGCGGCACTGCTCATCTCAACAGTTGTCAGTAATTTGTTGCAGCAGGGCTTCGCCCGCGCGCTGCTCTCGACCGTGCTGACATTTCTGCTCGTTGACCTCTTGCAGGCGTTCGCGCTGCTGCCGCGCAGCGGCTCGACCGCCATTTTGCCGATGCTGCACCTGTTCGCGCGCGAAACGGCGCTCTCGTGCCTGCTTCTTCTGCCGGTCTATCCGGCGCTGCGCGCCATCCGCCGCATCTTCCCCGACTGATTTTCCCCATTTTCCCCAAGCCTCAAGGAAAGGAGGCCGCTATGGATTCCAAACGCTTTACCCGCCGCCTGATTGCGCTCGGCGCAGCGATGTTTCTCTGCGCGCTCGTATTCGTTATCACGCTCTTTGACGCACAGATCGTCAACGGCGACGATTATCTCGACAAGTCCATCCGCACGAACGCCAAGACCGAGACCGTCAAGGCCTCGCGCGGCATCCTCACCGACCGCAACGGCAAGGTGCTCGTGTCGAACCGTGCGGTCTACACGCTGAATTTTGATTCCTCACTCGTCTCTTCCGACGAGCTCAACGACGCGCTGCTGCGCGTCATCGAACTGATGAACGCGCAGGGCGTTGAAATTAAGGACGCGCTTCCGCTCGCCAGAACCTCGCCCTACGCCTACGACACCGCGAACGGCAGCGCGAAAACGCTCGTCAAATACCTCGTCTCGCTCAAGTGGATCAATGAAAAGAACGTCGGCGACGACGGCCTCCCCACTACGCTGACAGGCTCTGCGCTGTATCTGAAGCTGCGCAGCGAGTATGGGATCGACGAAACGCTCCCGAATTCCACGGTGCGCACGCTCATCGGGCTGCGCTACTCCCTCGCCTCCGCCAAGATGAACGGCTCCACGACCTTCGAATTTGCGAGCGACGTGGATGTTTCGCTCATTTCCCTCATCAAGGATGGCAACTATGCCGGCGTGCAGGTGGATACCTCGTCCGTGCGCGTTTACGAGACCGACTACGCCGCCCACGTCCTCGGCTACACCGGCAGCATTCAGGACTGGGACGATTATAAGGATAAGGACGGCTACACGCTCGCGAGCACCGTCGGCATCTCCGGCGTGGAAAATGCGTTTGAAGACTATCTTCACGGCAACGCAGGCAAGCGCCTTGTGACCTTCGACAACGACTCTGGCAAGATCACCGGCGAGCTCTACTCCGTGGAGCCCAAGCCCGGCTCCACCGTGGCGCTGACGATCGACATCGACTTTCAGGCACAGGTGGAGGAAGCGCTCAAAAATACCGTCTCTTCCATGACAAAATCCGACGGCATCGACCGCGGCGCGGCCGTGGCCGTCGTGCAGGTCGGCACGGGCGACGTGCTGGCGCTTGCGTCCTATCCGACCTATTCCCTCTCGACGTTCCGTCAGGACCTTGCAGAGCTCTCCACCGACCCCTTGCAGCCGATGTGGAATCGCGCCACGCAGGGAAAATACGCCCCCGGCTCGACCTTAAAGCCCTTGACGGCCATCGCCGCGCTCGAATCCGGCGCGACGACCGTGCGCGAAAAGATCTACGACTCCGGCAAGTGGACGTACCCCGGCTACTCCGCGAGCTACACCTACTGCTGGAAGCGCAGCGGCCACGGCTCGCTCAACGTCCGCGGCGCGATCATGAACTCCTGCAACTATTTCTTCGCCGAAATGGGCTACCGCATGGGCATGGACACGCTGCGCGAGTATTACGCGAAATTCGGTCTCGGCGCGCCGACCGGTATTGAGATCGGCGACACCGCGGGCCGCCTTCCCTCGCAGAACGAGGGCGAGAACCTTGCCCCGTGGGCGGCGTTCGGTCAGGCGAATCAGGAATACTCCCCCCTCCAGCTCGCAAATTACATCGCGACGCTCTGCGGCGGGGGCGACCGCTACGCCACGCACCTTTTGAAAAACGTCCGCTCCAGCGGCTCCGGTGCGCTCGAATACGTTTACGACGCCGAGCCGGTCGAGACGATCGCCATGAGCAGCGAAAATCTCTCCGCTGTCCTCGCCGGTATGCACGACCTTGCGGCAGACGGCGCGGTGTCGCAGTATTTCAAGGACTGTATCGTCGACGCCGCGGCCAAGACCGGTACGATCCAGACTGGCGACACGAAGAACAACAACGGCGCGTTCGTCTGCTTCGCCCCCTACGACGATCCGCAGATCGCCGTCGCCATCGTCATCGAAAAGGGCGGCTCCGGCGCAGCGTTGGCCTCCACCGCCGTGCAGGTGCTCAACGCTTACTTCTCCAACACGTCCGCGTCCTCCGCGATCACGGGCGAAAATACACTGCTGGGTTAAGCGCGCCGTTTCGGCGCGCTTTTGCCTGTTTCAGCCGCTTTATTTGGCAGAAAGGAATGTGTTATGTCAACTAAATGGTTTGATCCGCGCGATCTTCTCTTCAAATCTCCCTTTGGCGCGGTGCCCTGCGGCGCCGATGTCTCGTTCTGCTTTCGCCCCGAGCGCGGCGCGGCGGTCACGCGCTGTGAGCTGCTTGCTCACGGCGAGTTTGCCGACCAATGGACGGCGGTGGAGCTTACTCCCGCGCAAGAGGACGGCCACGTCGTCTATCGCGGCATCTTCACCGCGCCGGATGACGTGGAGCTCGTCTGGTACCACTTCCGCCTCTCGTGGGCGGACGGCGGCACGAGCTGCTACGGCAAAAACGGCCTCTGCGCGTGGGACGCGGTCGAGCCCTGGCAGCTCACGGTCTACGACGACACACACAAAACGCCCGCGTGGTTCGGCCGCGGCGTGACGTATCAGATCTTCCCCGACCGCTTCCGCCGCGCTAAATCTCGTGATGTTGCAGGCCTTGTCGGCCCGCGCACGCTGCACGAAAATTGGGACGAGCTTCCCGAATACCGCCCGAACGCCGAGGGCGAGATCACGTGCAGCGACTTTTTCGGCGGTGACTTGCAGGGGATCACGGAAAAGCTCGACTACCTCGCCTCTCTCGGTGTGACGACACTCTACCTCTGCCCGATCTTCGAGGCCTCGACCAACCACCGCTACGACACGGCCTGTTATGAGCGCATTGACCCGCTGCTCGGCGATGAAGCGGACTTCCGCACGCTCTGCGCGGAGGCGAAAAAGCGCGGCATCTACGTGATGCTCGACGGTGTCTTCAACCATACGGGGCGAAAGAGCGTCTACTTCAACGCCGACAGCTTTTACGACGACCTCGGTGCAGCGCAGGGCGAGCAGTCGCCCTACTACCGCTGGTACAACTTCCACCCCTTCCCCGACGAGTACGACGCCTGGTGGGGCATCAAGAACCTGCCCGCAGTCAACGAGCTGGAAAAGAGCTATGTTGACTACATCATCGAGGGTGATAACTCCATCATCAAGCGCTGGCTGCGCGCGGGCGCATCCGGCTGGCGGCTCGACGTCGCCGACGAGCTCCCTGACGAGTTCATTGCCAAAATCCGCGCGGCGATGAATGAGGAAAATCCTGACACATATCTTCTCGGCGAGGTCTGGGAGGACGGCACGACGAAGATCGCCTACTCCCAGCGCCGCAAGTACCTGCTGGGCCGCGAGACGAACGGCCTGATGAACTACCCGTTCCGCACGGCGCTGATGGCCTATTTGCTCGGCGGCGGCGCGGAATACTTCCGCGACAGCATGGAGGAGCTGCGCGAAAACTATCCTGCGCCCGCGTTCTACGGCGCGATGAATTTTCTCTCGACCCACGACACGCCAAGGCTTTTGACGATCTTAGGCCTCACCTCCCCCGCGCCGCAGACGCGCGACGAGCGCGCGGTCTATCAGCTCAGCGATTCCGACCTTGCGCGCGGCATGTCGCTTCTCAAGCTCGCGGCTCTGATCCTCTACACCTTCCCCGGCTCGCCGATGCTCTACTACGGCGACGAGGCCGGCATGCAGGGCTTTGAAGACCCGTTCAACCGCGGAACCTACCCGTGGGGACGCGAGAATGCCGAATTGGTGCGTTACTTCCAACAGCTCGGCGCGCTGCGCAAATCGCACGAGGCGCTGCAAAGCGGCACGATCGTCTACCATGCCGCGCAGGGCCGCGCGTTGGCGTTCTCGCGCCGCACGGAGCACGACCACTGCCTCACGGCAGTCAATGCGGGCGACGAGCCCGTCACGCTCACCCTTCCGTGGGACGGCACGCTCGCCGAGGACGCCCTGTCCCATCAGGAGTTCTTCTGCGGCAACGGCCTGCTCCGCCTGACGCTCGAGCCCTACGGTACGATGCTGCTGACCCAGCCGCAGGAGTGATTTGTTTCACGTGAAACACTGATTTCAGGTCATGGTAAAGGTCAGCGCCTTTACCATGACCTTTTTCTGTACTCAGCACTGCCCCAGCGGTGATACCCCATCACCGGCCCAAACAGGGGCAAATCGGGACGTAAAGGCCTGCGCCTTGTCATGTTTCACGTGAAACAAATTTGCAAAATTTGAGCTTCCCTGTTGAAATTGAGCCGTTTTGTGCTATACTGAACAAGAATGAAAATGGATCAATGCTTCTATGACTAAGGTGGGTGTTTTTTTGGCTAAAATCGTTGCAATCGTCAATCAAAAGGGCGGCGTCGGCAAAACGACGACCTGTGTCAACCTGACCTCCTCCCTCAAGGAGAAAGGCAATCGCGTCCTGCTGTGTGACTTTGACCCGCAGGCCAACTCCACCTCCGGCATGGGTGTGGACAAGGCGGCCTCGCGCGGCGTTTATGACGTGCTCATCAACGGTGCGGACGTCACGGCCAGCGTGGCGCACACGCGCTACGGCGATGTGCTCCCCTCCTCGAAAGCCTTGGCGGGCGCGGGTATTGAGATGATCGACCGCGAAAACCGCGAATTCCTGCTCAAGCAGGCGCTCGATATTCTCTCGCCCAATTACGACTTTATCCTCATCGACTGCCCGCCGTCGCTCGAACTCTTAACGGTCAACGCCCTCTGCGCCGCGAATTCCCTGATCGTTCCCGTGCAGGGCGAATATTTCGCGCTCGAAGGCCTGTCCGACCTGATGCACACGGTCCGCATGGTGCGCCGCAGCCTGAATCCCGGCCTGGAGCTCGAAGGCGTTCTGCTCACGATGTTCGACGGGCGCACGAATCTTGCCCTCCAAGTTGCGGAAGAGGTCAAGCGCTACTTCCCCGGCAAGGTGTATTCGACCGTCATCCCCCGCAATGTGCGCCTTTCCGAGGCACCGAGCCACGGCAAGCCGATCAACTACTACGACCGCACCTCCCGCGGCGCGGAGGCTTACAGCGACCTCGCCAACGAGTTTTTGAAGCAGAACCGCTGATACATTAAATATAAGGGCGCATTCCGCCCGCTTCATCCCACAGAAAGGAGAAGTTTCCATGGCAAATGCAAACCGCGGGCTCGGCAAGGGGCTCGGCGCGCTGCTGGGCGACGCCGCCCTGCGCACCGACACGTCCGACAACCTCTACCTCCCCATCTCGCAGATCGAACCCTACGCCAATCAGCCGCGCCGCCACTTCGATGAAGAGGCTCTGCAGGATCTGGCCGATTCCATCCGCGAGCACGGCATTATCCAGCCGTTGACGGTCCGCCGCCTTTCTTCCGGCTACTATCAGATCATCGCGGGCGAGCGCCGCTGGCGCGCCGCGCGCATCGCCGGTCTTGCCGAAGTGCCCGCCATCGTCATCGAGGCGGATGACCGCAAGATGACCGAGCTCTCGCTCATCGAAAACCTCCAGCGCGAAGACCTTGACCCCATTGAAGAAGCCGAGGGCTACAAAACGCTGATGGACAACTACCATCTCACGCAGGAGGAGGCCGCCGAGCGTGTCGGCAAGTCCCGCTCCGCCGTGGCAAACAGTCTGAGATTGTTAGGGCTTTGCCCCGAAGTGCGGCAAATGCTGCAAAACGGCGACCTCTCCGGCGGTCATGCCCGCGCGCTGCTGCCGCTCAAGGCCGATTTGCAGCTCGACGCGGCAAACCTGATCGTCAAGCAGGGTCTCAGCGTCCGCCAGACCGAGGCGCTCGCCAAGCGCCTGAGTAATCCTAAGGAAGAGCGCAAGCCCACGAACGACGAGCTCATCGCCGAGAGCTACGGCCGTCTGGCCGCGCAGGAGCTCAGCGATAAGATCGGCCGCACCTGCCGCATTGTGTCCGGCAAGAAAAAAGGCCGCATTGAGCTCGACTACTACGGCATCGACGACTTAAACGATCTGCTCGAAGCGCTCGCCGCCATCAAACGCAGAAAGAACGGAGACGAATAACCATGTCCGATTTGATTCACGAGGGCCCCAAGGACCCGAATAAGCCGCCCGTGCCCGGCGAAGAAAAGCCCACCACCGAGCGCGAGCGCATGAAAAAAGTATATACTTACGTTGCGATCCTCTTCACCGTGGCATTTTTGCTGATTTTGTGGACATTTCTCATGAATCAGCGCAGCATCAACGAGATCAAGGACGGCAACACCGCCCTGCAAAGCACCTTGCAGCAGAATGACTCGCTCGAAGCGCACATCGCTGAGCTTGAAGAGCAGCTTGCGACCGCGGAAGAGGACAAAAAGGCGCTCGACGAGACCGTCGGCCTTCAGTCCAACCAGCTGTGCGCGCTCGACTGGCTGCTTGAGATCGAAAACGCCTACAACACCGGCGATCTCGACGCCGCGAAAGACAACATCAGCTCATTCGAGGAGACCGGCACGGTGGAATTCCTGCCCAAGGAGCCGCTGCGTACCGGTATCACCGGCGACGACGCCCCCTCCCCCGCCGCGCGCTACCAGTCCATTGTGGACAAGCTGTTTCCGGACGGCGTAAAATAAGAAGTCAAATGGTCATTTACTTTACAACGATAACGAGGTAAATCATTATGCTGGATATGAAATTCCTGCGGGAAAATCCCGATCAGGTCAAGGAAAACATCAAGAAGAAGTTCCAGGACGCAAAGCTGCCGCTGGTGGATG
>ENA-OOXF01002466-OOXF01002466.1-human-gut-metagenome-genome-assembly--contig:-NODE-2466-length-10319-cov-2.228274_pt1 | contig 10319 bp, 7 predicted proteins | sample MGYA00241586_ERZ501341 | MGnify/ENA primary metagenome ERZ501341 (study PRJEB25962, sample SAMEA2042985) | human gut metagenome | biome: human gut; feature: human-associated habitat; material: faeces... | reverse complement strand
ATGCAGCTTCCAGTCCGGCAGTACCACCACCGATCACAACAACGTTGCAAGGCTTGTTGATTTTCTGCTTTTTGTAATTTTCGCCGCCATTTACAGACGGGTTAACAGTACAACGGATCGGACGGTTGATTCCGATACGGTGTCCTGCACATCCGATGTTACAAGAAATACATTTACGGATATCACATTCATCACCGAATTCTACTTTATTTACCCATTCCGGATCAGCGATCAGTCCACGTCCCATACCGATCAGGTCAGCATCGCCTCTTGCAAGAATATCTTCGGCAACCTGTGGGTTACGGATGTTACCCATTGTCATACATGGTTTGCCGTAACGTTCTTTTACAGCTTTTGCCATATAAGAACGCCATCCATCCGGAAGGTAATTGGCATCAATCTGGTACTGAATGGATCCGTTCAGACCGGCAGATACGTCGAATACGTCAACTTCTTCCTGGAAGTACTGAAGGTAATCAAGACAGTCATCCAAAGTATTTCCGCCTTCCATAAATTCATCCGCACTGATACGAACAAAGATAGGGAAGAATGGTCCAACCTGTCTTCTAACTTCTTCAATAACAAGTTTTGCAAGTCTTGCACGGTTTTCCAAAGATCCGCCGAATTCGTCTGTTCTCTTATTTGTAAGAGGTGAAAGGAACTGGCTTATAAGGTAAGAATGTCCTGCGTGGATTTCTACAGCGTCAAACCCTGCGATCTGAGCACGTTTTGCGGCTTCACCGTATTTTTTTACAATATGCATGATTTCATCTTTTTCCAGTGGACGCGGGATTTCACCGCCTGCTTTTGAAGGAACATCAGAAGCAGAAACCGGCTGCATATTGATACGTGCTGACTGTGCAGAAGCACCGGCATGATTGATCTGGATTGCAATGCAGGATCCATGTTTGTGTACTGTTTCGCAAAGTTTGAAAAGTCTTGGAATGTAGTTATCCTGATCGATACGAAGCTGTGTGGTTCCGTTAGATCCCTGTGGAGAATCAACGCTGGCGTTCTCTACGATGAGAAGTCCTGTACCGCCTTTTGCACGCTGCTCGTAATAATTGATATGAAGAAAACTCATTTCACCATTCTGTTCACCGTAGTTGGTTCCCATTGGAGTCATGACGATACGGTTCTTGACCGTCATATGTTTGATGGTAAATGGCTCGAAAATGTGTTTGTATTTGCTTTTCATTAGAAATTCCTCCGTAAAAATGACTTAATAATCAAAATAAAATGATGTGAGTGTCAAAAGTAAATTTTGCCACTCACTGATGTAATCGGATTGCTCCATTGCTATGCAATTCCTGCAATCCTCAAAAAATCTTAGTCACACGAGGTTGTCTTATACCGGCTTGGGCGTACCGGTTTTTGTTAAATCCATTATAACTACAAAAAACTGAAAAATACAAATTGAAAATACATAGAAAAATAATAGAATATAACTATAGAAACAGCGAAAAAGATAAAAATAAAATTATACTAGGAAGACGGGAAGTGGAAAAAGATAGACAATTTAAACAAAACTATAGAATAATTAAATAATTTATGCTATGTTTAATATAAGAACAGGAAAGAGGGTGATGGTTTTATGAATCTGAATCAGTTGCATTACTTTGTGACACTAGCACATATAGAACACTATACCAGAGCGGCGGAAATGCTGTCCATTACGCAGCCAAGTCTCAGCCATGCCATAAGTATGCTGGAGCAGGAGCTTGAGACAAACCTGTTTGAAAAAAGAGGGCGTAACGTTGTACTGACAAAGTACGGAAAAGTATTTCTGGAATATGTAGAAGAAGCTTTAAAGATTCTGGACAGTGGTGTAAAAAAGACAAGGGCGTTGACAAGTGACACCGGCGGGGTGATCGATCTCGCATATATTTTTACGCTTGGAAGTGTATTTGTTCCACAGCTTGTAGGCGGTTTTTTGAAGGAACACGAAGACTGGGATGTGAATTTCCGTTTTTCTGTCGGAAATACGACAGAGATTATACAAGGGTTGAAAGAGGAGAAGTATGACATCGCTCTCTGCTCGCGAAAAGAAAAAGAATCCGGGATTGATTTTGTACCGATCGCTAAGGAAAAATTGGTTGTTGTTGTTCCAAGAGACCATGAGCTTGCCGGAAGAGGATCTGTTGATCTGAAGGAAACACTTCCTTATCCCCAGGTATATTTCACCAAGAACAGCGGGCTCAGACCGGTGATCGACCAGTTGTTTGAACAGACCGGAGGGACACCGAAGATAGCATATGAGATTCTGGAAGATGCATCGATGGCAGGTCTTGTGGCAGAAAATTTTGGAATTGCGGTAATGCCGGAGATTCCTATACTTAAAAATCTGAATGTAGATGTACTGGATATTGAGAATCCACCATACGAACGTTATATATATCTGGCGAAGCTGAAGGAAAAATATCTGGCGCCGGTTGTAAAAGAATTTATTGAATATGTAAAAGAAAGCAATGGGAAGGCACTTTAATAGGCCTTCCCATCTCTTTTGACAAACTGGATGAAACGTTTGACAGCGGGAATCTGGTATTTGTCGCGGATGTATCCCATATAAACGGTGTGGGTAAGGTCTGCATCGGCAAGCGGGAGTACGGTTACATTTGCCTGATCAACCGCATCGACCCTGGCAACCAGGGCGATTCCGAAATCTTCGGCAACCAGGGCAGCAATTGCGTTTTCATCCGGACACTCACAGACGATGTTTACCTTCAGCTTCTTTTCTTTATAGAAGTTACGGGTGAAGCCACCGAGTCCGGAATAGCGGTCATACCCGATCAGAGGATAGTCAGTAAGGTCACTGCAACAGACGGATTCTTTCTGGACAAGAGGATGTTCTTTTGGAGTAATTACAACCATATTCTGGTTCAGAATGGGTACAAAGGAAATATCCGGTTCATCCGCAACGAAAGAACCAAAGATCACATCGTGGCGGTCGGATTTGAGCCCCTGGATCATATCTGCAGTGTGCGTTTGGTTAAAATTGAAGGTTACATGCTTGTTGCGGTCTATATCTAGGAAGGATCGCACTGTATGCGGAATATAGTAGTTTGCCAGCGGAAATACATAGGCGATATCAATATGTCCGCCGCTTCCGGCAAGCTGCTTCATCTTATGCTCGGCAATATGTACCTCCTCGAGGATCCGGTTGACATGTTCCAGGAAGACGCGGCCGGATTTGGTGAGGACAACATTGCGTCCCTGATGTTCAAAAAGCATCAGTCCAAGTTCTTCTTCCAGAAGCGACATGGACCGGCTGAGGCTTGGCTGGGAGATCTTAAGTAATTCTGCAGCCTGTCGGAAATGCTGCAGGGTTGCTACTTTTTGGAAATATTCAAGCTGATTTAGCGTCATGGTAAAAAATCCTTTCTATATTATATAAAATAATCATACCATAACTGATGCCAAAAAGCTATCAAAAACACACATAAGATATATTTGAACTATCAAATGATATCGTCTATAATTTAACTATCAAGAGGTTGTTTAAAAATTAACAAAATTGGGCAAACGTTAAAAACATTCTCAAAGAACAAAGAAATAAATTTCGATGGAAGAAGAAAAGGAGAACAAATCATGGCAGAGAGAATTACAGGACACACAGAACTTATCGGACTTATGGCTTATCCAATCAGACATTCAAGCTCACCGGCAATGCATAATGAAGCATTTGCTTACCTTGGACTGGATTATGCTTACCTTGCATTTGAAGTTGACAACAGCACACTGGAAGATGCAGTAAAAGGACTTCGTGCTCTGAAAATGGTAGGATCTAACGTGTCTATGCCAAATAAAACAGTTGTTGGACAGTATCTGGACAAATTATCTCCGGCAGCAGAGCTTTGTGGAGCAGTTAACACAATCGTAAATGAAGATGGTGTTTTAACAGGACACATCACAGATGGCATCGGATTCATGCAGGCGTTAAAAGATAACGATATCGATGTGATCGGAAAGAAGATGACAATCGCAGGCGCAGGCGGAGCTGCTACAGCAATTGAAATCCAGGCTGCACTTGACGGCGTAAAAGAAATCTCTATTTTCAATATTCATGATAAATTCTGGGCAAACGCTGAAGAAACAGTAAGAAAGATCAATGAAAAGACAAACTGCAAAGCTACTCTTTACGATCTGGATGACAAAGAAAAATTAAGAGAAGAAATGAACGATTCATACATCTTCGTAAACGGAACAGGTGTTGGTATGAAACCACTGGAAGGAATGTCAGTTGTACCGGATAAATCATTCTTCCGTCCGGAACTTATTGTTATTGATGTTCCTTACTCACCACTGGAAACAAAGATGCGTTCTATGGCAAAAGAAGTTGGATGTAAGACAATGAACGGTCTTGGAATGATGTTATTCCAGGGAGCAGCAGCATTCAAACTCTGGACAGGAAAAGAAATGCCGATCGAACACATGAAAGAAGTATTAAACATCAGATACGATGATTAATACCCGGCAGGCTTGTATTGAATTTAAGAAGAAATCGAAAAAATTTGAAAAACAGGAATGTGAGGAAAAGAGATGAATAAGAAATACATACCCAGCGCCCTGATCCTTTATTTAAACTACTTTATCCACGGTGTCGGATGTTCCATCCTTGGACAGGCAGTCATCAAGGAAGCACTTGCCGCTTCCTGGGGCGTAGAAGTTATGGCAATCACTGCAATTTCAGCAGCACTCGGACTTGGACGTCTGATCGCGCTTCCGTTCGCCGGACCGCTTTCTGACAAACTCGGACGTCGTATTTCAACAGCGATCGGTAGTGGATCCTATGCAATCTACCTGATCGGACTTGCACTTGCATTTAATGCAGGAACAAATGGTGGATACCAGATCGCATATATCTGTGCAATCGTTGGTGGTATCGCAAACTCTTTCCTGGATACAGGAATTTACCCGGCTGTTTCAGAAATCATTTACAAAGCACCGGGCGTTGCAACTATGGGGATCAAATTCTTTATTTCTGTATCGCAGATGCTTTTACCGTTCGTACTTGGTGTAACTGTCGCTACAACAGCAACAGGAGCAACCTCTTACAACACACTGTTCTATGCATGTGGAATCGCTTATCTTGTACTTCTGGTACTGGTTATGATCTTTCCACTCCCGGATACAGATCAGAAAGCAGCGGGAAAGAAAGAAGGCCTGATCGACAGCTTAAAGCATACACATTTCTCTGTAGAATCCATCGCAATGATCCTGATCGGATTCACATGTACAGGTACTTTCCAGTTATGGCTGAACTGTGCACAGAACTTTGCAAAAGAGAATGTTGGCTGGGCTGATCCGTCCATCATGCAGACATACTATTCAGCAGGAACAATGCTTGCACTCGTTGTAACTGCACTTTTAACAAGAAAGATCAAAGACGTAAGATTTATCCTGGGATACCCGGTAATCTGTCTTGTAACAATGATCGCTGTTCTGGTTGGAAAGAGCCAGACACTTATGATTGCAGGTGCATTCCTGATCGGATGGGCAGGAGCAGGCGGACTTCTTCAGATCGCAACTTCTGTATGCAACATGCTTTTCCCGAAGATCAAAGGAACTGTAACAGCACTTGTTATGATCGCATCTTCCCTGTGTAACTACACCATCCTTACAGCAGCATCCAAAATGCAGCCGTCACAGGTTATGGTTATGAATATCGTTCTTACAGCAGTTGGAGTCCTTCTTGGATTATTTGTAAACTTACGTTATACTAAGATGGTAGAACAGGCTCAGGCTGACAACTAGAAAAAGGAGAAAACAGACATGAGTAAATATGTAGAAGTTCGTGGCGTTAAGATCGGTGAAGGAGTACCGAAAATCTGTGTACCGATCGTCGGAAAGACAAAAGAAGAAATTCTTGCAGCAGCAAGATCTTTTGAGGATGTTGCGCTTGATGTTGTAGAATGGCGTGTAGACTGGTTCGAAGGTGTATTTGACTTCGCACAGGTTGAAGATGTATTAAAAGACCTTCGTCCGGCACTTGGCGAAACTCCGATTCTTTTCACATTCCGTACTTCCAAAGAAGGCGGCGAAAAAGCAATCGAAGCTGACGCATATGCAGAGCTGAACAAGAAAGCAGCAGCAACAGGACTGGTTGACCTTGTGGATGTAGAAGCATTTACAGGGGACGAAGTTGTAAAAGATATCATCGAAGGCGCGCATGCACACGGCGTAAAAGTCGTTGCATCCAACCATGACTTCGATAAGACACCGGACAAAGACGATATCGTAGGACGCCTTGTGAAAATGCAGGAACTCGGCGCAGATATCCCGAAAATTGCAGTAATGCCACAGTGCAAAAAGGATGTACTTACACTTCTTGAAGCAACACGTGAAATGGCAGAAGAACATGCAGACCGTCCGATCATTACAATGTCTATGGCAGGTACCGGACTGATCAGTCGTCTGTGCGGTGAAGTATTCGGTTCAGCACTTACTTTCGGGGCAGTAGGAAAAGCTTCTGCACCTGGACAGATGAATGCATCAGATTTAAGAGAAATCCTGACTCTGATCGATAAGAGCATCTAGTGAAGAAACATCCGGAGAAGTCCTGTGGCGGATCCGTTATGTTTAACCTGAATGAAGAGTGAAAAAGGCAGGATAAAGACCCGCAGTCATACCGGGGATTCCGGTGGATTGCGGGCCTTTATCATATTCTGGTTTTGTTAAAAAACTAACCGATTTCTGAAAGTGAAAAATTATAGAAAATTTTGCTATTTAAAGAGAGAAAAGCAAATAGAAAAAATAGACAAATTCTTCGGTAATTGATATCATTTTTGTATGATTACATGAATGGAGGGCAAATGCGAATGAAGAAAACAGTAATCTGGCTGGATAACTATCTGGAAGAATTTTTTATGGTGATAAGCCTGATTCTGATGACAGTGATCATGGGGATCCAGGTGTTTTCCAGATATGTACTCGGCTCAGCGCCGTCCTGGTCGGAGGAGATTACCCGTTACCTGTTTGTATGGTCGGGATTTTTGAGCGTCAGCTATTGCACAAAAAAATGTATTTCCATTAAGATCGAACAGTTTGTGTCAATTTTCCCACGAAGAGGGAAGGCACTTTTTAAACTGGTTAACCATACCTTTGAACTGATGGTATTTCTTTACCTGATACCGTTTGCGTTTAAGTATATGATGTCAGCAGTAGAGAGCGGACAGGTAAGTCCGGCGTGCCACATCCCGATGTATTATGTGCAGGCAGCACCGCTTGCAAGTTTTATCCTGGTAGCGATCCGTATTATCCAGCGATGGTTTGCAGAATTAAAAGTAGTAAGGGAAAAAGATGAGAAAGGAGAAAAAGCATGTCGGCAGCAGTAGTATTTATCTTATTTGTAATCTGTCTGATCATTGCCATTCCGGTATCGATCGCGCTTACGATCGCATCGGTCCTTCCGGGTGCTTTTGATCCATCCTTCACAGTCAGCGGACAGTTTGTGATCCGTTCTATGCTGGGAGGAATTGACAGCTTTCCGCTCCTTGCGGTTCCGATGTTCGTACTTTCCGGAATCATCATGGCAAGAGGCGGCATTTCCAAAAAATTATTTGATGTATTTTCCTATTTTCTTGGAAAGCTGACAGCGGGTCTGCCGTGCGCGGTCATTGTAACCTGTCTGTTTTATGGTGCAATCTCAGGCTCCGGACCGGCAACGGTTGCAGCAGTCGGAAGTATGACGATCCCGATTCTGATCGAGCTTGGATACGATAAGGATTTTTCCGCGGCGATCGTAGCCGTGGCAGGTGGTCTTGGAGTTATTATTCCACCAAGTATTCCGTTTATCATGTTCGGAAGTGCTTCCGGTGAATCAGTAAGTGACCTGTTTATCGCAGGGATCATTCCGGGACTTCTGATCGGCGGACTTCTGATGGTTTATGCAGTTTATTACTGTAAAAAGAATGGAGAGGACAAAGAAAAGATCCAGAAAGTAGTCGGGGAACTTCATGAGAAAGGACTTCTGAAGGTTTTAAAAGAAAGCTTCTGGGCACTTTTGAGTCCGGTTATCATTCTGGGATGCATCTATTCCGGAATCGCATCGCCGACAGAAGCGGCAGTCATTTCGGTATTTTATGCACTGATCGTCAGCCTGTTTATTTATAAGACGATGACGTTTAAAGATATCTGGCCGGCACTGGTGGAAGGCGTGCGCACCTATGCACCGATCATGTTTATTCTTGCAGCATCGATTGCATTTTCAAGAGTTCTGACTCTGATGCAGATCCCACAGATGGTAAGCACCTGGATCCTGACGCACTTTACCAATAAGATCGTCCTGATTCTGGTGATCAATGTATTCCTTCTGATCGTGGGAATGGTCATGGATACCACACCGGCAATCCTGATCCTGACACCGATCCTTCTGCCGATCGTAACAGCAGTCGGCATGAATCCGATCCACTTTGGAATCATGATGGTTGTCAATCTTGCAATCGGATTTGTAACACCGCCGATCGGAGTCAATCTGTTTGTGGCAAGCTCGCTTACAGATATCCCGATCATGCGGATTTCCAAACATGCGATGCCAATGATCGGCTACTTCCTTGTTGCGCTTTTGTTAATTACATTTATCCCGGCGATCAGCCTGGCACTGATATAGGAGGTAGCAGCATGAAGAAAGCAGTAAGAATGGCGGTAGCGGCAGGAATGTGTGCGGCACTTGCACTCAGTGCGGGGTGTCAGAAAAAGACGGTTGCGGATGATGAAGTACAGCGATATGCATGGCCGCTTGCAACGGCAAGTCCGGAGGATACCGTAACACAGATCTATGCAGAAAAATTTGCGGAAGAAGTAGAAGAATTAAGTGATGGCAAGATGAAGATCCAGGTCTATCCGAACGGTACGATCGGAGGGGACAGAGAGCTTCTGGAGAGCTGTAAGGATGGGGATATTCCGTTTGTGATCCAGAATACCGCACCGCAGGTAACTTTCATGCCGGACCTTGCGGTGTTTGATATTCCGTGCCGATTCAGTACAATTGATGAAGTACGTGAAAAGGTAGATGATCCGGAGTTCTATGGGCTTCTGGAGGATGTCTATGAGAATGGCGGATATAATCTCCTTGGCTATGCAGACCAGGGATTCCGTGTTATGTCAACGAATAAAATGGTCGAATCATTGGCTGATTTTAAAGGACAGAAGATCCGTACCATGGAGAATTCCTACCATATGGATTTCTGGAAAAAACTGAAAGCATCTCCGACACCGATGAGTTTCAGTGAGGTGTATATCGGGCTGCAGCAGGGAACCATTGATGCCCAGGAAAATCCATACGAGGTTATCGTATCCAACAAGCTTTATGAACAGCAGGATTATGTTGTGGAAACCAATCACCTGCCGCATCTGATCTCTCTGATCGTCAGTGATGAATTTTTTCAGGATCTGCCGGAAGATAAGCAGGCAATCCTTGTAGAAGCTGCTGAGATCGCCAAAGAAGAGGCTCGCCAGGCATCGGATGACCGGATTGCAGACAAGATCAAAGTAATTGAGGACAGTGGAACACAGATTGTTACACTTAGTGATGAACTGAGAGCGGAAATCCGTGAGGCAGTGCAGCCGGTTTACGATGAAATCGAGAAAAATGTGGATAAAAAACTCTATAATGCCTATATGAAATAGCAAAAAAATACGGAAAATCAGGGAAATCTGTAATTGATTGAAATTTTTTGTTGAAAAATAGAGTTTTTTATTATAGAATTATAAGTAATGTATATAAAAAGTAAAAGGAATGCCCCAGGGCATATATAAGGAGGATATTACAATGATTTCAGCAGGCGATTTTAGAAATGGTCTTACAGTACTGATCGAAGGTAACATTTATCAGATTCTGGAATTCCAGCATGTAAAACCGGGAAAGGGAGCAGCTTTCGTTAGAACAAAACTTAAAAACATCATCAGTGGTGGTGTAGTAGAAAAGACTTTCCGTCCGACAGAGAAATTCGATACCGCTCATATCGACAGAAAAGATATGCAGTATCTGTATTCTGATGGTGAACTCTATCACTTCATGGATGTTGAGACATTCGACCAGATCGCAGTTGATGGAGATACTGTAGGAGATTCCCTCAAGTTTGTAAAAGAGAACGAGATGGTTAAGATCTGTTCTCACAACGGTAACGTATTCGCAGTAGAGGCTCCGCTGTTTGTAGAGCTTGAGATTATTGATACTGAGCCGGGATTCAAGGGTGATACCGCTACAGGTGCTACCAAACCTGCAACTGTAGAGACTGGAGCAGTTGTAAACGTACCGCTGTTCGTAGAGCAGGGCAACAAGATTAAGATTGACACCAGAACCGGTGAATATCTGTCCC
>ENA-OOXF01002463-OOXF01002463.1-human-gut-metagenome-genome-assembly--contig:-NODE-2463-length-10322-cov-1.999513_pt1 | contig 10322 bp, 11 predicted proteins | sample MGYA00241586_ERZ501341 | MGnify/ENA primary metagenome ERZ501341 (study PRJEB25962, sample SAMEA2042985) | human gut metagenome | biome: human gut; feature: human-associated habitat; material: faeces... | reverse complement strand
TGATGATTTTTCTTTTGCGATCCCAGGGTTATCAAGATTTCGTGTGAGTGCTTATAAGCAGAGAGGATCGCTCGCAGCTGTGATCCGTGTGATTGCATTTCGTCTTCCGGATTCAAAAGAAATTGGAATACCTGATCAGGTAATGAGGCTGAGTGAATTAAATAAAGGACTGGTGCTTGTAACTGGGTCGGCTGGAAGTGGAAAGTCAACGACACTTGCCTGTATGGTGGAAGAGATCAATGAGACGAAAGAAGACATTAGAGGATCCGCTGGAATTTCTGCACCAGCATAAGAAAAGTATCGTAAGCCAGAGAGAAGTGAATATGGATACGGTGAATTATGTAACATCTTTACGTGCAGCATTAAGACAAAGTCCGGATGTGATCTTGCTTGGAGAGATGAGAGATTATGAAACAATACAGGTTGTTATGACCGCAGCAGAGACGGGACATCTTGTATTTTCAACACTTCATACGATTGGAGCAGCAAATACGATTGAACGTATCATTGATGTATTTCCACCAAACCAGCAAAGACAGATCACGATTCAGCTTGCATCTGTTCTGCAGGCAGTTATTTCACAGCAGTTGATTCCAAGTGTTGATGGAACACTGATCCCTGTATTTGAGATCATGGAAGTAACTCCTGCGATCCGCAATATGATCCGTGAGAATAAGGTTCATCAGATCGATGGCCTGATCTATTCATCAACGGGGAGCGGAATGATGTCTATGGACCAGTCATTAATGCAGGCATACAGAGATGGAAAGATCACGAAAGAGACAGCGGTTTTATATGCGTTAAATGCTGAAATGTTAAGTAAAAGGCTGCGTTAAATGAGATAAATCCATTGACAAAGAAAGTTGAATACTGTACGATGAAAGTGTATAGATAGACGATGTTTCAAACTTGGGGAAGTTGGAACATGAAACTAAATCAAGTATAAATAAATATAAAGAAGGGGCGATAATTATGAAGAAGAAAGTTGTGGCAGGACTGACGTCAATTATTCTTGCAGTTGTATTAATTTTCGGCGGGGTTACATTTTATAATAACCATCAGCAGAAGAAGTTTGAGAAACAGATGGCTTCATTTGAAAGTGTTGATACAATGAAGCATCCAAAAGAATCAACAATTAAGATTGATGGTGTTGAAGTGCCATTGAGCAGTGCACCGAAAGTAACAACAAAGACAACAACTAAGAAAAGCACAAAAATTCAGAAACTAAAGAAGAAAGCTTCAAAGAGTAAAGTAACAACAATAAGGAAGACAAAGACAACAAAGAAAACAAGTCAGAGTAATTCTCAGCGTAAGGTAGTAGATACAAAGGTTATCACAACAACGAAAGATTATGATAAGAAGGGTTCCAACAAGAGAACGATTAAGACAGTTATTCAGACAACGGTTAAGACAACAACTGTACAGCTTATACAGTCAGGTTCTAAAGGAACAACTGTAAAAACTTTGGGAGCAAAGGCAGATAAGAAGATTCTTAATGCATTTGATACATTAAAGTTTAAGTTTGTGATCAATAAGAATGCATCACATACAGGAGTGTTCAGTGTAAGGAATCATAAGATTGAGATCCAGAGTGCGAAAGATTATGTATTATTACATGAACTTGGACATTTTGCAAACTTCCTTGCAGGAGATAAAGTCAGCACAAGTGAGTGGAACAAGATTTACAAAGCTGAGAAGTCAAAATATACAGGATATAACAAAGCTTATGTAACAAAGACAGCTTCTGAATATTTTGCAGAATCTTACAGAGATTATAGAGAAAATCCAACAGCGTTGAAGTCAAAACGACCAAGGACTTACCAGTTTGTTAAGAAGACGATCAATGGTATTTCTGACAGTGATGTGCAGGAAATCAAAGATACTTATGGAGAATACTGGGGATTATAAAAGCAGACCTTAGGAGTACTTTCTTGGAAAGTACTCCTTTTTTCTTGTGATAAAGAAACTAAATGTGAAAGGATGAATAGAATGTTAAAGATTAAGGAGTATGTCAAAGCAGAAAGTCTTGAACAGGCATATGAGCTGAACCAGAAGAAGACGAACTGTGTGATTGGCGGTATGTTGTGGCTTAAAATGGTCACAAGAAATGTACAAAAAGCAATTGATCTATCGGGACTTGGGCTTGATCAGATTGAAGAAGATGATGAGAAATTTTCCATAGGAGCAATGGTCACATTAAGACAGATCGAACTTCATGAAGGATTAAATACATGGAGTCATGGAGCTGTCAAAGAAAGTGTAACACATATCGTTGGCGTACAGTTTCGTAATCTGGCTACGGTTGGCGGAAGTATTTTCGGAAAGTTTGGTTTTTCAGATGTATTAAGCTGCTTCCTTGCATTTGACAGTTATGTGGAATTACATCACGAAGGAATTATTCCACTGGAGCAGTTTGCAGTGAATAAATATCCAGATGATATTCTGGTGCGTCTGATCGTCAAGAAACATCCACAGGAAAGTGTTTATCTTTCTCATAGAAATTCGAAGACAGATTTTCCGGTTTTAACATGTGCCATTTCATTAGGAAAGGAAGAGGCTTATGCAGTTGTTGGAGCAAGACCATCAAGAGCGGTAAAAGTAAAATTATCAGATCAATGGAATGTTATGATCAAAGACGATGAAGGAAGAAGAAAGATTGCAGATGAAGTCACAGGACAGCTTAATTTTGGAAGTAACATGCGAGGAAGTGCGGATTATAGAAGACATTTATCAGAAGTCCTTATAAGAAGGGGATTGGCACAGTTAGAAGAAAGGAGGGAAAATTAGTCATGAATATTACATTTACATTAAATGGAAAGAAAATAAGCAGACAGATTGAGGCAGATACTCTCCTGATCGATCTTGTAAGAGATCTTGGATGTTACAGTGTGAAACGTGGATGTGAGACATCAAACTGTGGATTATGTACAGTATTTATGGATGATCAGCCAATTCTTTCATGTTCCATTCTTGCAGCAAGAGTCGATGGGCATAAGATTGATACATTAGAAGGGTTGCAGGAAGAAGCAGCAGAGTTTGGAGCATTTATTGCAAATCAGGGAGCAGAACAGTGTGGATTCTGTAATCCAGGAATGATCATGAATGCGATCGCATTGTTCAGAGAGATTCCTGATCCAACAGAAGAAGAGATCAAAGAATATTTAGCAGGAAATCTGTGCAGATGTTCAGGATACGAAGGACAGCTTCGAGGAATCTTAAACTTTTTAGAATACAAGAAAAATAAAAATGGAGGTGCCGAATGAAAGTAGTCAATCAGCCAGTTATGAAGAAAGACGCAATGGCACTTGTGACAGGAAAACCTGTATTTACAGATGATAAGGCACCAAAAGACTGCTTGATCGTAAAATTACTCCGAAGTCCATATGCCAATGCGATGATCAAATCGATCAATACCCAATTTGCTATGAAAGTGCCGGGAATCGAGGCAATTTATACATGGGAAGACGTGCCACAGGAACGTTTCACGATGGCAGGACAGACTTATCCAGAGTTAAGTCCATATGATAGACAGATCTTAGATCAGCACGTCCGATATGTTGGAGATCCAGTTGCGATCGTTGCGGGTGAGAATGAGAAGTGTGTAGATCAGGCAATTAAGATGTTGCGTGTAGAATATGATGTACTGCCTGCAAACTTAGATCCACGGAAAGCAATGGATGAGGGTACACCATTAGTGCATCCAGAAGATAACTGGAAAGCTTTATGCAATATTGGAGCAGATAATAAGAAAAATCTGTGCGCTACAGAAGAAACCCATGAGGGAGATGTTGATGCAGTATTGGAAGATTGTGATGTTGTTGTAGAACACACATATCATACAAAAGCCAACCAGCAGGCGATGATGGAGACTTTTAGAACGTATTGCTTTATTGATGAATACGGAAGATTAAATGTCGTAAGTTCCACACAGATCGTATTCCATGTACGAAGAATCTTGGCAAATGCATTATGTATTCCAAAATCAAAGATTCGAGTATCCAAACCTAGGATCGGTGGTGGATTTGGTGCAAAACAGAGTGCGATTTCAGAAGTATATCCAGCATTTGTCACATGGATGACAAAGAAACCATCTAAGATCATTTTTTCAAGAGTAGAATCCCAGATTGCATCTTCTCCACGTCATGAGATGGAAGTGACAGTTCGTGTCGGGGCAAATAAGAATGGAAAGATTCGTGCGATTGATGTGTATACACTGTCTAATACAGGAGCTTATGGAGAACATGGACCGACAACCGTTGGATTGTCTGGACATAAATCTATTCCTTTATACAGAGATCTGGAGGCACATCGTTTTGCGTATGATGTTGTGTATACAAACCGTATGTCAGCAGGTGCATATCGTGGATATGGTGCAACGCAAGGTATTTTTGCACTGGAATCTGCAGTGAGTGAACTGGCAGCGAAGATTGGCATGGATCCAACAAAGATCCGTGAGATGAATATGGTTCGTGAAGGCGATGTTATGCCTGCATATTATGGAGAGACAGCAAATAGTTGTGCTTTAGACCGATGTCTGGCTCGTGCCAAGGAAATGCTCAAATGGGATGAGAAATATCCATGCAAGGATATGGGAAATGGAAAAGTCCGAAGTGTTGGAGTTTCTATGGCAATGCAGGGATCTGGTATTTCGGGAGTTGACGTTGGATCTGCAACGATCAAATTAAATGACGATGGATTGTATACACTTTCTATTGCAGCAGCAGATATGGGAACTGGATGTGACACGATCTTAGCACAGATGGCAGCAGAATGTCTGGAATGTTCAATTGATGATATCATGGTCAGTGGAGCAGACACTGATACATCACCATATGATTCTGGATCTTATGCATCAAGTTCTACCTACGTTACTGGAAAAGCAGTAGAACGTGCGTGTGAAAAATTAAAAGGACGTATTTTAAATAAAGCAGCTCAAATGATGGAAATTGATTCTGCGGATAATCTGGAATTTGATGGTAAAAAAGTAAGCGATCCAGAGAGTGGAAAAGAAATTTCATTAGTTGATATTTCAACAGCATCTATGGTCAACAATAATGAAACATTCCAGGTGACAGAAACAAATAGTTCCCCAGTATCACCACCTCCATTCATGGTCGGAATGGTTGAAATCGAGCTTGATAAAGAAACAGGACATATCGAGATCTTAGATTACGTTGCAGTTGTAGACTGTGGAACACCTGTGAATCCAAATCTTGCAAGAGTACAGGTAGAAGGCGGACTTGGACAGGGAATCGGAATGGCATTATATGAAGGCGTTGATTATACTTTGAATGGATATGTGAAGCAGAATTCTTTCATGCAGTATAAAGTGCCATCACGAGTGGATGTTGGAAAACTTCGCGTAGAATTCGAAAGCAGCTATGAACCAACTGGACCATTTGGAGCAAAATCGATCGGAGAGATTGTTATCAATACACCATCTCCAGCAATAGCAGATGCAGTATTTAATGCGACAGGATTGTGGATTCGTGAATTGCCGATCACAAGTGAAAAAATTGCAATGGGTCTGATGGAACAAAAATAGGATGAAAACAGCAGTTATTTATCTGGCATCAGGAAATAGCAAACGTTTTGGCTATGAAAATAAATTATTAAAAAATATCCAAACCAAACCGATGTACCGTTATGGTTTGGACAGACTGATCGATATATGCAAAGAAAAGGAAGAGTTTGAAGTTATTGTTATCACGCAGTATCAGGAAATTATGAAACAGATACAATATGATTCGGTAACGACAGTATTTTGTAAGGAAAGCCAATATGGGATTTCATGGTCGATCAAAGCAGGAATCAAAGCAGCTAAAGATGCAGATTTCTATACATTTTTTGTAGCAGATCAGCCCAATATGAAAAGAGAGACGATCGAAAGATTTCTCTCTTTTATGGCAGAAGGACGTTATGAACTTGGATGTGTCAGGACAGAAGAAGAACTTGGCAATCCAGTATGGTTTTCAAAGAAATATAAAAAAGAGCTTTTATCTTTAACAGGTGATTGCGGTGGTAAAAAAATTCTAAAAAAACATATAGAAAATGCCAGATTTTTCAAGGTTCTGGAAGAATCTGAACTTTGTGATATAGATTTTCCAAAAGAAATGCAAGCAATGCTTGCAAAGCAAGGCAAAAGTAGTTAAAATATTATTTAAAATACAAAAGAGCGTGGAGGCCAAGCAATGGAGCTATTAAAAGAGAGAATCCGAAAAGATGGAGTCGTAAAAGAAGGAAATGTCTTGAAAGTAGACCGTTTTTTAAATCACCAGATGGATGTAAAATTATTCCGTGAAATTGGAAAAGAATTAAAAAAACGTTTTGAAGGTGAAAATATTAATAAAATTCTTACAATTGAAGCATCAGGAATTGGAATTGCATGTATAGCAGCAGAAATTTTTGACGTACCAGTCGTATTTGCAAAGAAAACACAGACAAAGAATATTGCTGGAGATGTATACACAACAAAAGTAGAGTCATACACACACGGAAGAGTTTATGATATCATTGTATCTAAAGAATTTTTAGGAGAAGGAGATCGAGTTTTACTGATCGATGATTTCCTTGCGAATGGTAAAGCCTTAGAAGGACTGGCAAAATTAGTCAAAGACTCTGGAGCAGAACTAGTCGGAGCCGGAGTTGTAATCGAGAAAGGATTCCAGCCAGGTGGAGATTTCTTAAGAAAACAGACACACTTAGAATCCCTTGCAATTGTCGATTCAATGGATGAGAAAACAGGAGAGATCACATTCCGCGAATAATAATTGGATAGAATAATTATCAAATGAGAATATAATATACAGAGAGTCGTTAGTTGATACGGCTCTTTGTTTTATTATAATCGAAATAAGCGAGGAAGATGAAAATGAAAATACCTACATCAGCACTTTTTGCAGGAGTTGGAACACACGATCTTGATTCTATGATGAGTTGTCTTTCTGCAAAAGAGCGAAATTACAAGAAAAATGAATTTATATTTCATACAGGAGATAAAGTTACCCAGATTGGTATGGTTCTGGAAGGAACAGTTCACATGATGAAAGAAGATGTTTGGGGGAATGTCATGATCTTAGGAGAAGCATGCCCTGGAGACTTATTTGGAGAAGTCTATGCCTGTGCAGGAGTCAAACATTTAGAAGTCGGTGTTGTCGCAAAAACAGACGTAAAAGTGTTATTTTTAGATATTCAGAAAGTACTGACAGTATGTTCAAATGGCTGTGAATTTCATTCTAAGATCATAAGAAATTTATTATCATCCATAGCGGAAAGAACATTAGAAATGACAAGAAAAGTAGAGCATATGTCACAGAGATCATTGAGGGATAAAGTATTGTCTTATTTATCATCAGAAGCTGTGCGTGCTGGAAGTAAGGAATTTACAATACCATTTAATCGACAGCAACTGGCAGAGTATTTGTCAGTAGATCGAAGCGCATTATCAGCAGAACTTGGTAAGATGAGAGATGAAGGAATGTTGGAATTCTGGAAGAATCAGTTTAAGTTGAAATAGTGATTTGTGAGGGTAGGCTTTCGTATATGTGACAAAAATAAGATAAGAATCAATATTTAAAACAACTGGTGGCAACACGCACTTAAAATCTGCTAATTGTTGCCACCTCATATACTCGAAATCTACAGTTGGCCAACTCAACAAATTAAAAATCTACAATTTATCATGAAAACTCTTCAACAAAGATTTCTCACTCTTCCATCCCAAATACCGCAAAGTTTCCTCAAGGCCACTCATAACTTCAAGCATATCTCCTACATTTGCGCTTGCACCCATGTGTCCGATTCGGATGACTTTTCCTGCCAGATCTCCAAATGATCCTGCTAACATGATATGATGCTCTTCTCTCATTCTTTTGAGAATATCATCGGCTGTCATTCCTTCTGGTACGTCGAAGACGGTAACGGTATCTGAAAATCCACTTTCTAAATGCAGCTTGATTCCGAATTCTTTTAATGCTTCTCTTGTTGCATTTGCAATCTTTGCATGTCGTTTGATCAGGTCTTTATCTGCTGCAATATTGTCAATTGCGGCTTTTAATCCATAGATATCACTGATCGGCATTGTATATGGGAACCATAGGTTTTTGTAGTAGTCTTTGAATATTGTCAGATTGCAGTAAAATGATGCAATTGGTGTTTTTCTGTTTTCCATTGCTGCTTTTGCTTCATCACTGATTGTTACAAATGTAAGTCCTGGAGGAGCTGAAACGGCTTTTTGAGATCCACCATAAAATATCAATTTGTGCTTTATCAACATCAACTTCATTTCCAAACATTCCTGATACAGAATCTGTGACAGTCATAATTCCATAGGATTTTAATAGTGGGCAGATTTTATGAATATCATTTAACATTCCGCTTGGTGTATCACAATGAACAATTGTTGCGTATTTAAAATCATGATCTTTCTTGAGGTATGCATCTAATTCATTTACATCAAAAGCATTTTTATAATCTTTTGTATACATTACAGCTGTTCCACCATACATAGATACGAAATCCGCAAATCCTGCTCCATAAATTCCATTGTCAAGAATTAGTACTCGATCTCCTGATTCTGTCATGGATGCACATGCTGCTTCTAATCCAAGAATTCCTTCTCCGCTTAGGATCAGAGTCTCATTTTTTGTATGAAGTAATTTACTGATCAATTCACAGGTTTCTTTATATTCATCATAAAACTGTGGATCTAGATCGGCATTTGTTGTTGAGATGCTTCTTGCAAGTCTCACATTCTCAGGAACCTGAACAGGTCCTGGTGTCATGATCTTATATTTGCTCATATTTGCCACTCACTTTCTTTTTTATTTATGCAAACTGTGTAATTCCAATTTTCTTAACCGCAATCTCGATTGGTTCGATCACGATCAGGACAATAACAGCTGCAACTGCAATCTGTACGACATTTCCTGGTACAGAAGTGATCGGTGCAACAAAGTTTCCATAAAGGATGATCTCTGCGATATAATAACCAACGATCTTAATCACAAATGCTGCAAAGATTGCTGTAACTTTCCATCCATACTGGTCATGTTTTTCTGTTATTGCTCCAACAACATATCCCATAATACCTACAATAATAAATGTAAATGGAGCCCATGCTGTCCATCCAGATAACAGATCAAATAATCCCATTCCAACACCACCAGCAATTGCTCCTGTTTTCTTCCCAAATAAGATCGCCATGATAAATAATGGTACATTTCCTAAATGAATCAGACCTCCATTTGCTGCGATCGGTAATCTTACATTAACAAATGCAGTAAACACAGGCAATATAAAATTAGTAAAACTACTTCTTAGTAATGGGGGTGAAGTCAATAAGATTGGAAAATATTCCGATGGAGAGAAAATGAATTCAGCCTTATATGAAGCAATCACAGCGGGTGATTTTCCAATGGTAAAATTTTTAATTAAAGAAGGAGCGAATGAAACAGATATAAAAGAAGCTATAGCAGGTAGTAATAGTTATCGAATAAAGAAATATATTTATCAAAGATTTCCTAATTGCAAAAGATAACAAGGCGGTATGGAATTTGGAATTTATACAATAAAAAGAAAGGATTTTCTAATGTAAGATTGGAAAATCCTTTCACAATCCAATACAAGGATGTGATATAAATGATAAGGAAAAGAATATTTCAAGTATTAAAACTATAAATGAGCAAGTTTGTGATTTTGCATAAAAGAAAGACACATTGAATTCGATTATGTTGTATAATGTAGAAATTTAAGTGCTCGTAGACCTTATGAAGTCACGGATCATGTCTTTACCGAAGACGGAAAAGAGATCGCAGCGGTTACCCTTGGAAGCAGCACCGATGGAGAAGGAAAGATCTCCCTGACGTTATACAACAAAGAAGGAAAAACAACCCATACGATCAGCCAGCCGGTGGTTGATGGAGACAGTATCACCACAGGAAAAGATACGATCATCAATGAGACTGCATATGATGTTAATGGAAATGAGAGTGCTGTGACCGATGGAAACGGAAATGTCACAACCTATACTTATGATGACCAGAACCGTGTCACAGGCGTGAGCAGAAAGAATGGAAACGAAATGATCAGCAACAGTATTTCCTATGATATGGGAACGGATGGAAAGACCACGACCAGTGTCAAAGATGCCAACGGACATGTCAACAAAGAAGTGACAAATGAAGCAGGACTGACAGAAAGCACCACGGATCTTGGAGACGGAGAAGAACAGATCACAACAGCTTACAGTTATGATACAAACGGAAACAAGATCAGGGAAACCTATGCAGACGGCGGTTATAAGACATTTGATTATGACAGGA